>ENA-UPSB01001292-UPSB01001292.1-bioreactor-metagenome-genome-assembly--contig:-NODE-1292-length-30527-cov-5.470990_pt1 | contig 30527 bp, 27 predicted proteins | sample MGYA00238182_ERZ773286 | MGnify/ENA primary metagenome ERZ773286 (study PRJEB29026, sample SAMN07631240) | bioreactor metagenome | isolation source: Switchgrass digestor | place: USA: Dartmouth...
TGTCCGTCAGGTTGCCGGAGAAGTGGAGGTGGGTGTCGATCAGGCCCGGCATGATCGTCTTCCCGGTGATGTCGTAGACCTTGTAGTCGCCGCCGACATCCACCCGGCGTCCGGCGTACTCGATCTTCTTGTCTTCTACCAGGACGACGGAGTTCTCTACGGGATCCCTACCGGTACCGTCGATCAGCAGGCCGCCGACAAATGCGATCTTGTTAGCCACAGACCTTTCCTCCTCAATAGTTGATGAAGTGATGAATGATCCCGGGGCCAGACTCACCGTAGCACCCGCCCGGTCCGACTTTGAACTGGACGAAGGACTGAAGTTTCGCCTCCCGTAGGAGCCTCCCCGGCCGCAAGACGCAAAAACACCGCCCGGAGGCGGTGGGAAGGGAGGCTTTCGGCCCGGGGGTCCTAAGACCATGGCGGAAAGGGGATCCGCCGCCGTCTGACGAACTAAAGGGAACTGTCAGACACGCGTGGTCTGAACCTGAAGGGGAGGGGTTTGCATGGAAGAGGTCGTGATTCTGGGAGGAGCCCGGACGCCCTTCGGGACCTTCGGCGGCTCGCTCAGGGACGTCTCCGCCGTCGACCTGGGAGTGGCGGCCGCCCGGGCGGCGCTGGAGCGCAGCGGGGTGCCGGCGGCCGCGGTGGACGACGTGGTGGTGGGCAACGTGATCCATACGGGGAAGGACGCGCCGTACCTCGCCCGCCACATCGCCCTGTACGCCGGCGTGCCCGTGGAGACGCCCGCGCTCACCGTGAACCGGCTCTGCGGGTCGGGTCTGCAGGCGGTGGTCACCGCCGCCCACACCATCCGGGCCGGCGAGGCCGCCGTGGCCCTGGCCGGCGGGGCGGAGTCCATGAGCCAGGCGCCCTACGTCCTGCGCAACCGGTTCGGCGCGGGCATCGGCACGCCCGAGCTGGGCGACGCCCTGTGGGAGACGCTGACCGACACCTACTGCGGCTACGGCATGGCCATCACCGCGGAGAACGTCGCCGAACGCTACGGCATCACCCGCGAGGCCCAGGACCGGTACGCGCTGCTCTCGCAGCAGCGGGCGGCCGCGGCCCCGGAGCGGCTGGCGGAGGAGATCGTGCCGGTGGAACTGCCCGCCAGGCGGGGGGCGCCGTCCCGGCTGGAGCGGGACGAGCATCCCCGTCCCGACACGACGTATGAGGCCCTGTCCCGCCTGCCGGCCCGCTTCAAGCAGGGCGGCACCGTCACGGCCGGCAACGCCAGCGGCATCAACGACGGCGCGGCCATGCTGGTGCTGGCGGCCGGCAGCCGCGCCGAGGCGGAGGGCTGGCGCCCGCTCGGCCGGCTGGTGAGCTGGGCCGTCGCCGGCGTGGACCCGCATTACATGGGCCTGGGCCCGGTGCCAGCCAGCCGGAAGGCGCTGGAGCGGGCGGGGCTCACGCTGTCGGACGTCGACCTGGTCGAGGTGAACGAGGCCTTCGCCGCCCAGTACCTGGCCGTCGAGCAGGAGCTTGGGCTGGACCGGGAGCGCACCAACGTCAACGGCGGCGCCATTGCGCTTGGCCACCCCGTGGGGGCCAGCGGCGCCCGGCTGCTCCTCACGCTGCTACTGGAGCTTCGCCGCAGGGGCGGCGGCTACGGGCTCGCCACGCTCTGCATCGGCGGCGGCCAGGGCATCGCGGCCGTGGTCGAGGCCTTCCCGGCTTCATGACCGGGCGGTGAGCCGCAATCGACAAGCCCGGGAGGAATCACGCAGGTGATTCCTCCCGGGCTTTTCCCGCCATCGGCCTACTCGGGCAGCGGGCCGGGCCGCCCCACGTGGAATCCCTGGGCGGCGTCCACGCCGCACTCCCGCAGCGCCTCCAGCGTGCGGTCGGAGCTCACGTACTCCGCGACGGTCCGGATCCCGAGCCCGCGCGCCATCGTCACCATGGCCTTCACCAGGCTCTGGTCCACCGGGCTGTCCGGGAGCCGCTCGATGAAGCTGCCGTCGATCTTGAGCGTCCTCACCGGCAGGCGCTTCAGGTAGAGCAGCGACGAGAAGCCGGATCCGAAGTCATCGAGGGCAAAGTCGCAACCAAGCTCGGTCAGGGCCGAGATGCAGGCTGCGGCCTGCTCCAGGTCGCTCACGGCCGCCGACTCGGTGACCTCGAAGCGCAGCGCCCCGGGCCGGATCCCGTGCCGGGCGATCAGCTCACGGACGAAGGGCACCAGGTCCGGGTCGGCGAGCGCCCGGCCGGAGAGGTTCACCGAGAGGGTGATCTGCCGGCCCCTCTCCTGCTCGCGGGCGATGATCTCGGCGGCCCGGCGGATGACCCAGCGGCCGACCTCGTTGATGAGGCCGCACGACTCCGCCGCCGGCAGGAACTCGCCCGGGAGGATGAGCCGACCGTCCGGCTCCACCATGCGGAGCAGGGCCTCGTACTGCGTGACCTCGTTGCGCCGGAGGTCCAGGATGGGCTGGAAGAGCAGCGTGAACCGCTCTTCGGCCAGGGCGTTCCGGATGCGCCGCTCCCAGGCGGTCTCGACCCCGGGCGCAGGGCAGTCCGGGCAGAACACGCGGTAACGGTCGCCCCCGCTGTTCTTGGCCTGGTACATCGCGAGGTCCGCGTGCAGCATCAGCGAGTCCGCCGTGCGGCCGTGTTCCGGGTACAGGGCGATGCCGATCGAGACGGTCACGCTGTTCGGGCACTCGTGCGTGCTGGCGATCTGGGCGCGCACCGCCTTCAGCAGGTCTTCCGCCAGCGCCTGGGCCCCGGCGGCGTCCACGCCGGGCACCAGCACGCCGAACTCGTCGCCGCCCAGGCGGGCGAGCGAGCCCCGACCCTCCAGGGTGCCGGCCATCACCTGGGCCAGCGCCCTCAGCAAGTCGTCGCCGGCCAGGTGGCCCAGGGTGTCGTTCACGAACTTGAAGTCGTCGAAGTCCAGGAAGAGCAGGGCCCCGTGCGCCGTCGCGGGGTCGGCCAGCGCCGCTTCGAGCTGGCGCTGGAAGAAGCGCCGGTTGGCCAGGTTGGTCAGCGGATCGAAGTGGGCCAGCCGCCTGAGCTGCTCCTCGGCCATGCGGCGGTCGGTCACGTCCATGATCTGGGCGACGTAGTAGCGCGGCGCACCGTGCGGGTCCCGGACCAGGGCGGCGCTGACTGACACCCAGAGTGTACCGCCGTCGCGGTTCACGTACCGTTTCTCCAGCGTGCAGTTCACGCACTCGCCCGCCTTCACGGCCTCGAGCAGGGCTTCCTGCGCCTCCGCGTCGTCGGGATGGGTGATCTGCCGGAGGGCGACGCCGTTGAGCGCCCCGGGGCGGTAGCCCAGCATGTTGTGCAGGGCCGGGTTCGCCCGGATGATCACCAGGTCGAGGTCCACCAGGGCGACGCCGATCGGGGCGGACTCAAACGCGGTGCGGAACCGCCCCTCGCTCTCCACCAGCTCGTCCCGCTGTGCGCTGAGGGCTACCGCCTGCTCCACCAGCATGCGGTGCTGCCGCAGCAGTTCGTCCTGCTGGGCCGCCAGGGCCTCCTGCTGGGCCGCCAGCGCCTGGTTGGCCGCCTGCAGTTCCTCGTTCTTGCGGGCCAGGTCCCGCGAGGCTGCGGACAGCTGGTAGAAGAGGGACCGGTACCCGGTGGCGGCTTCCACCCACGCTGCGCCGACCGTGCCCAGAAGCAGCAGCCCCACGGCGAAGAAGAGCGTGGGGCGAGGCGTCGCCTCCGGAAGCAGCAGGTCGGCCACGATCAGCGTGGTCAGAACGGCCCCGAGCATGGCGAAGCCGCCCCGTCGCCCGCCGGTCACCGCGGTGACCATGGGGATGCCCGTCAGGATCGGCAGAAACGCCGGGGCGATCGCGGACCTGAGCATGAGGCTGATGGCGATGGCGAGGAGAAACAGGAGCAGGTTGAGCCGGACCTGCGAGTTCAGCTGCAGCGAGGGCCCCCACTGGGTGAGCAGCAGCCCGCCGACGATCAGCAGCACGAAGACGACGGCGTTGGGCAGCTCGGCCGCCGCCCTGTCGCCGAGCACTGCGGCGAGGCTGACCACCAGCAGGACGAGCAGCCAGCACACGCTTTCGGTGTGAACCAGGGTCTGCCTGGCCCACTGTTCCACCAGGTCGGGGGAATCCGCCGCCTCCTCGCCCGCTACGAACGCCGTGAGGGACGCGCGGGGCAGCAGGGCGCCTCCGCCCAGACCCACCCACAGCAGCACGCCGGTCCAGGCGGCGGTCTGGCAGAAGCTGTACACCAGCGCCGCAGGCAGGAGCGCGGCGAAGGGCCCGACCCAGGGCTGCAGGTGCGGCGACAGCCGCCGCCCCAGGAGCAGGAGGGCTCCGCTGAGGAGGCCCAGGGCGCCCAGTGCTTGCAGGACGGGGCGGATGGGATCGAATGCCGGTGAGTCAAGGGTGCCCGGCGCCGCGAGCATGATCAGCCCGACGACGAGCTGAATGGCGCCAAGCGCAGTCTGGAAGGGACTGGCAAAATCGGCCCAGCCGGCGACGATGAGGCTGACGGCCAGCACGGCATAAGCCGCGGCGCCGGTGAGGCCGCCGGCCTGGCCGATGACCCAGGCCAGGAGCGCAAGGGGGAGGGCGGCCAGCACAAGGAGCCCCCGCAGCACGCACCGCCGCGGTGAGTAGCGCAGCGACAATATGAGCAGGATCCCGCCGGTCAGCAGGGCGGTGGCCATCCGGGAGATCACCGGGGCGAGCGGCGCGTAGATCGCCGTCGGGAACTCCGTGGGGAACGCAAACAGGCAGACGCCCGTCGCCACTTCAATGAATGTCACCACGATGAAAAGGCGTGCGGCGCTCACCGTCGACACGTACAGCCCCCCCTCAGTTCGTGTCCAAACTGTTCGAGCTATCCGCCGATGACTCCTGCCTGGCGCTTCACCCAGCCTACGGCATCCGCCATCGCCTGCTTCGAGCGGTAGAGGAAGTGCCCTTCGTCGGGGTAGACCCGCCGCTCCACCGGGCCCGGGAGGGCGGCCTGAAGCAGCTCCGACTCCACGGGGGGAACCACGGTGTCCGCGGCGCCGTGCAGCAGCAGCACGGGCGCCGCGACCTGCGGGGCCACCGCTGCGGGGTCGAACTCGTTCACCGCCAGGAAGCGGCGCAGGTTGGTGGCGATGATCCGGCCGCCGATGTCGGCTTCCGCGACGCGCTCCCCCGCCGCGACGCGGGCGCGCACGGCCTCCATCTGAGCCCGCCACTGGCCGATGCGCAACTCCACAACCCGCTCTGAGAGCCCCCGGCCGGCCGCCAGGCGGCGCACCTGCTCACCGTAGCGCGCCTCGGCCGTGCGGGCGCCCGCAGCCAGCAGGATCAGCCCGCTCACCCTGCCCTCCGCGGCGAGGCGGAGGGCGAAGCCGGCGGCGTCAGCCCAGGCCACGGCGGCGACCCAGCGCACCTCCGGCTGCACGGCGAGCAACTCCGCAGCCGCCGCGGCGTCCGCGTACAGGTCGTCCCAGTCGGCGTCCTGGTACAGTCCGGTCGACTCGCCGCTGCCCCGCTGGTCGTAGCAGAGGCAGGCCAGGCCGCTCGCGCCGAAGGCCTCGGCCCAGCGGAGCGGCCAGTTCTTCGTCCCGTCCTTCCCCCGCCGTTCCAGGGGCAGCGGGTCGGGGCCGCCGACGATGAGGGCGGCGGGCACTGGCGAGGCGTCGCCCGCGCCTTCCGGAAGGACGAGGGATCCGGCCAGGGTGTGCGCCTCGGATGCGATGGCGATGGGATAGGTGTTCACGGGAACGATCGCTCCTCTGTTACAAACTTGCCAACGATTGTATCACATTTTCCCGGCAGCCGATGCGTTGCCGGGTTTCTTCATTATAAATGAAAGCCCCCGGCCGCGCCGGGGGCGCGGCCGGGGCTCTATGCCTGCAGGGCAGTCGTGCTGCTGGCTCACTGATTCATCGCCCGGGTGACCAGCAGCTCGGCCTGGCGGGCCAGGTCGATGGAGTCCGCGATGGTCTCGAAGAACTTCTGCGGGTTGTGGAAGCCGAAGGAGTTCTCGGCCGACGCCAGATCCCAGTAGAACTGGGCTTCGCGATGCAGGGCGCGGGCCTGGTTCAGGGTCTCCTCGTCCACGCCGGCCGCGATGGCCTTCTCGATGGCCAGGATGGCATCCTGGTTGGCTGTGCCGGCCCGGTCCAGGGACTCCTTGATGCGGTCCTGCGTGTTCAGGACGCGCTGGCCCATCTCCTCCTGGCTCTCCCGGTGGCACTGGGCGCAGGACTGCTCAAAGGTGCGGAAGGGAGAGGTCAGCCAGTGCGAGGAGATCTTGGTGGATCCCTCGGTCATGTATGGCATGTGGCAGTCGGCGCAGGAGAGGCCCGCCCGCTGGTGGGCGCTGCCCTGGAACATTTCGTACTCGGGGTGCTGTGCCTTCAGCATGCCGCCGCCCGTCTGCGGATGGGTCCAGTCGGAGAAGCCGATCTCCTGGTAGTAGGCGTACATGTCTTCCGGCTCGAAGCCCTTGTCCCACGGGAAGTAGACCCGGTTGCTGTCGTTCGGGTTGAAGAAGTACTCCACGTGGCACTGGGCGCAGACGAGGGAGCGCATCTCCTGGCGGGTCGCCTGCTCGACCGGCTTCCCGATCCGCTCCATGGCCTCGACCAGGGCCGGGCGGGTGATGCGCAGTTCCATCGTCTGGGGATCGTGACAGTCGGAACAGGAGACGGGATGGACGAAGAGCTCCGTGTTGTTGTCGGCCAGGAGCTTGGTGTTGTAGAAGGCGTCGCCCATCTGCTCGATGAGCCCGGGCACCTGGGCCGACTTGCAGTACATGCAGGTCAGGTTCGTCTTCTCGTTGATGCGCTGGGTGGGCTCGGTCCCGTTGCCGCCGATGACGTCGTCCAGCGTGTACATGTGACCGCGGGCCTCGTTGTACTCCTTCGAGAAGCCGTAGCCCGCCCACAGCGTGCGCATGTAGGGGAACTGGTCGAGCCGGCTGTGCTTCTTCGGCGTGGAGCCGTACTTCAGCGCCGGCGGGTTCAGCTCGGCATTGCGGGCCCAGGAATCGTAGTGCGCGGGGTAAAGCAGCTTGAACGCTTCCGGATCGGTCTCGTTGGGTGAAAGGGTGAGGGCGGGACCCTCGACGGCCTCGGTCTTGCCGGAGACAAGGGTGAAGGCGCCCACGCCCACCACGACGACCGCGAGGACGGCCCCGATCGCGATAGTCCACTTGCGATTCATGCTCTGTACAGCCTCCTGTTCTGCTCAATTGCGAAGGGGTAAACCGTGCGTGGTGTCACGGTGACACTCGAAACACATCAAACCGTCAGTCGGGTGGTCGGTGAGCCGGGTCCCGCGCAGCCATCCTTCGTGGCACTCGATGCACCGCGCCTGGATGATCTCGCGCGACGAGCGGGTGGCCATGATGACGTCGGGGGTCGAGTCGGTCAGGAACACGGCCGCATGGCGGCTGGCTGACTTGATCTCCTCGATCGGTTTGGCGAAGAAGCCGGAGGGAATGTGGCATTCCACGCATGCGAGGTCCCGGTGGACCCCCCGCTCGAGGGAGAGCACCTGATCGGTCATCACATGGCAGGTGCCGCAGGCCGCGGGCGACCCGATGGTCTGGCCGATGGCGGGAACCTGGAGGGCGAACGCCAGGATCAGGAAGGCGCCGGCCAGCGCGCCGAGGGCGATCAGGGCTCCCTTGCCCCATCTGCTCTGCATTGCATCACCTCCTTTCCCCTCACCCTCAGCGTATCAGCGAGTGATTACACAAGGCTTACACGTGTCTTGGGTTTTGATGAATCGAAAAAAGGCGGCGGGCGCTGCTAGCCAGCGCCCGCCGGATCGAACTTGTAGCCTATTCCCCAGACCGTCTTGATCCACCTCGGCTCGGCGGGGTTCTCCTCGATCTTCTCCCGGAGGCGGCGGATGCAGACGGTGACGGTGGACTGGTCGGTGGGGATGTCGCCGTGCCACACGCGAGCCAGCAGCGACTCCCGGGTGAAGGGATGGCCCGGATGGCTGGCCAGCAGCCAGAGCAGGTCGAACTCCTTCTGGGTGAGCTCCGGCGTCCGGTCGCCCACGTGCACCGATCGGGTGCTCTTGTTGATCTCCAGGTGGCCGAACCGCAGGGCCCGGCTCTCCGGCAACGTGGGCATCCGGCGCAGGATGGCGTGCACCCGCAGCACGAGCTCGTTCAGGTCGAAGGGCTTGGTCACGTAGTCATCGGCGCCGAGCCGGAAGCCGACCACCTTGTCGACGCTGTCCCCCTTGGCGGTGAGCAGCAGGATCGGCACGCCCGACGCCGCGCGGATGCGCCCGCAGACCGCGAAGCCGTCCAGCTTCGGCATCATGACGTCGAGGATGATGAGATCCGGCCGCTGCGACAGGGCCAGGTCCAGGGCCTCCTGGCCGTCGCCGGCCCGGATCACCTCGAAGCCCTCGGCGGTGAGCGCGTGCTCCAGGACCTTCAGGGTCTTCGGGTCGTCGTCGGCCACCAGAATGCGGCGGGCTACGGACAATGCGGTTCACCTCCGTGAACGGGTATCGTGAAGTGGAACGTGGAGCCGCGTCCCGGCTCGCTCTCCACCCAGATCATCCCCCCGTGCAGCTCCACCAGCAGCTTCGCCAGGGCGAGGCCGAGGCCCGACCCGCCGGTCCGTTCGTGGGCGGAGCCCCGCCGGAAGAGCTGGAAGATCACCTCCTGGTCCTCCGCCGGAATGCCGGGGCCGTTGTCGTGCACCGACACCTGCACGAACGCCGCCTGCGCCTCGGCCCGGAGGGTCACCTGGCCGCCGACCTGGGTGAACTTGATGGCGTTGCTGAGCAGGTTCAGGAGGATCTGCAACACCCGCAGGTCGTCGGCGGCGACCAGCGGCAGGTCCGCGGGGATGGCGCAGGTGATGGCGATCTCCCGCTGCCGGGCCAGGGGCCGCACAATGGCGCATGCCTCCCGCACGGCCTCGCCCAGGTCGACGGCGGCGATGGAGAGCGACATCTGGCCCGACTGCAGGCGGGCGGCGTCCAGCAGGTCGTTCACCAGCTGGAGCAGCCGGCGCGCGCTCTCCAGGATGTCCTCCAGGTGTTCCCGCTGGCTCGGGGTCAGGGGATCGCCCCCGGGGCTCAGGAGGAGCTGGCTGAAGCCGATGATCGACGTCAGCGGCGTGCGGAACTCGTGGGTCATGGCCGAGTAGAACTCCGTCTGGCTGCGGTGCAGCTCGGCCAGATCGGCGTGGGCCTGCTGGAGCTGGGCCGTGCGCTCCTCCACCTTCTGCTCCAGGTTCCGGTAGAGCGCCTGCAGCTCGTCCGACATCGCCTTGATGGCGTCCACCAGCGGCGACGTCTCCTGGTGGGCCCTGAGGTTGCGCACCTCCTCTTCAGGCACCTCCCAGTTCCCCTGGCCGATGCGCCTCGTCACCCCCGCCAGGGCGGCGAGGGGGCGGGCCACCAGGCGGTGGTTGAGGAAGCCGATCAGGGCCAGCGAGAGCCCGGTCACCAGGGCGATGCCCGCCGCGCGGCTGCGCGTGGCCTGCGCCAGGCGGGCTTCAAACCGCTCGGTGGGGATGGTGATCGAGAGGGCGCCGGCCAGATCCCCCACCTGCAGGCCCTCCTTGGGGTACCCGGCAATGTCCGGCTCGCCGGCAGGGGGGCCGTGGCACGGCAGGCACGACGGCTCCATCTTCAGGGGCACCAGGTAGCGAAAGACGCGGTCGCCGTCCGTCCCGGTGTACCCCACGATCTCGGTGAGGCCCGGGTTGGCGGCGAACCGGCGCAGCGCCTCCACCTCGAAGGCGTCGGGCGTGTTCTCGGCGTTGCGCACCTGCAGGCGGACCTGCTTGTACCGGTAGTCGGACATCTCGGCGAAGATCTTGCCCACGCCCCGGCCGACTGCCGCCGGGTTCAGGTACTTGAACTCGAAGTGGCCCTGGCTGTCCCGGTTGATCCGGTCCTGGTTGCGGGCGATGAACTCCCGCATGGCGATGAGCTGGGTGGCAACCATCCGGGCCTGCTCCCGCAGGTCCTCCTCGGCCTGGGCCCGCTGGTGCCGGATGTCCAGACCCAGGTTGATGCCCAGCACGATCACGAGGACGGCGGTCACCCCGATCATGAGCTTGGTCGCGATGCTGGTATGCACGGGCTCACCTCCAGCGGCAGAGGCACCTGAGATTCATGATAAAGTGCTTGCAGATATTTGCCTATGAAACGGCCTGCCTCCTTCGGCCAGCACATAGTGCCCATGCGGGATTGGGCTGTTGGTACCGGTTCTCGCTGCCCGTACAAAACGCGGCGCCTAGATGGAAGGCCTTTTTCCGCCCGGCGGCCCCGCCCCCGGGCGAACCGGCCGGGCCGCCTCTGTCCGGCCGCGCAGCCGATAGGCCTTTATGCGCAGTATGAATCGCCGTACGGTCTATCGACGGAATCCGTCCCCAGATCCATAGCACTTGATTGTCTAATCCTGTTAACGTTGGGGGTAGCGGAAGACTCCTTGTTCGAGGCAGAGGAGGTTCAGCCATGCCCACCTGCCCTTCCTGCGGCCACGAGACCACCGGCAGCTACTGCGATCTCTGCGGCGCCCCTGCGAGCGAGCGGCGGGAGAAGCCACGGTCCGGGGCGCACTCCCCGTCTGCGGCGCCGCCCCCGCCCTCCGGCCGGAGAAGCGCCGCCCCGCCGGGCCGCGCGGCCAGGCGTTTCGGGACGGTGACGACCCTGGCGCTCTGCGGCCTCCTGCTCTTCGGCCTCGGGTTCATCAGCGGCATCTGGCTGGGGCGGGGCAGCGCGGTGCAGGGCACGAGCCTCTATCCCACTCCGGGCATCGATCAGGCCGCGATCGACGCCATGACCCCGCTGGCGCAGGCCGACTTCTTCCTGGAGACGGGCGTGGCGCTGCTCAACGAGGGGCACAGGACGGCGGCGGTCAGCGAGTTCCGCAAGGCCATCACCGCCTTCGAGAACGTGCTGCAGACCGAGCCGGAGAACCTTTTCGCCGGCACTTACCTCGGCCTCACCTACTACTACGCCGGCGACGCCGGCAGGGCGGAGGAGACCCTGCAGGGCGTGCTTCAGCGGGACCCCGACTACCTGTGGGCCATCTTCAACCTGGCCTGGATCTACGAGGTGGAGGGGCGGACCGACGACGCGGTGGCCATGTTCCGGCGCTACCTGGACACGGCCCCGCAGGAGCGGGAGAACGCGCTGAAGTACGCCGAGCAGCCGGAACTCATCGACATGCAGATCCGGGCGGCGCAGGAAGCGGTCGCCCGGCTGAACGGGGAAGGGGATGAAGGCTGATGCGCTATCCCAGGTACAAGCGGGTAACCTCGGCCATCACGCTCATGCTCGCGGCGGTCTGGTTCGGCTATGTGTTGCTCTGGCCCAACCCGAACGCCACCGCGTCCGGCGGGGTGCCCATGGGCGGGGCGGCGCCCGACTTCGAGTTGAAGACGGTCAGCGGCGAGACGTACCGCCTCTCCGACCTGAAGGGGAAGGCGGTGCTGCTCAACTTCTTCGCGACCTGGTGCCGGTACTGTGAGGAGGAGATGCCGGTGCTGGAGGAGGCCTGGCGCGCCTACCAGGACCAGGGCCTCGTGGTGATCGGCGTCGACCTGGATGAAGCCGACCTGGCCGTCACGGCGTTCCAGGAGGAACTGGGGCTCACGTTCCCCATCCTGGTCGACCGGGGCAGCAACGTGGCCAGGCTGTATCAGATCGTCCCGCTGCCGACCACGTACTTCATTGACCGCAACGGCGTGGTGAAGGGCAAGTGGACGGGGCCCATCACGGCTGGCCAGCTTCAGCAGGCGCTCGAGTTGATTCTGTAGGAGGCGGAGACCGTGGACGGGCAGGACGTGAAGCCGCGCAAGGATCTGCTGGACCAGACGTGGGATTTTTTCGCCTCGGTGCGGGTGGCGACGGTACTGCTCTTCCTGCTGGCCGTGGCGTCCATCGGCGGCACGCTGATCGAACAGGAGGGCATGTACGCCTCCAGCCTGCCCCCCGAGGAGTACTACCCGCAGCGCTACGGACCCGTGTTCGGCATGCTCCTGCTGCGGAGCGGCATGACGCACGCGTACTCCTCGTGGTGGTACCAGACACTGCTCTTCATGATCGCCGCCTCGCTGGTCATCTGCTCGATGGAGCGGTTCGTGCCGCTGTGGCGGGCCGTGCAGCGGCCGAACCCGGCGCCTGACAAGCAGTTCGTCCGGCGCCTGAAGATGGGGTTCACCTTCCCGGCGCGTGGGGAGACCCCTTACGCCGGCCTGGCGCAGGCCCTGCGGGAGCGACGCTACCTGGTGATCGAGCAGGACGGGCGGCTGTATGCCGACAAGGGCCGCTGGGGGCGGTGGGGGCCCTACATCACGCACATCGGGCTGCTGCTGATCCTGATCGGCGCCGGAATGCGCACCGTGCCCGGGGTGTACCTGGAGCAGTTCATCTGGGTGCGGGACGGCGAGATCGTCCGGGTGCCCGGCAGCGACTTCTACGTGGAGAGCCTGGGCTTCGAGGTCGAGTACTACGACACCGGGGAACCAAAGAGCTATCAGACGCACATCCGGGTGATCGACGCCGGCGGGAACGTGGTCAAGACCGGGACGATCGCCATGAACGAACCGCTGGCCCACAACCGGGTGCAGCTTTACCAGTCCTCGTACTACGGCGAGTACGGACGGGCGCAGGTCGCGCTGGTGGACCGGCAGAGCGGGGCGGAGATCGCGCAGTTCGCCCTGGACCTTATCCAGCCGCAGCGGGAGTACGCCGTGGGCGACTACCGGGTGGAGCTTCTGGCCTACTACCCCGACTTCACCATCGACGAGACCGGCAAGCCCACCACCCAGTCCAGCCGGGTCAACAACCCGGGGCTGGTCCTGCAGGTGACGCCGCCTGACGCCGAGCCGTTCACCACGTGGTTCTTCCCGCTTTACCCGGAGATGGAGTTCGACGAAACGACCCCGGTCCGGTTCGCCACGCAGAGCGTCACCCCCGTCTTCACCTCCGGGCTGCAGGTGAAGAAGGACCTGGGCCTGCCGGTGATCTACGTCGGGCTGTTCGTCATCAGCGTCGGCGTGTTCGCCAACTTCTACATCGCGCACCGCCGCTACTGGGCCTTCACCGAGGACGGCCAGGTGATCGTGGGCTGCTGGACCAACCGCAACGCCGGCTCCTTTGAACGTGAAATCCGGCAGATCGCGCACCACCTCGACCCCGAGCGGTACGCCTTCGCCAGCGAGATGGAGGGAGAAGAGCGATGATCCAGGTGTCAAGCTACTTGTTCCTGGGCGCTTTCGTGGCCTACGTGGCGGCGGCGATCCTTTACGTGACCCGCCTGACCCTCCGGCGCCGGGACCCCCGGTACTTCGCCCTGGCCGATCGCCTGGGGGGCCACGGCTACAAGGCGGCGGTGGCCGGAGTGGTCTTGCAGGGGCTCGCGATCATCGCGCGCTGGATCGGCTCGGGACAGGTCCCCCTGGCCAACATGTTCGAGTACATGTCGTTCCTGGGCTGGTCGATCATGCTGTTCTTCGTGATCCTCTCGGCCTGGTACAAGCTGCCCGGCCTGGGCGCCTTCGTGGCCCCCGTCGGCGTGGTGGTCATCGCCTACGCTTCGGTGTTCCCCACCGAGGTCCGGCCGCTGGTGCCCGTGCTCCAGTCGGTCTGGCTGCCGCTGCACGTCTCGCTCGCGGCGATGGGCGAGGGCGCCTTCGCCGTCTCGTTCGGCGCCGCGCTGATGTACCTGCTCCGGGTGCGGAAGGAGCACTCGGCCAGGTGGGAGGAGGCGGCGCTGGAGTTCGTCTTCTTCTGCTTCGCCATGCTCACCGGCTTCTGCGTCCTGGCCCTGGGCTTCAAGCTCGGCGGCTACAGCGCCCAACTGGTCAACATGGGCGCGGGCGCGCCGGTCCTCGAGTACACCCTGCCGCCCTTCATCGGGCCCGTGGGCTCCCAGCCGGGCGACGCGTCGTTCCTCGGGCTGCCGCTTCCGCTGGTCAACGTCCCGGCCTGGATGCGAGGGGCCTACGCCGCCAAGAACCTGAACACGCTGGTGCTCTCCACCCTCGTCGGGGCGATCCTCTACGGCCTCGTGCGCCTCATCGCCGGCATGCCCCTCCGGGAGCTGGGCTCCCGGGCGGTCGGCGCCATGAACCCGAAGCTGCTGGACGAGGTGTCGTACCGGGGGATCGCGGTGGGATTCCCGCTGTTCACGCTGGGCGGCCTGGTCTTCGCGATGATCTGGGCGCAGAAGGCCTGGGGCCGCTACTGGGCGTGGGATCCGAAGGAGACCTGGGCCCTCATCACCTGGCTCTTTTACTCCGGCTACCTGCACATGCGCATCGTGCGCGGCTGGGAGGGCCGCCCCGCGGCCTGGGTCTCGGCGCTGGGCTTCGTCATCGTCCTGTTCACCCTGGTCGGCGTGAACCTGCTGGTGTCCGGATTGCACTCGTACGTGTAGGCGCGGAAAGACCGGAGGCCGCTCGGCAGAGCGGCCTCCTGCGTTTTCGGCGGCAGCTGTCTTCGGGCGCCGGGTGCAGCCCGGAGGTGGCTCCGGGGCGGCCGCCGGCGGGCTGGTGCAACGGCCACGACCTGGCGTCGCCACCTGACCGTCGGCATGGCGTCAGCCGGTAGGCGGCTCATCGGCAGCAGCCGCGTGCGGAGGTCCCGACCTCGGTAGGATGAAGGGCCCGGTGGTAGAATAGACCTTTGGAGAAGAAGAATCTGCCGGGAGGGACAGGTTGACAGTGAAGCTGAAGAAGCGGCACGAGGTGCCGGACGAACACAAGTGGGACCTTGATTCGGTGTATGCGTCGGTCGAAGCCTGGGAGAAGGACTATGCCGCGGTCGAGGCCATGCTCCCCCGGCTGACGGCGTTTCAGGGGCGGCTCGGCGAGTCGGCCGGGACCCTGCTGCAGGCCCTGCAGACCCGTGACGAGATCTCGAAGCTGCTGGAGCAGGTCGTCGTGTACGCCCGGATGAAGGAAGACGAGGACACCGCCAACTCCACCTACCAGGCCCTGTCGGCGCGCAGCAGGACCCTCTACGCGAAGGCCGCCGCGGTCGGGGCGTTCCTCACGCCGGAGATCCTGGCCATTCCGGAGGAGACGATTCGCGCGTGGCTCGACGAGGAGCCCGGCCTGGCCGTGTACCGGCACGAACTGGAAGACACCCTGCGCGAGAAGGCGCACGTCCGCTCGCCGGAGGTGGAGGAGCTGCTGGCCCAGATGGCGGAGGTGGGGGCCGGGCCGTCGGACATCTTCGGCAAGCTGAACCACGCCGACCTGAAGTTCCCGAAAATCCGGGACGAAGAGGGCAACGAGGTCGACCTCACCCTCGGCCGCTACCTGCGCTTCCTGGAAAGCCCCGTCCGCGAGGTGCGGAAGCAGGCGTTCGAGGCGCTCTACACCACGTACCGGAAGTTCCGCAACACCCTGGCGGCCACGTACGCCAGTTCGGTGAAGAAAGACGTGTTCTACGCCACAGCGAGGCGCTACCCTTCGGCGCGCGCCGCAGCCCTCTCCGGAACCAACGTCCCCGAGAGCGTCTACGACAACCTCATCGCGACGGTGAACCGGAACCTGCCCGCGCTGCACCGCTACGTGCAGCTCCGCCGGCGCATGCTGGGGCTTGACGAGCTGCACATGTACGACCTGTACACCCCCATGGTGGCCGACGTCGACAAGAAGATCCCGTACGAGGAGGCCGTCGACACGATCCTGAAGGCCCTCGCACCCCTGGGCGAGGAGTACTGCGAGGTCGCCCGCCGCGGCATGACCGTCGACCGGTGGGTGGACATCTACGAGAACGAGGGCAAGCGCTCCGGCGCCTACTCCTTCGGCGCGTACACCACGAAGCCGTACATCCTGATGAACTACCAGGACAACCTCGACTCCATGTTCACCCTGGCGCACGAGCTGGGCCACTCCATGCACTCCTACTTCAGCCGCCGGCACCAGCCCTACCACTACGCCGGGTACACCATCTTCGTCGCCGAGGTGGCCTCCACGTTCAACGAGGCGCTGCTGACCGACTACCTGCTGAAGAGCACGGATGACACGAAGCTGAAGATGTACCTGATCAACCACCAGCTCGAGACGTTCCGGACCACCCTCTACCGCCAGGTGATGTTCGCCGAGTTCGAGCACATCGCCCACCAGCGGGTGGAGGGCGGTCAGGCGCTGACGGCCGACGTGCTGGATGAGATCTACTACGATCTCAACAAGCGGTACTACGGCACCGAGGGCGTGGTGGTCGACGACCTTATCGCGGTCGAGTGGGCCCGCATCCCGCACTTCTACTCGGCCTTCTACGTGTACCAGTACGCCACGGGCCTCTCCGCCGCGGCCGCCCTGAGCCAGCAGGTGCTGACGGAGGGCGGGCCGGCGGTTGAGCGGTACCTGGAGTTCCTGAAGAGCGGCTCCTCCGACTACTCGACGAACCTGCTGAAGAAAGCCGGCGTGGACATGACCTCGCCCGAACCCGTTCAGCAGGCGCTGGATGTCTTCGACCGGCTCGTGGGGGAGATGGAGCGGCTGGCCGGCTGAGGCAGGAGAGCGAGAGCCCCCGCTGCAGCCACTGCAGCGGGGGCTTCAGTTGCGGTCCGTCACCGGGCGACGGTGCTGAGCTCTTCCTTTTCGAGCCGCTCCTCGGCCCGGATCTTGGCTAGCACAATCTGCAGCCGCTCCTCCGGGCTGGAGACCCGCCACTGGTCGACAAGCCAGTCCAGTTCGCGGCTCATGGTGCTGTGCGTGTGCTCGGGCCGTACCGGCCGTTGTCTGATTGGGCGTCTCATCGTTGCTGTGTCCTCCTTCCCCGGCCGCTGTCCAACCGCCTTGATAATATCACAAAACGATGGAAATATTGTATAGGTCGATAAGTCTAGAGTTTAACGACCATAAGTACTACATACTATAGTGCTATTTCGGGTGGTGACAGGACCCGAGATATCCGTGCAGGCCTGGAAGGAGAGCGGCCCTTCGGGGGCGAACCTCTGGGACAACACAAAGGCGGATTGCCTGGATAAGGAGCGAGAGCGTGTTCAAGCGTCGGACGCTGGCACATGTGCTGGTCTGGACCAGCTTCTACGATCAGCTTGCCTGGTCGCCCATCCTGGCGTGGCTTGCGGTGAGCATCGGCGCTCCCGAGGCGGTCTTCTGGGCGGCCTCCGCGTATAGTGCGGCGAACCTGTTCGGCAACATCGTGTTCGGGATGCTGGCCGACAGGGTGGACCGGATGGCCGTCGCCGGGGCCGGGCTCCTGGCCATGGTCGTGACGGGCCTTGCCCACCTCCTCCCCGACTCGACCGCAGGCCTGATCGGGGTGCGCGCCCTGCACGGCCTGGCGATCGCCGGCGTGGCGCCGGCGGCGATGGCGAGCGTGACCGACGGCCTGCCCCGCAACCAGCGGGGTGCGGCCATGGCCCGCATGGGCCTGGTGATCGCCGTGGCCTCCATGCTGGCCTCCGCAGCCAGCGGCAGGCTGCTCACCAGCCTGGGAGCCACGGCCAGCGTGTCCGTGCTGGCCGTGCTGGTCGGCGCGGTGGGAATCTTCACCGTCGTCATCCGGCGGTGGCTCGAGCCGCCCCCTGCCCGCGTGTCCGCCGGGGCCGAGGGCGAGCCGGCCGCCGGGCGGGTGAACATGCCGGGAATGCTCGCCGCGGCTCTCGTGGCGTACGCCCTGATGTTCCTCCAGAACGTGCTGTTCACCGCTTATCCGCTGAAGGGACACGAACTCGGCCTCTCCTCGGCGACCATTGGCATGACGCTGTCGGCCTTCGGCCTCGGCGCCGTCATCGCCTTCGTGCCGCCGCTGTCCCGGGCGGCGGACCGCTGGGGCCGGCACCAGCCCATCTTTGTGGGCATGGCCCTCGCCGGCGCCGGTCACCTCGGCCTCGCCCACGGCGCCGCACCCCTGGCCTTCGCCGCGTGGCTCTTCATCTATGGACTCGGCTTCGGGCTGGTCTTCCCGGCGGTGTCGGCCCTGAACGCCGACGCGGCCGGCGCGGGCCGGCGCGGCGTGGCCTTCGGGATGCTCAGCGCGGCCTTCTCGCTGGGCTCGATCTCGGGCCCGCCCGTGACCCAGGCCCTGTCCGGCCTCGCCTCGCCGTTCGCCGTGGCCGGATGGCTCGCCCTGGCGACCTCCGGGTTCATCTCGCTGTGGTACTACTTTGCCGTGCGGCCCGCCCAGGAGGCGGCGCGGCAGAGCGCGTGATCTCGTCGCCAGAAGAACGCAAATTGGATGTTTAATTCATGGTTTGCGTGGAAATACTCTCACTGAAGCCCAAGAATGGGCTGGCAGAGAGGAGGGAAACCATGCAGACCATGACTTCCAGGACCCGGACCTCGCTCGTGATTGGCGGGGTGGCGGCGCTGGTCCTGATCGTCAGCCTCGCCCTCTTCGCCTGGGCACAGCGTTCGCAGGGCCCGGCGGAGAGCACCAACCCGCTGGAGCAGCTGGCCGAGCCCGAGAACGGGACGCCGCTCACCGCCAACCCGGCTTCCGGTCAGACGAAGGCCGCGAATCCGGCTGACGCCGGCGCAGGCACGTCCCAGCAGGCCGCCGGGACCGCTCCGGCCGAAGGGAGCAACGCCACGGCCGGCACCGGTGACGAGGCCACCCCAGCCATGACGACCCTTGAGGCCGTCCCCGCCGTCCACATCGTGCAGCCCAACGAAACCCTCTACGAGATCAGCCAGAAGTACTACAACACCCACATCTACGCCGGAGACATTGAAGCGCTGAACGGACTTGAGAACCCGGACCAGATCTTCGCGGGGATGGAGCTGAAGCTGCCCCAGCCCTCGGAGCTTCCCGGGTATGGCCGGTAAGCCGTAGGAGGCAGGTCCCGCTCACGGGACCTGCTTCCTTCCCTTTTCGCGTCCTCACCCGGAAAAGGCTCTCCCGGCTGCGCTCCCTCGCCGCGCCGCCATCCCCGCTTCCCTGTGATCCAGGTCACGGATAGGCAAGCTGCGCGAACCTTACAATAGCCACGAGCAGCAGACGATCCAAAGGTCTTGCTTCCGCCCGGGCAGGCGGGGCGCCGGGCCTCTGCCGCGGCCCGCCGGGGCGGGGAGGAGGTAGCGTATGGGAAAGCGACTGGCATGGATCGCAGGGGTCATCGCACTTGTGGCTCTGGCGGTCGGTGTGACCGCATGGCTCTCCGGCCGCGCGAGCCGTGAGGAGATCCGGGACCTGGCGTGGCAGGTGGAGAACCTCGCCCGCACGGTCACGCCCCCGACGGAGTTCGGGAGCCCGCGGGAGGGCGCGGTCGACATCCGGCACAGCCCGGTCGACCTGCCCGGCCCCATCGCACGGCGCGAGCCCGCGCACGTGAAGGTGGAACTGGAGACGGTGGAGCTGGACGGTGTGCTGGCCGACGGCACCACGTACACGTACTGGACGTTCAACGGCACAGTGCCCGGCCCGTTCATCCGGGTGCGGGCCGGCGACACCGTGGAGCTGACGCTGAAGAACGCCGGCGACTCGGCCAACGTCCACTCCATCGACCTGCACGCCGTCACGGGGCCCGGCGGGGGTGCGATGTCGACGCAGGTGGCTCCGGGCGAGAGCAGGAGCTTCACCTTCAAGGCCCTGAACCCCGGGCTCTACATCTACCACTGCGCCTCGCCGCACATCCCCACGCACATCGCGCAGGGCATGTACGGGCTGATCCTGGTGGAGCCCGAGGAGGGGCTGCCGCCGGTGGACCGGGAGTTCTACGTGATGCAGGCCGAGGTGTACGCGGCCGGGCGCCACACCGACGGCGGGCACCAGCCCTTCGACGGCGACCTGATGCACCGTGAGCAGCCCAACTACGTGGTCTTCAACGGCGCCTTCCAGGCGCTCACGGGCGACCAGCGGATGACCGCCCGGGTCGGTGAGCGTATCCGGCTGTTCGTCGGCAACGCCGGGCCCAACCTGGCCTCGTCGCTCCACGTGATCGGCGAGATCTTCGACGTGGTCTACGCGGACGGCGGGACGACCGTCACCGAGAACATCGGCGTGACCCTGATTCCCTCCGGCGGGGCCGTCATCGTGGAGTTCACCGCCGAGGTGCCCGGCCGCTACCAGCTGGTCGACCACTCGATCTCCCGGGCGGTCGATAAGGGGGCCGTAGCGTTCATCGACGTGTACGGCGACCTCGATCCGGAGATTTTCCACGACCCGGCCGGGCACCCGTTGCCCGACGTCGAGGGGTAGTCGCCGGGGGCCCGGCAGGGATTGCTAAGAGTCCGTCGAATCCGTGGAAGGTACTGTTCAATTATATTTGGAAAGGGCGTACCCCACGGTGAGTACACTCAGCCTCATGTTCCTGCTTTCCTGGTTCCTCTACACGACGGCTGGTCAGCTCCTCCTCGTGCTGCTGGTGCTGTGGTACCTGGACCACCGGTTCTTCGGCATCGGCGCGGCGATCATGGCGCGGATTCACCACCGGCGGCGCATCGCCAGCCTGCGCTATACGATAGAGGTCAACCCTTCCGACGTGCGGGCCATGGTGGAGCTGGGCGAGCACTACCTGCGCAGTGGGCGTTACGCCCAGGCCGCCGAACAGCTGGAGCGGGCGCTGGACCGCGGCGAGGACAGCGCACGGGCGCACTTCCTGCTGGGCGCGGCCCGGGTCAAGCTGGGCAAGGGCGACGAGGGGCGTGATATGCTCGAGAAGGCCGTGGCCCTTCAGCCCAACGTCGCCTACGGCGAGCCCTACCTGTACCTGATCGAGGAGGCGGCCCAGCGCCGCAACGACGCACGCATCGAGGAACTCGTCTCCGCGCTGGCGCAGTTCGAGAGCGTCGAGATCCTCACCCAGGCGGGCCATCTGTGCCTGGCGAGCGGGAACAAGGACCTCGCTCGGCGGCTGTTCGCCGAGGCGGTCAACAACTACCGGTACATTCCCGCCAAGATGCGGCGCCGGGAGCGCCGGTGGCTGTGGCGGGCCCGGCTCGGGCAGCTGCAGGCGCGGTGAGGGCGGCCCGGCGGACGTGCGCACACACCCAACAACGACGGCCAGGCGTCACGCCTGGCCGCTGTCTCTATCCATTCAGATCCTGCAACTCACCCGTCTCCTGGTAGATCGTCCACTCGCCCAGGTTGGTGGCGTGGTCGCCGATGCGCTCCAGGTAGTGGGCCACCAGCAGCAGGTAGGTGGCGGTGCGGACCGCCTTGGGATCGGACTGCATCACGCGCAGCAGGTCGTCGAACAGCTTGCGGTAGAAGCTGTCGATCTCGTCGTCGCGCTCCGCCATGCGCCGGGCCCGCTCGGAGTCGCCCTGCACCCAGGCGTCCAGCGCCTCGCGGTTCATCTCCTGCACCCGCTGGGCCATGAGCGGGATGTCCAGGAGCCACTTCGGCGGTGCGGCGCAGTCCAGTCGGAGCACCACCTTGGCGATGTCCGTCGCGTGGTCGGCCATGCGCTCCAGGTCGGTGACGACCTTCAGGACGGTGCCGATGACCCGGAGGTCGCGCGCCAGCGGCTGCTGCAGGGCCATGAGCTGGAGGCAGCGCTGCTGGAGCTCGATGGCCATGCGGTCGGCCACCTCGTCGCCGTCGATGACCTCCCCGGCCAGCTTCCGGTCCATCTTCTGCAGGGCCTGAACCGCCTTGTCGATCGCCTCGTTGACGAACACGCCCATGCGCAGCATGTCGCGCTGCAGGAGCGAGAGCTGCTCGTCGAACGCAGAACGGGTGGCCATCGCATCGAGCCTCCTTCAGCTCAGCCGAATCGGCCGGTGATGTAGTCCTCCGTGCGCTGGTCCTTCGGGTTCGTGAAGATGGTGCCGGTCGGGCCGTGCTCGATGAGCTCGCCCGAGAGGAAGAAGGCGGTGTAGTCGGAGATGCGGGCCGCCTGCTGCATGTTGTGGGTGACGATGACGATGGAGTAGTGCGCCCGCAGCTCCCGGATCAGCTCCTCGATCTTCGCCGTGGAGATGGGGTCCAGGGCCGAGGCCGGCTCGTCCATGAGCAGCACCTCCGGCTTCACCGCGAGCGAGCGGGCGATGCAGAGCCGCTGCTGCTGTCCGCCCGAGAGGCCCAGGGCCGACCGGTTGAGCCGGTCCTTCACCTCGTCCCAGAGGGCGGCGCCCCGCAGCGACTGCTCCACGATCTCGTCCAGCACGGCCTTGCGCCGCTCGCCGTGGATCCGCGGACCGTAGGCCACGTTGTCGTAGATGGACATGGGGAAGGGGTTCGGCCGCTGGAAGACCATGCCCACCCGCCGCCGCAGCGCCACCACGTCCACCCCGGGGCCGTAGATGTCGGTGCCATCCAGGGTGATGGTGCCCTCGATCCGGGCGCCGGGGATGAGGTCGTTCATCCGGTTGAGGCAGCGCAGGAAGGAGGACTTGCCGCAGCCGGAGGGCCCGATGAGCGCCGTCACGCGGTTGGCGGGGATCTGCAGGCTGATGGACCGCAGGGCCCGGTAGCTGCCGTAGTACAGGTCCACACCCTCAGCGCGCATCCGTATCGTTTCGCTCAACGCCAGGTCAGCCTCCTTCAGGACTACCGCATGCGCCGCCTGTACCGCCAGAGCGGCAGGGCGATCACAAAGTTGACGAGCAGCACGAGCACGATCAGCAGGGCGGAGCTGCCCATCGCGATCCGGTCCGCGTCGGGCACCAGCCCCTCTGACGTGACCGACCAGATGCGCACGGCCAGCGTCTCACCGGCGATCATGACGTCCGGGTTCGGGAAGTGGCGGGCCACGGTGACGCCCGCGGTGTAGATCAGCACGGCCGTCTCCCCCAGGGCCCGGCCGGCCACCAGCGTCAGCCCGGTGAGGATGCCCGGCAGGGCGCTGGGCAGCACCACCTTGTACGTGGTCTGCCAGTGGGTCGCCCCCAGGCCCAGCGAGCCCTCCCGGTAGGACTGGGGCACGCCCCGGATCGCCTCCTCCGTGTTCCGCACCAGGACCGGCAGGTTGAGCAGGGCCAGGCTCAGCGCGCCGCCCAGGATCGTGAAGCCCCAGCCCATGTAGTTGACGAAGATGATCATGCCGAACAGGCCCAGCACGATGGAGGGTACGGAGGCCAGGGCCTCCACGGAGAGCCGGATCAGGTCCGTCATGCGGCCGGGCTTGGCGTACTCGGCCATGTAGATGCCCGCGCCCACGCCGACGGGGAAGGAGAAGAGCAGCGACAGGGCGGTGATGTAGAGCGTGTTGAACAGCTGCGCCCCGACGCCGCCGCCGGCGCGGAACGAGCTGGAGCGGGTGGTGAGGAACGTCCAGTCGATGACGGGCAGGCCCTGGGTCAGGATGGGCACGAGGAAGCCGGCCAGGATGAGCAGGATGAGGATGCCCGCCGCCCAGAGCACGGCCGTGGCCACCCGGTCGGCGATCTGCTGTCTCGTCATCAGCGGGCCACCCCCCGGTTGCTGACCCAGCGGACCAGCAGGATCATGAGCAGCGAGACCACCAGGAGCCCGAAGGCCATCATGAAGAGCGCCCGGTTCCAGGGCGAGCCCGGCGGCGTCTGGCCCATCTCCATGATGATCTGCGAGGTGAGCGTCGACGTGCCGCTGGTCAGCGACCGCACCAGGACCGGCGAGTTGCCGATGACCATCTGCACGGCGGTCGTCTCGCCGAACGCCCGGGCGAAGGCCAGGATGATGCCGGCGAGGAGCCGGGGCCGGGCTGCGGGCAGGGTCACGTCCCAGATCGTCTGCCAGCGGGTGGCGCCCAGGGCCAGCGAACCCTCCTCGATCGCCGGGTCCACCGCCTGCAGCGCGTCCTCCGACATGCCGAGGATGGTCGGCATCACCATGACAGCCAGGACGAGGCCCGCCACCAGTACGCCGAAGCCCTGTCCCCCCACGTGGTCGCGGACCCACGGCACCAGGAGCGTCATGCCCAGGTAGCCGTAGACGACCGAAGGGATGCCCACGAACAGGTTGGAGGCCTGGCGGAGCACGGTGCGCATCCAGCCGGGCGCGATCTTGGCCATGAAGATGGCGCCGGCCAGCCCCAGCGGGCCGGCGATCAGCAGGGCGATGCCCGTGACCGCCACGGAGCCCACCATGAACGGCAGCGCGCCGAACCGCCCCAGCGGCGGGTTCCACACGGGGCTGAAGAAGAACTCCAGGGGCGAGACGTCCGCAAACAGCCGCAGACCCTCCGACCCCACGAAGAGCAGGATGGCGGCGATCACCAGGGCAACCAGGACCGCACAGGCGGTGAGCACGGCTCGCGCGATGCGGTCTGCGGTGCGCACCCGGTCCATCGAACCCCTCCTCCGTCCGTGGTCATAGCCTAATCGCGGTCTTGCGGGCCTACTCCGGCCCGCTCATGGCCGGCAGCGACACCGTGAAGGTGCTGCCCTTCCCGACCTCGCTCTCCACCGCGATCGTGCCGCCGTGCGCCTCCACGATGTGCTTGGCGATGGCGAGCCCCAGGCCGGTGCCGCCGGTGGCGCGGGTGCGGGCCTTGTCCACGCGATAGAAGCGCTCGAAGATCCGCCCCAGGTCGGCCCGGGGAATGCCCACGCCCGTGTCGGTCACCGCCATCAGGACCCGGCCGTCCTCGTGCCGGGCTGAGAGCGAAACCCGGCCGCCGGCGGGGGTGTACTTGATCGCGTTCTCCACCAGGTTGCTCAGCACCTGAACCAGCCGGTCGGGATCGCCGTTCACGAGCGGCAGTCCCTCCGGCACGTCGGCCGAGAGCGTGAGCCCCGCCCGCTCGGCCTTCTGGGCGAGCCGCGCCACCGTGGTGGCGATCAGGTCCCCCGGGGCGGTGGGCCGCCGCTGCATCCGGAACCGGCCCGACTCCACGCGGGAGAGGTCCAGCAGCTCGTCGATCAGGGCGCCCAGGTGCCGGCTCTCCCGCAGCATGATCTCCACGAAGTGGCGGGCCGTCTCGGGCTCGTCCAGCGCCCCCTCCAGCAGCGTCTCCGCAAAGCCCTGGATGGAGGTGAGGGGGGTGCGCAGTTCGTGCGTGACGTTGGAAACGAACTCCGTGCGCATCTGCTCGAGCTGCCGGGAACGAGTGATGTCGCGGAGCATCACCAGCACGGAGCGCTCGCCGCCGCTCACCGCCAGGTTGAGCCGGGCCTCGAGGATCTGCTCCTCCGGGTGCGCCCGGCGGATCTCCAGCGTCTCGGGCTCCCCGGTGGCGAGCACCCGGGCCATCCGCTCATCGAGGTCGAAGTGATGGGTGACCTCCAGGTGGTCCCGGCCCAGCGCCTCGTGGGGCGCGACGCCCAGCATGCGCTCGGCCGCGGGGTTCACCAGCACGATCCGCCGGTGCTGGTCCACCAGCAGGATGCCGTCCGCCATGTGCTGGAGAATCACGTCCATCTGGGCCTTCTCCAGCAGCAGCCGGTTGAGCTTCTCCAGGGCGGCCCGCTCGGCCCGCCGCTGGGCCGCATCCGCGCTGCGCTCGGCGGTCCGTGCCAGCCCCCGGGCCTCCCGGTAACCGTAGACCGGCGGCACCAGCAGGGCGGCCAGCAGCACGAGCCACACGAACAGGTCCAGCGGTCCGGGGCCCCGGGTCAGGGCCGCCTCCAGGCGGCCGGACGCGACGTAAACCACAGCGGCGGTCAGCCCTGCGGCCGGCGGCAGGGCGAACCAGAGCAGCGCTGGCCGGTATCCCCGCCTCATCGCTGTCGCCGCCTCACCGGCGCCTGGCTCCGGCGAACCGGTAGCCGACGCCGCGCACCGTCTCGATCAGCCGGGGCTCGGAGGGGTTCTCCTCCAGCTTCGCCCGCAGGTGCCGGATGTGCACGTCCACGGTGCGCACGTCGCCGTAGAAGTCGGGGCCCATGACCCGGTCCACCAGTTCGTCCCGGGTGAACACCCGGCCCGGCGACCGGGCGAGGACACCCAGAATCTGAAACTCCGTCGGGGTCAGGTCCACGCGCCGGCCGTTGCGCAGGACCTCGTAGCTCTCGAAGTTGATGGTGATCGGCCCGAAGACCAGGCCCCGTTCGTCCTGCGGCTCCGCCGTCCGCCTGGTCCGGCGGAGGATCGCCTTCACGCGCCCGGTGAGCTCCCGGGGGCTGAAGGGCTTGGTCACGTAGTCGTCGGCGCCGATCTCGAACCCCACCACCCGGTCGATCTCCTCGCCCCGTGCGGTGAGCAGCAGCACCGGCAGCTCGGAGCTGCGCCGGAGCGCGCGCAGGACCTCGAACCCGTCGATGCCCGGCAGCATCACGTCCAGGATCAGGAGGTCGATCTCCTGCTCCCGCGCGATGCGCAGCCCGTCCTCGCCGTTGTCCGCGGTCAGCACCTCGAAGCCTGCCCGGCGCAGGTTGTAGGCGACCAGTTCCAGAATCGACGGCTCATCATCGACGACGAGTATCCGTTCGGGCACGGGAAACACCTCCGACGCGCAGGGGCCGAGGCCGGGTCAGCGGGGAATCTCCTGGGTGATCGGCACGAAGCCGAGCTCGCGTACGTACTCCTCCTGAAAGTCGGCGCTCAGCACGAAGTCCAGGAACGCGCGCGTGAGCCCGGAGGGCTCACCCCTGGTGTACATATACTCGTACGCGTAGACCGGCCACTGGCCGTCCAGCACGGCGTCCCGGGAGTAGGTCACCCCGTTCAGCGCCAGCGCCTTCACCTTGGTCGGCCGGTAGTAGGAGGCGTCGATGTAGCCGATTGCCCCCGGGGTATACTGCACGGTGGTCAGGACCTTGCCGTTGGAGTCCTGCACCAGGGCCTGGGGCGTGATGTCGCCCTCGCCGCCCAGCACCTTCTCCACGATGGTCGCCCGCGAGCCCGACGACTGCTGCCGGCTGACGACCATCACCTCGAGGTCGGGGCCGCCGACCTCCCGCCAGTTGGTGATCTCGCCCCGCAGGATCCGGCCAGCTGGTCCATCGTCAGGTCGCTCACCGGGTTCTCCGGGTGCACGATGATGACGAACGGCGCGATGGCCACCCGGTGCTCCACCAGCACGTCGGCCAGTTCGCCCGTGGCCGGGATGTCGGAGTTGCCGATGTCCACGGCGCCGCTGGCCACCTGCTGCAGGCCGTTGTACGAGCCGCCGCCGCTGACGTTCACGGTGACGTTCAGGTGCTCTTCCATGAAGATCTCCGCCGCCAGCGAGGCGAGCGGCAGCAGCGCGGTGGAGCCGCTGGCCGTGATGGTGCCGGCCAGCGGATCGTTGGGATCGGCCTGCGGGCGGTTGCCGCAGCCGGTGAGGACCAGCGCGGCCAGGAGGAGGATGGCGGGCAGTCGCCGACTGCGAGACACAGACATGGGGTTCTCCGTCACCTCTTGCCCTTCGTCGGGCGTGCCATCTTTCGTGCCATCTTTACTGTAGCTTATCGATATTAAGGTTTGGTTAAGATGAACGAGTTATGCCTGCAATTTCGGTGCGCGGGGCGCCGGCCAGCGCCAGCACCTCGGCGGCGATGCGCAGGGCCGAGGCGGGATAGCCGGCCTTCCGGGCGGCCGCGGCCATGGCGGAGAGGCGCCCGGGGTCGCGGAAGAGCAACTCGTCCGCCGCCTCTGCCAGCCGCTCCAGCGTGACGACGCCGGCGGCGCCCGTTCCGGCCAGGTACGCGGCGTTCTCCTCCTCGTGGCCGGGCAGGGGATCGAGGAGCAGCATCGGCAGTCCCATGGCCAGGGCCTCCGCACAGGTGACCCCGCCCGGCTTGGTGACCAGCAGGTCCGCCGCACTCATGTGCCGGGGGACATCGCTCGTGTACCCCAGGGCCGTGAGACGCGGGTCGCCGCCGTGGCGCCGGCGAATGCGGTTGAGCAGGGCCTCGTTGCGGCCGCAGATCACCGTCACGCGCAGGTCCGGGCGGGGCAGGCTGAGCAGCGCATCGACCGCGGCGGCGATCGGCCCCAGGCCGAGCCCGCCGCCGATGACCAGGATGCGCCGCACCCGGGAGGCCGAGGAATCCGGGGCGGTGGAGTCATGGGCGGCGGCATCGCAGGTGGCGCCGTTGCGGAGGCTCTCCAGCAGGGCCGTGCGCACCGGGATGCCCGTGGCCATGACCGCACCGGCCTCCGCTCCGCGGCGGACCAGCTCCCGGGCCGCCTCCGGCGAGGCCACACAGTAGCGCGCCACGCCGGGCCAGATCCAGAATCCGTGCGGCGAGAAGTCCGTCAGCGCCATCACGACCGGCGCCGGCTGCAGCTGCGAGCGCCGCATCAGGTGGAGCGCGGTGCCGGCGGGGAACGGATGGGTGCCGACCACCACGTCGGGCCTGTGCTCATCCAGTGCGCGCTTGACGGGTCCGCTCAGCACCCGGAGGACCAGCCAGCGCAGCGGCGGGCCCGGTGGCAGCCGGTAGAGGCGCCGGTAGAGGCCCGGCGTGTACCGGATCTGCCAGAGGTAGGCGCGCGCGAACAACCCCAGCAGCGGGCTGTGGGACTGCACGACGACGGCCTCGCAATCGGCCGACAGGCTCCGGCAGGCCTGGGCGATGGCCTCCGCCGCCGCCCGGTGGCCGGAGCCGAACTCGGCGGAGAGGAGCAGAACGCGTATCGGCACAGAGCCACCTCCGAAAATCGAGGGAGCAAAACAGTCCTCATTGGTTCGCTCACCTCGCCTCCCACTCCTGCGATGGGCGTGCGCACCGCCCGGCCTCCGGTGCGCGGCTTGATGAAAACGGCCGGCACGGGCCGCTTTCGCGTACGGCCCGCGCAGGGGCCGTGTCGCCTGCATGCCGGCCGGTGCAGGCGTCGGAGCGGGACTTGGCGAAGGGATGACACATGGAGAAGAAAGGAGGCCTCCGAGCGATGGCGAGGCGACTGACACGGGCCGAGGTTCCGGTTGAGCAGACCTGGCGGCTGACCGATCTGTTCGCGACGCATGCGGACTGGGAGAGCGAGGTGGCGGCGATTGCCGCATCGGCCGGCCGGGTAACCCAGTACAGGGGAAGGTTGGGGGAGGGGGCCGGCGTCCTGATGGCCTGCCTCACGGAGTACGAGCGGCTCCGGGAACGCATGGTCCGGGCCGCCACCTATGCCAATCTCCGCTTTTCCGAAGACGGGTCCAACCCGGAGAACCAGGCCGCGGGCGCCCGCGGGCGCGCCCTCATGGCGCAGGTGGGCGCGGCGCTGGCCTTCCTGCAGCCTGAGATCCTGGCTCTGCCGGAGGGCACGGTCGAGCGCTACCTGGCCGAGGAGCCCGGTCTGGCGCCGTTCCGCCGCTGGCTGGAGCAGGTCCTGGCCATGCGGCCTCACACCCTGCACCCGGAGACCGAGTCGGCGCTGGCCGCCCTCGCCGAGGTGACCGGCGCGCCCTACGTCATCTACGACCAGGCCAAGGCCGGCGACATGCGCTTCGATCCGATCACGGTGGACGGCGAGACGGTGCCCGTCTCCTTCTCCACCTACGAGGAACGGCTGGAACGCCTGGCCGACGTCCGGGCCCGCCGGGCGGCCTTCCGCAGCTTCTCGGAAGGGCTGCGCCGGTACCAGAACACCCTCGCTGCGACGTTTGCGGCGGAGGTCAAGAAGAACGTGGTCCTGGCGCGGCTTCGGGGGTACGAGTCGGCCACGCACATGCTGCTGCACCCGCAGGAGGTCAGCATCGACGTCTACCACAACATCCTTGACGTCATCCAGGCCGAGCTCGCCCCGCACATGCGCCGGTACGCCCGGCTGCGCCGGTGCGTGCTGGGGCTGGACCGGCTGCTGTACTGCGACATCGAGGCGCCGCTGGATCCCGACTACAACCCATCGGTCAGCTTTACCGAGGGGGCGGAAATCATTCAGGAAGGGCTCGCTGTGATGGGGCCCGAGTACCTCGAGATCGTCCGCACGGCGCTGACTGATCGCTGGGTGGACTGGTGCGACAACGTCGGCAAGTCCACGGGGGCGTTCTGCTCGTCGCGCTACGGCGTCCATCCGTTTATCCTCATCTCCTGGGCCGGCACCATGCGCAACGTACTGGTGCTCGCGCACGAACTGGGGCATGCCTGTCACCTGACGCTGGCCCAGCGGAACCAGTCGCTGCTGAACGTCCGCCCGTCGACGGTCTTCATCGAAGCGCCGTCGACCATGAACGAGCTTCTGGTCGGACAGCACATCATGCGCGGCACCGGCGATCCCCGCATGCGGCGGTGGGTGATCATGCAGCTGCTCTCTACCTATCATCACAACTTCGTGCGCCACCTGCTGGAGGGCGAGCTGCAGCGGCGGATCTACGCCCTGGCCGAGCAGGGCGCGCCGATCACGGCCGTCACCCTGTCGGAGACGAAGGGCCGGATCCTGGAGGAGTTCTGGGGCGGCGAGGTCGAGGTCGACGACGATGCGAAGCTGACCTGGATGCGCCAGCCGCACTACTACACGGGGCTCTACCCGTACACGTATTCGGCCGGCCTGACCGTCGCGACCGCCGTGGCACAGGCCATCCGCGACGAAGGCCAGCCCGCGGTGGACCGGTGGCTGCGGGTGCTGAAGGCCGGCGGCACGCTGAGGCCGCTGGAGCTCGCCCGGATGGCCGGCGTCGACCTCGCCATGCCCGATCCGATCCGCGCCGCCGTCGCCTACGTCGGCTCGCTGGTGGAGGAGCTCGAGCAGAGCTTCTGATCGACGGATGCGGCGGATCCACGTTGTCACGGCGTTCCCGCGGCGGTTGCCGCCGCGGGAACGCCCGTGGTTCCTGCTCCTGCCATTAACCTTTGAGTAACATCAAATTGGGGTAGGCAGGATCAGCGAGCCTGAAATAGTAAA
>ENA-UPSB01001297-UPSB01001297.1-bioreactor-metagenome-genome-assembly--contig:-NODE-1297-length-30456-cov-6.143548_pt1 | contig 30456 bp, 29 predicted proteins | sample MGYA00238182_ERZ773286 | MGnify/ENA primary metagenome ERZ773286 (study PRJEB29026, sample SAMN07631240) | bioreactor metagenome | isolation source: Switchgrass digestor | place: USA: Dartmouth...
GCATGCATCCTTCATGTCAGGTTCCTTTACGACGGTTACATCCCGCGGACGCAGCATTCCGCCGTTTGCATACCATTTCCCCCGTTCCTCATTCACCGTGACGCTGCCGAAATGGATCAGCGGAAAGTCCGTCTCCAACAGATACCGTTCCCAATTTCCCTCTTTGAGTTCTTCTATGGTAACGGCATTCTCAATCGTAAAGGCCCCGCTAGCCGTCCTGATAAGACAGCTCATTGCGGCGCCGCAGCCCAGGATTCTTCCGGCATCGTGGCAGATCGTTCTTATGTAGGTGCCCTTTGAGCATTCCACATCGAACAAAACGCGCTTTTTGTCCCGATCCATTCGGATTACTGTAATGCTTTTTATGTTAACTAGTCTTGGCTTTATATCAATGGCTTCGCCTTGCCTGGCATATTCATACAGCCGCTTTCCGTTGACGCGAACCGCGGAATAAGCAGGCGGAAGCTGAGAAATCAGCCCTTTGAAGCTGTTCAGGACTTCGGTAATTCTTCCGGCGTCAAACACTAAGCCGTCTCGCCTGTCGCTGATCACCCGGCCCCAGATATCCTGCGTATCCGTTTCCAGCCCCAGCTGCATTTCGCAGCGATATTTCTTGCAGTCAAGATCCAGATACTCCGTGATCCGCGCGGCGCTTCCGATGCACAGGGGCAGCACTCCCACCGCCATGGGATCGAGGGTGCCCGTATGCCCGATCCTTTTTATCCCTGTCAGTCTCCTGAGCAGCTGAACACAGTCATGGGAGGTCATGCCTGCAGGTTTCAAAAGGTTTATGATACCGTCTCTGGTCATTTCTTATCGTACGCTCCGTTCCCGGCCCCGGTTTCTTCTCCGCCCGCTAATTCCGTTTTTGACAGATGCGCGGAAATCGCGGCGGAAATTTTCCGCTTCGCGTCCTCCAAAGAAGTATTCAGCGTACAGCCGGCAGCCTTTCTGTGTCCGCCGCCGCCGAATTCCTGCGCAATGGCGGAGACGTCGCCGTAGGTTTTGGCGCGCAGGCCGACCTTGACCTCTCCGGGCTTGGTCTCTTTCAGAAACGCCGAGATCTCGACTCCGCTTATGTTTCTGAGCATCTCGATGATCCCGTCCGTCTCGTCCATACGAGCGCCGGTTTTCTCGAGCATTTCCTGGGTCACATAGGCGATATCCGCCTTGCCGCCGCAGATGAGTTCGATGGTGCCGAACACCTCGTTCATCAGCTTCAGCTTTTCATGCCGGATGCTCTGGTAGACCTCCACGCTGATCTTTTCCAGATCGATTCCGGCGTCAAAGAGCTCCGCGGCGATAAGATGGGTGTTCTTCGTGGTGTTTGTATATTGGAAATTCCCCGTGTCCGTCACAATGGCGGTATAGATCGCTTCCGCTGTTTCAGCGTCAATTCCGATTCCCAGGATTTTAATCAGCTCATATACGATCTCTCCCGTCGCCGCAACATTTTCATCGATATAGTTCAGATCGGCAAAGTAATTGTTGGTCTTATGGTGATCAATACAGATACTGAACTTCCCGGAAAGGAATTTGTCCTTTCTCTTGGTGAACCGCTCGATATCGCTGCAGTCGACGGATATGGAGAGGTCCGGCGAGTCGATTACTGCTTCATCGTAGGTGCAATAATCCTTTTCGAGAAAAAGAAGGTAAGAGGGGATCGGATCCTCAATGAGGATATATGCCTTCTTCCCCATTTTTCTCAGCGCGGCGCATAGGGCGACGGAGGAACCCAGCGTATCCCCGTCCATGAGGATGTGGGGATACAGCAATACGGTCTCCGCTTCCCTGAGTTTAGCCGCGATCTGTTCCAATGTGTTCTTCATCGTCTTTCTCTTCCGTCTTCTCTATGCCCAATGTATCGATAAGCTTTGAAATCCGTCTTCCGTATTCCATGGAAGTATCCATTTTAAACGCCAGCTCAGGCACATGCTTAAGCTTGATCTGCCGCCCGATTTCCCGACGGATCAGGCCTTTGGCGCTGTTAAAAGCCGCCAGGACTTCTTTTTTCTCTTCTTCGCTCGTCTCTTCGGACGCCTTGCTGCCCAGCTTGGTGACGTAAACGGTGGCAAAGCTTCCGTCCTCGGACGCCTCAACGGCGGATATGCTGACAATCCCCGACAGCCTGGGATCCTTGATTTCCTTAAGAAGCAAATCGCTGATTATCCTTCTTATTTCCTCTCCCAGCCGTCCTTGCCTGTAACCTTTCCCCATAGTGTATCCCTCTGATTCCTTGTGTTTTATAGAGGCGGGAGATAGTTCACGCCTCTATTTTCGTTCTGTTTCTTCCATTTTATATGCTTCAATGATATCCCCTACTTTGATGTCGTTGTAGTTTTCTATGCCGATACCGCATTCGTAGCCATGGGCGACTTCCTTAACATCATCCTTAAATCGCTTGAGGGACGAGATCTTGCCTTCGTGAACCACAATTCCGTCTCTCACCAACCTGATCGACGCATTTCTCTGCACCTTTCCTTCCAGAACGTATGCTCCGCCGATAATTCCGACTCCGGGCACCTTGAAGGTCTCCCTGATTTCTAATTTACCCAGAACCACTTCTTTAAATACAGGTTCCAGCATGCCTTTCAAAGCGGCCTCCACTTCGTCGATGACGTCATAGATGACCCTGTACGTCCTGATCTCGACATTTTCCCGCTCCGCCATACTTGTAACGGTGGAGGAGGGCCTTACGTTAAAGGCGATGATGATGGCTCCCGCCGTATTGGCCAGCATGACGTCCGATTCGGTAACCGTGCCGACCGCCGCATGGACGATCTTTACTCTGACATTCTCATTCGTTAATTTTTCAAGGGACTGCGTCAATGCCTCCACGGACCCCTGGACATCGCCCTTGACGATGAGGTTCAGTTCCTTGACTTCGCCTTCCTTAATCTGGCTGAAGAATTGTTCCAGCGTAACCGTGGTGGTTTTGGCCAAGGTTTCTTCCCTGAGCTTGATCCGCCTGTGTTCGGCGATCTCCCTGGCAATCCTTTCTTCCCTGACCGCGTTGAACTCGTCTCCGGCTTCGGGAACGTCGTCAAGACCCAGGATTTCAACCGGCGTCGCAGGTCCGGCCTTTTTAATCGCGTCGCCCTTATAGTTGGTCATCGCCTTGATCCTGCCGGAACAGGTTCCCGCGACAACACTCATGCCGGTCTGCAGCGTGCCGTTGAGCACGAGAAGGGTTGCCACCGGTCCCTTATTCTTATCCAATCTGGCTTCGATTACCGTTCCCATAGCTAGACGGTTGGGATTTGCCTTCAATTCAAGCATCTCCGCCTGAAGCAGGATCATTTCGAGAAGGGTGTCGATTCCTTCTCCCGTTTTGGCGGAAACGTGGACGCAGATGGTGTCTCCGCCCCACTCTTCAACCAGGATGCCGTGCTCGGTCAGTTCCTGCTTGACCCGGGTCGGATCCACCCCCGGCTTGTCGATTTTATTGATCGCCACGATGATGGGAACGCCGGCGGCCTTCGCATGGCTGATCGCTTCAACGGTCTGCGGCATTACTCCGTCATCCGCCGCCACCACAAGCACCGCAATATCGGTAACATGGGCTCCTCTGGCCCTCATGGCGGTAAACGCTTCATGACCCGGCGTATCCAGGAACACGATCTTCTGCCCGTTGTAGTAAACCTCCGAGGCTCCGATATGCTGGGTGATGCCTCCGGATTCCGATGCGGTCACGTTGGTCTTTCTGATGGTATCGAGCAGGGACGTCTTGCCGTGGTCGACGTGACCCATCACGGTGATGATGGGAGGTCTGCTTCTCAGATCCTCCTCCTTGTCCTCGAAGAGTTCCAGCCCCTCCTCAACGACGTCTTCTTCAATTTTTCCGACGACGACATTCACTCCCAGTTCATCTCCGAGTATCAGCACGGTATCCTCGTCGATGTTCTGGTTAATATTCGCCATAATACCCAGCTTCATCAAGGTCAGAATAACCTGGGAAGCTGATTTTCCAATCTGTTCGGCAAAACCCGCAACCGTAATCGGAACATTGATAACCTTGGTACCGGGAGGCAGTTCCGAAAGATCAATTTCAGGTTCGGCCTGTTTGGGCGCGGGCTTTTGATGATGCTTCGTTTTCTGCTGCTTCTCCAAGCTTACGGGTTTCGATCCTTTCGCTCCTGCCGGTTTTGATTCATCTATCTGTTTGGGCATATATTTCTGCTGCTGCTTGAGATTCGGTTTTAGTTCTTTTTCCTTTTCTTTTTCTTTATCCTTTTCCTGATATTGCTTTCCGGAGGGTTTTTCCCTGCGTTCCGGGGCCTTTGCAGGAATTGCCGCCGCTTTGTCATCGAAGGCTCTGGCGGGGCGTTGCTGCTGGGCTTGCTGGCCTTGACCAGGTTTGCGCTGCTGTCCCTGCTGCGGACTGTGGGCCTGCTTTTGGTGAGCATGTTGCGCGGCCTGGGCCGGTTTCTGCGGCTGCGCCGGCTTTGCCTCCTGGGCGGCTCTTTGCGGTTGAACGGACTGAACGCCCTGAACCGGCTTTTGCGCCGCAGGCTGCGCGCTCTGGGCAGGCTTCTGCTGCCGTTCCGGTTGGACGCTCTGAGCCGGTTTCTGCGGCTGGGCCGGATGAGCGGCCTGAGAGGTTTGCGGCGGCGTTTGACCGCCTGGGTGTCCTTCGCTTGGGGTTTTATGCTGCGGTATATTTTGAACGGCCCGCTGAGGTTGAGCCTGAGCCGGTTTTTGCGGTGCTGCGGCTTGCGTTGCTTTTCCGGTTTGCGGTGCCGTATGAGGTTGCGCTGAATGCGGTTGCGATGCCTGCCGCTGAGCGGGCTGTCCCTGTGCGGGCGGATGCGGCGGCCTCTGCGGCTGGGCAGGCTTTGCCGCGGGTCTTGCCAGCTTGGACTCCGGACTGATGCTCGGATGAGTTGCAGCCTTAACCACTACCTTAACTTCTTCCTTAACTGGCTTTGTATCGGTTTTCTTTGGCGCGACTTTGACAATTTTTGTTTCCGCATTATCTCTTGCATGCAGAATCGTGTTTCTGACCACGAGGACATCCATCTCGGACAAGACGCTCATATGGCTTTTCGCGTCGATCCCCATGGAATTTATTTTATCCAACATATCTTTACTTGACATATTCAGTTCTTTTGCTAATTCATAAACCTTTAAACCGGGCATCAGAACACCTCCTTCTCTATTCTCCGTCAATTTCCCTCAGTATGGCGTCCGCCAGATTCCTGTCCGTGACGCCGAACACGCCTCGATCAAAGGCGCCTGTGACCATTGACGTTTCTTCCGTTAATTCGTATCTGCGAACCGGTATTCCATTATCGGCCGCATGCCTGGAAAGCTTCTTTACCGTATTCTCCGAGAGGTTCCCGGTAAGAATCAGCAGCTTCAGCTTTTTCTGCTTGATGGCATGCAGGCAGGTATGATATCCGGAAATCAGATTTCTTGACTTTGCGGCGAAGCCCAGGTAGCTGTCAACCTTTTTTCTCATACGAAGCCAGCTCCTTAAATAAATTGTCCAGCTCCTGCTCTCCGACTTCTATTTTCAAACCCCTGCCAATGGCTTTTTTCTTTCTCGCTTTGGTAAAACAGTCCGGGTTCGGACAGAGGTAAACCCCTCTTCCATTGGCTTTTCCGGTGGAATCTATCCTTGGGCCGGCCTCCGATGCAACGATTCGAATCAGTTCACGCTTTTGCTTGGACTCCATACAGCCGACGCATCTGCGCATCGGAACTTTTTTCGTTTTCATGGAAGCACCCCCTAATCTTCATCTTCGACCTTTGCCTTTTTCTTTTTGCTGCGTTTCTGTTTCACGGAAGCCGGTTCGTCTTCCTCCAGGTACATATCCTCTTCGTCGATATACAGATCCTCTTCTTCAGGAAGATCTCCGTCTCCCTCCGGGACTTCGTCAAAAGATTCGTCTTCGTAATATTCTTCGTCTGAATACTCGTCTTCGGAATATTCGTCCTCTGAATATTCGTCCTCAGAATACTCGTCTTCAGGGTATTCATCCTCAGTATATTCGCCTTCGGCATATTCGTCTCCGGAATATGCAGCATCTTCAAGACTTTCGGCTGCTTCGAAGCTCTCGTTCTCCGCAACTTCCTCCCCGTTGTCTATGAAAGTGACGTCGTCTTCAAAATCATCTCCATCGGGGTAGTATTGGGAATGGCTCTTAATATCGATCTTCCAGCCGCAAAGCTTCGCCGCAAGCCTTACGTTCTGTCCTTCCTTCCCGATGGCCAAAGACAGCTGGTAATCCGGTACGATAACCGTGGCGGATTTACCGTCTTCGTTGATGATGACCTTTTCAACCTTGGCAGGGCTGAGCGCGCTGCTGATGAGCTTTTCAGGATTGTCGCTCCAGTTGATGATGTCAATTTTTTCCCCGAAAAGCTCGTCCACGATGGCCTGCACTCTTGTTCCCCTTGCGCCGACGCAGGCCCCCACCGGATCCACATTCTCATCGGCCGTGTAAACGGCGATTTTCGTTCTGGATCCCGCCTCCCTTGCGATGCTTTTTATGACTACGGTTCCGTCCTGAATCTCCGGAACTTCCAATTCAAACAGTCTTTTCACAAGACCGGGATGAGATCGGGAAAGATAGACCTGGGGTCCTTTCGTGGTCTTTTTCACATCCATAATGTATACTTTGATCCGGCTGTTCACCGTGTATTTTTCTCCGGGAACCTGTTCTGTCGAAGTCAAAATGCCTTCCGTTTTCCCCATGTTGATAAAAATGGTATCGTTGCTGATCCTTTGGACAATGCCCGTAACGATCTCCGACTGGCGGTTGGAAAAATCTTCATAAATCTGGCCGCGCTCCGCCTCGCGGATCCTCTGTACGACCACCTGCTTTGCCGTCTGTGCCGCAATCCTTCCGAAGTCCCTCGGGGTGACCGGTCTTTCTATGATATCGCCGACCTGATATTCCGGGTCGATTTCCCGCGCTTCCTCAAGGGATATCTCCAGCTGCTCATTGCCGACTTTTTCCACGATCTCTTTTCTCATGAAGACGCCGATATCGCCGGTCTCCCTGTCTATGCTCACGCGAACGTTCTGGGATGTACCGTAATTTTTTTTATATGCCGATACAAGGGCGGACTCAATGGCCTCGATAAGAAGGTCCTTCGAAATTTCCTTTTCTTTTTCCAATTCTTCCACTGCCTTGATAAACTCTCTGTTCATTGCCGTATAACTATCCTCCTTAAAACATTACAGCAAGTCTGGTCTTGGCTACTTTATCCATCGGAATTTCAATTCTGTTCTCTTTTTCATCTATGATTACCAGATTTCCGGAAAGCAGGCCTTCCAGTTTCCCGAAATACTTCTTTTTCCCGTTCAAACTTTGATATAGCGTGACGTCCACATAGCGTCCCGCGAACCGGGTATAATCGCTTTCCTTCAGCAGGATTCGATCCAGGCCTGGTGAAGAAACCTCAAGGTAATAGTTCTGTTCAATGGGGTCCAGCGCGTCCAGTCTGTCGCTGAGATACCGGCTCACCTTTTCACAGTCGTCGGTGCCGATCCCACCTCCGGAATCCGTCGCGCGGTCGATATAAACCCTCAGAAACCAGTCTTTGCCTTCTTTAACGAACTCCACATTGTAAAGTTCATATCCGTTTTTCGCCAGGAACCCTTCCAGTTCCTTTTCAACGAGCTCCTTAATCTTTATCTTTGCCTTTGCCATACTTTCCCTCTTCGGATGTCAATCAATTCGTTTACAAAATGTAAAGAGTGGGATTGCCCACTCTTTTGCTTTTACAGGTCAGGTTTTCTACTCTGTTTTCACATTAGCACAAAAACCACCGATTTGCAAGTCTTTTCTGAAAAAAAAGCGATTTCATCAAACCCCCTTGCGGGTATGATAAAATGAGCGTCGTCTGCCTGCGAACATAAGCTTAAAACAAGCTCAGCTGATTCGATTCCGGCATTTCCGAAAGCACTCCGTGTTTCAGGAGCGCTTCGACGGCCGTTTTGTTCACCTTGGCCCGGTTTCGCAGATCATCGATGGACAGGAACGGACCCTTTTCATACTCGGAAACAATGGCCTTCGCAGCGCTTTCCCCCACTCCCGCAAGAGCGACAAAGGGAAGCAGCACCTTGCCGTCGACGGCAAGAAACCTGGTGGCGTGCGATTTCCCGATCTCGGGAGAAGCAAATTCATACCCTCTGGCATACATCTCATAGGCCACTTCCAGCACCGCGGCTTCGTCCTCTTCCTTTTGAGTGGCGTTCTTGCCTTTCGCTTCGATATGATCCAATTTGTTCAATACTGCCTTGGGGCCTTTCAATATGGTGTCGGAATCAAAATCGTTCACCTTGGACGTAAAATATACCGCGTAAAATTCCAACGGATAGTAGACCTTATACCAGGCGATCCGGTAGGACATCATGACGTAGGCGACCGCATGCGCCTTCGGGAACATATATTTTATGCGCCTGCAGGACTCGATATACCATTCCGGCACGTTGTTTTCCGCCATCAGCTTGGCTTCCTCCTCCGTAATTCCTTTGCCCTTCCTGACGTTTTCCATGATCTTGAAGGCGGCCTTGTTGGGAACTCCCTTTTGTATGAGGTAGTTCATGATGTCGTCCCGGGTGGAAATGGCGTCCTTCAGCGTGGCGGAACCGTTCCGGATAAATTCCTGGGCATTGTTGAGCCAAACGTCGGTGCCGTGGGAAAAGCCGGAAATCCGGATCAGGTCGGCGAAGGTGGCCGGTTTCGTATCATCCAGCATCTGCCGGACGAATTTCGTTCCGAACTCCGGTATCCCGTAGCTCCCGTGGGTGAATCGATAGTCGGGATCCTTGATATCAAGGCCTTCGATGCCGTTAAAGATGCTGTCTACCTTTTGATCCTTCAGCGGGACGGTCAGGGGATTTACCCCCGTCATGTCCTGCAGCTGGCGGATCATGGACGGCACGTCGTGGCCCAGTATATCAAGCTTCAGCAGATTTTCGTCGATGGAATGATAATCAAAATGCGTCGTTATGATATCCGTGTTCGTATCGTTTGCCGGATGCTGGACGGGACAGAATTCGTAGATCTCATGACCTCTCGGCACGATGATGATCCCTCCCGGATGCTGTCCCGTGGTTCTTTTCACGCCGGTGCAGCATTCCGCCAGGCGGTCGGCTTCCCATTTGTTGATGGGGAGCTGGCGCTCTTCAAAATATTTCATCACGAAACCGTAAGCCGTCTTTTCCGCCACGGTGCCGATGGTCCCGGCCCGGAACACGTTTTCCCGTCCGAAGATTTCCTCCACGTATTTGTGGGCAACGGGCTGATATTCTCCCGCGAAATTCAGGTCGATATCCGGTTCCTTATCGCCCTCGAAGCCTAAGAATACTTCAAAGGGTATGTTGAATCCGTCTTTCCGATACGGCGTCCCGCACTTCGGGCAGACCTTGTCCGGCATATCGATCCCGCAGTCATAGCTGCCGTCGAGAATGAATTCCGAGTTTTTGCATTCCTTATTGGGGCATATGTAATGGGGAGGAAGCGGATTAACTTCCGTAATGCCTCCCATGGTGGCGGCGAAGGAGGAACCGACGGAACCTCGGGATCCGACCAGATAACCGTCCGCAAGCGACTTTTGAACCAGCATTTCCGCCGAAACATACATTACCGCATAGCCGTTGTTTATGATGGCGTCAAGCTCCCTGTCAAGCCGCTTCTGGACAAGCTCCGGCAGGGGATCGCCGTATATCTCCTTTGCCGTCTTCAGGCAGCGGCTCCTGAGTCGTTCTTCCGCTCCGTCGATCTTGGGCGGAAATTTCCCGCTGGGAACCGGGGCCACCTTTTCGATCATATCCGCGATCTGGTTCGTCGCTTCGATAACGACTTCCTTCGCAAGCTCCTCGCCCAAATACTCGAATTCCGCAAGCATTTCGTCGGTGGTTCTCAGATAGAGACCTTTGTCTCCCTCCGCATCCTTATACCCCTGTCCCGCCATTAAAATCCTGCGGTACAGCGCTTCTTCAGGCTCCGCATAATGGGCGTCGCAGGTGGCGACCACCGGTTTGCCCAGGGCTTTTCCCAGATCGATGATCTTTCTGTTGATTTCCTTCAGCGCTTCCACATCGGCGACGGTTCCGTTGTCAATGAGGAACTGGTTGTTTGCCAACGGCTGGATTTCCAGATAATCGTAGAATTCTGCAATGCGCCGGACTTCTTCCTCCGGTTTTCCGGAAAGTATCGCCCGGAATACCTCCCCCGCCTCACAGGCCGAACCGACAATGATCCCTTCCCGGTGGGCGGTGAGCACGGATTTCGGAATCCTGGGCTTTTTATAGAAATACTCCAAATGGGATTTTGATACCAGCTTGTACAGGTTTTGCATTCCCTGCTGGTTCTTCACCAGCAGAATCACGTGGTTTGTATTCTTGGATTTATAATCAATATTTTTGCCGGTGTCTCCGGAATCGTCGAGGAGATAGCCCTCAAGCCCATAGATGATCTTAATGTCCAGCTTTTGCTTTTTCACGGTCTTGTCTGCGTCCGGGAAAGCCTGCACCACGCCGTGGTCGGTGATGGCGACCGCTTTCTGTCCCCATTCGGCGGCGGTTCTGATCAGATCCGACACATCGATCAGGCCGTCCATGGCGCTCATTTTCGTATGAGCGTGGAGCTCGACCCTTTTCTTTTCGCTGTTGTCCTTTCGCTTATTCCGCTCCGTCTTCTCGATGTCCTTGCCCATGAGCACCGTCAGGTTCTCAAAGGGGTCAAATTCCGCGGTGCCCCGGATTCTGACGCCGTCTCCGGGCTTGAGATTCTCGTCGATTTCCTTCCATTTTGTCTCGGAAGCGAATATCTTTACGCAGATGGAGGTGATCTTGTCGGTGACGAGCAGCGTCACAAGCTTTTTATTATTCTTGATGGTTCTGGCTTCCTTTTTAAACAGGATGCCTTCGATCACGACCTGGCCGCTCTCGGCTGTAAGGTCTGCAATGGGAACCGGTTTCCCGTCAATGGCTTTCCCCATGATGCGGTTGCCCACCGCAGGGGCCTCCTGCTCCCATGCCTTCCGGCCCCTGCCGTTGCTTCCGCCGCCGTTTCCGTTTCCGGCATGACCGCCGTTTCCGTAAACCGTCCCGTTCCCGCCTGCGGCCGCGGCTACCCCGTTTCCGTTTCCGCCAGCTGCCTGCTTCAGGGCCAGATCGGCCTCCTCCAGCTCCTTTTTCACCAGCTTTACCTTTTTCTCCTTGTAGCTGTCTTCATGATTTGCAAAGACAACCTCCGCCGCGATCCCGAAGTCCCTAAGCAGGTATCTCTCAAACTCCTTCGCAACCTTGTCGTTGAGCTCGGCCACCGCCACGGCGCCCAGCGCCATGATGGTCAGCCGGCCGTCTCGGAACGTAAACTCTTTCGGGAAGATGGTCTTTGTCAGCGCCGCATAGCTGCCGTTGATCTCATGGATCATGTGCTCGATATACAGCCCGATGATCTCCTCATCTGTCAGAACCACATCTTTATAAATGAAGTTCAGCGATACGCCTTTCAGCCCCGGCACCTCGTCTTTTATAATCTTTTCGATCCGCTCCACATCCGAAAACGGGATTACGAAATTCAGCCTGATATCCAAAGAAAGGACAGCCGTCTCCTTGGAAACAACTGCCTTTTCAATGGAGAAAATATAGCTTTCCTTCGGGTGTTTACCGATCTCGCCCCAACTGATGGTGCTTTCGATGAGTGATTTCAATGCTGCCTCCGTTATTGCTGCTCATTATTCTGCTCATTATTGTTGCTCATTATAGCTGATCATTATTGCTGATCGTTTTGCTGCTGGTTATTCCCGCCTTTAATGAGTTCCGACAATGCGGCCGCCATACCGGCAAGGCCCTGTATTTCAGACGGAATGATGATCTTGGTCGCCTTGCCGTCCGCCGCCGCGGCAAACGCCTCAAGGCTCTTCAAAGCGATGACCTGCTGGGTCGGATCCGCTTCCGCCAGCATTCTGAGGCCGTCCGCCGTAGCCTTCTGGATCAGGAGTATCGCCTGCGCCTGTCCTTCCGCCTCCTTGATCTGTGCTTCCTTCCTGGCTTCCGCTTCGAGGATCAAAGCGGCCTTATTCGCCTCGGCGTTCAAGATCTGGGACTGCTTTTTTCCTTCGGCGATGAGGATCGCGGAGGTCTTTTCCCCTTCCGCCCGGTGAATGGCCTCACGCCGCTCACGTTCCGCGCGCATCTGTTTCTCCATAGCCTGCTGGATATCCCTGGGCGGGGTGATATTCTTCACTTCCACCCGGTTGATCTTGATCCCCCAATAATCCGTCGCCTCGTCAAGCACCAGGCGGATCTTGGAATTGATATGCTCCCTGCTGGTCAACGATTCGTCCAGTTCCAGCTCTCCTATGATATTTCTCAGGGTGGTCGCCGTCAGGTTCTCAATGGCGGCTATGGGATTTTCCACCCCGTAAGTGTAAAGCTTAGGATCCGTGATCTGAAAATAGATGACCGTATCGATTTCCATGGTGACGTTGTCCTTGGTGATCACCGGCTGAGGCGGAAAATCTATGATTTGTTCCTTCAGGGATACCTTTTTCGCAATTTTATCAATGAGCGGAATCTTGATATGAAGTCCTACCTGCCAGGTGGTATGATAAGCCCCCAGCCTCTCCACCACATAGGCCTTCGCCTGGGGCACGATTCGGATGTTGGTTACAATTAAAAGGATCGCGATTACGATCAGCAGCAGGATTGCCAGTATTCCGAAAATGTCCATTATTTTCTCCTTTCGTGTTAATCAGACCGCAAGCGTCAGTCTGCGGACTGACGCTGCCGTTCGACGATGAGCTTGACCCCTTCGATTCTTACGATTCTAACCAGCTCGCCCTTTTCGAGCGTTTCCTTGTTTTCGTTCACCGCCGCCGTCCAGGTCAGGCCGTCCAGCTTTACCTGGCCCGGCTGATAAGGTTTGATCACCGATGTTACCAGACAGGTCCTATCGATCAATTGTTCGATATTGTTCTTTTCATGTCCGACCTTCAGCTTCTTCTCCGCCAGCGGCCGCGTAAAGTAGAGCAAAATGATCGAGACGGCGAGAAACACCGCGAGCTGAAGCGGCAGCGGTCCGCCCAGCAACGCGATGACGCAAGCGCCGACGCCTCCCGCGGCAAACCATATGGTAGTCAATCCCAGGGTAAAGGCTTCGACCACAGCGAAAATAACCGCGATCAGGATCCAGATCAGCGGTTCCGGCATTTCCAAACCGGAAAGCATAGGCTACCCCCCCCTTATTCAGACCAAGGTCTTTTCCTGTTCGATGTATAATATCAATTCCTTTGCGATGTGCTCTTCCTTTACCGTCTTTACAATTTCACCGTGTTTGAAGATCACGCCTTTCCCCTTGCCGCAAGCCACGCCGAAATCGGCTTCCCTCGCCTCTCCCGGTCCGTTCACCTCGCAGCCCATCACGGCCACCGTAAATGACGGCAGGTTTTTCTGTTTCATGCTGCGTTCCAGCGGCCGCAGCGCGGCCTCAACCTCCGCGGCAATTTTAACCAGATCCACGCCGGTTCTGCCGCAGGTCGGGCACGAAACAAATTGGATCGTATGCTCTCTCAAATTGAGGGCTTTCAGGATCTCCGCGGCAAAGATCACTTCATTGACAGGATCGCCCGTCAGCGAAACCCGGATCGTATCGCCGATTCCGGCAAGAAGAAGCGCCCCGATCCCGACGGCGGATTTCACCTTCCCGCTTTCCACGGTGCCGGCCTCCGTAATCCCGATATGCAGCGGATGATCCGTCTTTTCAGCGACCAGCCTGTGGGCTTCATAGTTCAGCCTGACGTCTGAAGCCTTCATGGACAGCACGATGTCGTCAAATCCCATATCCTCGATCAATTTGATATTTCTCAGGGCGCTTTCGGCAAGCCCCTCCGCCGTTACTCCCCCGTGCTTCTCCAAAATATCCTTTTCCAGCGAACCGGAATTCACGCCGATGCGGATGGGAATTCCTCTTTCCCGGGCCGCATCCACCACCGCCTTTACCCTGTCCGGGCTCCCGATATTGCCGGGATTGATCCTCACCTTGTCGGCGCCGTTCTTGATTGCGGCTATAGCCAGCCGGTAATCGAAATGGACGTCCGCCACCAGCGGAACCTTTACCTGTTTTTTTATTCGCCCGAAGGCTTCGGCAGCCTCCATGTCCGGGATGGCGCAGCGCACGATATCGCAGCCCGCCTCCGCAAGTCTTTCAATCTGCCGGACCGTTTCCGCGACGTTTCTCGTATCCGTATTGGTCATGGACTGTATGGAAATGGGAGCGCCTCCTCCGATGAGGACGTCCCCGCACGCAACCTGTTTTGTCATAGTATGAACCTTCCGATATCCTGGAATGTGATATAGATCATCAGGCCGAACAACAGCATCAGACCGATGAAGTGGATCTTCCCTTCCGTTTCATCGGAGATGGTTTTGCCTGTGAAAATCCGTATGATCAAAAATAAGAGGCGGCCTCCGTCCAGCGCCGGGAAAGGCAGCATGTTGACGATGGCAAGATTCAAACTGATCAGGGCGGTCAGCTGTGCGAGATAAATCCAGCCGAGCCTTACCGTATCCCCTACCAAATAGACGATGCCCACTGGCCCTGTCAGATTGTCGGCGGACGCTTTTCCACTGACGAGCTGGCCGATGACCTCGAGCATCTTAATGCCCATGTCAAAGGTGCCCTTTGTCCCGAGAATCAATGCCTTTACCGGGTTTTTCGCGTAGGCCGGAGAGATTCCGATAACTCGTCTTCCGTCCTCGGACAGCGCTACATTCACTTCAAAGGATATGATTTCACCCTTGCGCTCCACGACCACCGTAAGCGTGTCTCCGGTGCTTTCCGCAATCGTTTCTGTAATGTCGGTCCATGAGTCGATCTTGACGTCTTCGATCAGCACGACCTTGTCGCCCGGCAGAAGTCCCGCTTTCCCTGCGGGCAGATCCGGGGTCAGTTCCTTTATGGTATTGGTCGGGATCCCGATGGCGAAAAACACGGCGGCCAGAATCAGAATTGCCAGGATCAGGTTCATGACGGATCCGGCCACCACGACCAGCGCTTTAGCAGGAAACGGCTTGTTGTTGAACGCCGCCGCGTCGCGGGATTCCTCATCCTCTCCTTCCATTCTGCAATACCCTCCGATGGGAAACGCCCTGAGCGAATATTCCGTATCGCCTTTTTTGAAACGCAGCAGCACCGGTCCCATGCCGAGTGCAAACTCGTTAACCCTTATTCCCACCGCCTTGGCGGATAAAAAATGTCCCAGTTCATGCACCAGGATGAGCAGGCAAAATATCAATATTGCATATACAATCATCATAATTCCAATTCCCCCAAAAACAATTCAATATATCCCGATAAGGCGATCCGACGGATTTTTCGTTCGCTGCGGAACCGCAAAACGGCGTCGCGCAGGGCTGAATCATCTTATTACCTACGGAAGAAACAACATAATATAATAATAGATCATAGGCGCGGTAAAAAGAACGCTGTCAAAGCGGTCAAGGATTCCGCCGTGCCCCGGAATCAGGTTCCCATAATCTTTTATGCCCATTTTCCGCTTAAATATTGATGCGGTGAGGTCGCCAAGCTGGGAAACGAATCCTCCCAGTACGCCGATGGCCAGACAGTGCGGCAAAAGCTCCGGAACGACGAAATATCCGAACATGCCGCAGAACAATACGCTGCCGGCGATACCGCCCGCGGCGCCCTCAACGGTTTTTTTCGGGCTTATTTTCGGCACCAGCTTATGCTTTCCGATGAGCATGCCCGTGAAATAAGCCATGATGTCCGTGCCGAAGGCGGTCAGGAATATGAGCCATACCAGGATTCCGTATTCCGCCGTCTGCTCCACCAGAGATACGTGGAAAGAAAAAAACACCACATAGAAGATCCCGGTCAACGTGGCCATGGCGTCGACCAGCTCTCTGTTTTCAATGCGGAACAGATATAAAAAGCTGATCATTACGACCAAAAAAGCCCAAAGCATATAATATTGATATTCCCCGGGTCTGAAAAGATTGATGGCATACAGGAAAAGCGTGCCGATAATGGCAACCGCCTGGGAAGGCTTGATGTTCAGCCGCCTGAAACCGCGGTAAAACTCCCATACGCCCATGCTTCCGATGACAAAGCAAGCCAGCAGCAGGAGTTTCCCTCCCACAAATACGAGTATCAAAAGCGGCAGCATGATCACAGCCGACAGGATCCTGGTTTTCATTCCTTATCTGCCCCCAAACCTTCTTTTTCTGTTCTGGAATATCTCGATGGCCTTCTCGTATTCCTCTCTTGTAAAATCCGGCCAGAGCACGTCGACAAATACAAATTCGCTGTAAGCGCACTGCCAGAGCAGATAATTGCTCAGCCTCATCTCCCCGCTGGTCCGGATGATCAGATCCGGATCGGGGATCCCTGCAGTGTAAAGCTGATCCGCAAACATTTCTTCCGTAATTTCATCCGCCTTGAGTTCGCCGGCCTCGACTTTTTCAGCCAGACTTTTCACCGCCCTGAGGATCTCAAAACGGCCCCCGTAGTTCAGCGCGATATTGAATTGCAGCCCCGTATTGTCTTTTGTTGTCTTAAGGGTACGCTCCAGGCTTTTTACCGCTTCGCGGGGGAGCTTTTCATAATCGCCCAGGATCCTTACCTTAACATTATTTTCATGGAGTTCCTTTAATTCCTTATCGACATATAAAACCAAAAGCTTGAAGATTCCGTTGATTTCCTCCTGCGACCGCTTCCAGTTTTCCGTGGAAAAGGCATAGACCGTCAAGTGCTTCACTCCAAGGGCGGAGGAAGCCTTGACGATTTCCTTCATAGCGATCATTCCTGCATTGTGGCCTGCCATGCGCGGCAGATTCCTGTTTTGAGCCCACCGTCCGTTTCCATCCATGATGATGGCCACATGGGCCGGTATTCTGTCCAAATCAATCATATTCTGCACACCGTCAGCATCATCGGCTCCGACGCCCGGGTCTGTACCCGGACCACACGGAGCGTTCCATCCGCGGTTTCCCCCCCGACCGCCTTCGTTTCCGCAAGCACAAAAGTCAGCCCTTCTGCTTCCAGAAGGGCCTCGGCATCATGAAGCTCCATACCCAGAATATCAGGGAAACAGCTCAATCGTCAAACCTCCATGATTTCCTTTTCTTTTTCCGCGATGATCTGGTCGATTTCCTTGATGGCTTTATCGGTCTTTTTCTGTACTTCGTCCAGCCCCTTCTTCAGGTCGTCCTCTGTGAGTTCTCCGGCTTTTTCCTGCTTTTTCAGCTCGTCGTTGGCGTCTCTCCGTTCGTTCCGGACTGCCACCTTCGCGTCTTCGCCGTATTTTTTAACGATCTTGATCAGTTCTTTTCTTCTTTCCTCCGTAACGGCCGGAATGACCAGGCGGATCACCTTGCCGTCATTGGAAGGATTGATCCCCAGGTTTGCCATGTTGATCGCTTTTTCGATGTTGTTTATGGATTTCGGATCAAAGGGCGAAATCAGCAAACTCCTCGGATCAGGAACAGATATATTGGCAATATTCCTAAGCGGTGTCGGAGTTCCATAATAATCCACGAGAATTTTATCCACCAAAGCCGGATTTGCTCTTCCGGCCCGAATCGTGTTCAGCTCTTCTTTTAAAATGGATATGCTCTTTTTCATTTTTTCTTCGAGAACTTGCTGTACATCAATACTCATAACTCATCCTCCGCAATTAATTTTTTCATATTGGACTTTTGGATTTTTGATAGGACGATGCTTACCTGATGATGGTTCCTATTTTTTCACCGTAGACGGCTTTCAGCACATTGTCCGGTTCCGTGAGCCCGAACACGTGGATCGGAATATTGTTGTCCCTGCACAGTGACGCCGCCGTGGAATCCATTACTTTCAAGCCCTTTTCCAGTACCTCCTGATGAGTAAGTTCCGTATACCGGATGGCGTTCGGATTCTGTTCGGGATCATCCGAATACACCGCGTCAACCTTCTTCGCAAGCAGGATGATATCCGCTTCGATTTCCGCCGCCCGCAACGCCGCTGTGGTGTCTGTTGAAAAGAACGGGTTGCCCGTGCCCGCCGCAAAGATCACGACAATATTCTTCGAGAGATGCGCCATTGCGCGCCTTCTTATGTAAGGCTCGGCGACTTCTTTCATCTCAATGGCGGTCTGTACCCTGGTCGGAACACCGATGGCTTCAAACGCGTCCTGAAGCGCAAGAGAATTGATTACCGTGGCCAGCATGCCCATATAATCCGCCGTCGCACGGTCCATGCTCTTGCTGGTCCTGCCTCTCCAGAAGTTTCCGCCTCCGACGACCACCGCCACCTGGACTCCCAGGTCGACAAGCGCCTTCACCTGCCTCGCAATCATGCCGAGCATATCTTCGTTCAGCCCGAATTTTGCCTCACCCGCAAGCGCCTCCCCGCTGATCTTTAAAACGACTCTTTTGTATTTCGGCTCCATAATGTAAATGTGTCCTTTCTTTCAATAAATTATAAACTGATTGAAAACTCCAATCCGGTCCGGCAAAGCGGCTGGTTGAACGCTTTACGGAAAAATCTGCCGGTACCGACCGGAGATTTCCGTAAAAAGGACACTATTTTTTGTGCCCCTTTATTATACCATAGTTTAACGTTCCTGTTGTATATATTTTGCCGCATTTAGCCTGGATTTTTACATAATATGTATATGATGCCGATGAGAGGGAACCGTATCCCCCGGCAAAGGAGCAATTATACAAAGACACGAGCCTTCAAAAAGCTCGTGTCTTATCCGCTCGGATTTTCTCCGTTAGCCCTGCATCTGTTTTGCGACCTCTTCCGCGAAGTTTTCTTCCTTCTTCTCGATGCCCTCTCCGACTTCGTACCGCACCATCTCAACGACTTTTACGGCCTTTCCGATGGCCCGGGCGGAATTCTCGATGTACTGGCCGACGCTGATTTCCGCATCCTTGACGAATTTCTGCTCGACAAGGCAGGTTTCCTTCAGCTCTTTTTTGAGCCTGCCGGCAACCATCTTCTCCACGATATCCGCCGGCTTGCCTTCATTCAGCGCCTGCTGCACCAGAATTCTCTTTTCATTTTCGATATAATCCGGATCGATAGAGGATTCATCGACGAATCTGGGATTCATGGATGCGACCTGCATCGCCACGTCCTTGCCCAAAACGGCGATTTCGTCGACAGCGGCCTCGGTCTGGAATCCCACGATGACGCCGATCTTGCCGTTGCCATGGGTATAACCCGCATAAACGACTCCCGGCGTCTGAAGTTTCTCAAATCTTCTGATGTTGATGTTCTCGCCGATCTTTGCGATTTTATTGTTCAAAGCATCCTGAACGGTTCCTTCGTCTTTGTAAGGCATCGCCATAAAGGCTTCCATGTCGGCGGCCTCGGATTCAAGGACCATCTCGGCTAAAACGTCCACAAACTCAATGAATTCTTCGTTTTTGGCCACAAAGTCTGTCTCCGAATTGACTTCGATCACCGCGGCTTTCTTCCCGTCCGGGGAGAAAGCAAGCTTGACCAGACCCTGGGATGCGACCCTGCCCACTTTCTTCGCGGCCTTGGCAAGTCCTTTTTCTCTCAAAAGCTCAATGGCTTTTTCCATATTTCCGCCTGCTTCAACAAGTACGTTTTTACAATCCATCATGCCTGCGCCCGTTCTTTCGCGCAGTTCCTTCACCATACCGGCGGTAATCTCCATTTCAATCGTCCTCCTGTTTTTTGCTCGGCGCAATATTGCCTGCAATTCCGCTTCACGGCATTGCAGGCTATGCGTTATCCTGTATTTTCTATTATGCAGCTTGCTCCGTCTGCTTATTCTTCTTCGCTGTCCCCTTCTTCCTTCTCTTCGGCGGGTTCTTCTTCAGCTGGAGCATCCTCTGCTTCCGCAAAGCTTTCGCCCTGGTTGGCCTCGATAATGGCGTCGGCCATTTTGCTAGCAATCAGCTTGACGGCTCTGATCGCGTCGTCATTTGCGGGAATGATATAATCTACGTCGTCGGGGTCACAGTTTGTATCCACGATACCGACGATCGGAATTCCCAAAATCCTTGCTTCCTTGATTGCGATCCTTTCCTTCTTGGGATCCACGACGAACAATGCGGCCGGCAGCCCCTTCATATCCTTGATGCCGCCAAGGTATTTCTCAAGCTTTTCCAGTTCCATCCTGAGCTTGGTTACTTCTTTCTTGGTCAGCGCCTCAAAGGTGCCGTCGGTTTCCATGGCTTTAATGTCGTTAAGCCTCTTGATCCTGCCGGAGATGGTCTTGTAGTTGGTCAGCATGCCGCCGAGCCATCTCTCGTTGACATAGAACATGCCGCAGCGCTTCGCTTCGTCGGCGATGGCGGCCTGAGCCTGCTTTTTGGTTCCTACGAAAAGAATCGGTCTGCCTGTCGTGGCGACTTCCTTCATGAAGGCATAGGCTTCCTCGATTTTCTTGACCGTCTTCTGAAGGTCAATAATATAGATACCGTTTCTTTCCGTGAAGATGTACGGCGCCATTTTGGGGTTCCATCTTCTCGTCTGGTGTCCGAAATGAACGCCTGCTTCCAGCAACTGTTTCATTGAAATAACTGCCATAAATCTTTTACCTCCTGGTTTTACCCTTCCACCGTACCGTCCGTGAAAATGGCCATTTTAAGGCACCCATTTTCCGCAGCGCGGTGTGCAGTTTGAATGATATTAAGCGTAATATGTCCGTTTTGAGACATATCCTGGTGTATTTTACACTAATATTATTTGAAAATCAAGAAAAAGTTATGAGTCCCTTCCTGTATTTTCCCATGTCCTCGCATTCTGTCTCAGGTATTTTACATATTCGTTTCTTGTAAGCCGGTAGTTGTTCTGTCCGACGCGCAGGGTAATTCCCCCCGGGAAATAAAAAACTCCGTTTTCCATGCGCAGGACATTTTCAAGATTGATGACGCAGCTCTTATGGCAGCGGTAAAAACGGCCGTCCAGATATTTCAGAATATCGTCAAGCTTCCCGTAAAACCGGTACGTCAGGCCGGCCGTATGAATGGCGATAACCCTCAGTTCCGACTCGATGTAAAGGATTTCCCTGACCCTGACCTTGGCCGCCTCTCTCCGCGTGATCACCGGGACGTAGCTTTCCCGGACCGGCATTCTTATCTCCGTTTCCTTGACAGTATTCATGTTGTCACCCCCCTTCGCTATAATAGGGGGAATTTTTCCAAAAAATGTTGCAGAAAATCAACTCCTTTCGGGTTAATTTTCTGCAACAATTGAATGGGTTTTCGCCTTTTCAACAATTTGACCGGAACACCTTTTAAATAGAAAATCCGAACGGAAACAGCTACAGGATCTTGTTCAGGAAGGCCTTGATCCGCGGATGCTCCGTATGGACAAAGATGTCGTCGGGAGTCCCATCCGCCAGGATCTGGCCGTCGTCCATAAAGATGACACGGTCGGATATTTCCCGGGCAAAATTCATTTCATGGGTCACGATGATCATGGTCATGCGCTCTTCCGCGAGTTTTTTGATGACCTGAAGCACTTCCCCGATCAATTCGGGATCCAGCGCGGAGGTCGGCTCGTCAAAGAGCATGATGTCCGGCTCCATGGCAAGGGCTCTCGCAATGGCCACCCTCTGCTTCTGGCCTCCGGAAAGCTGGTTCGGATAAGCGTCCCTTTTTTCGGTAAGGCCCACCTTCGCCAGGAGTTCCATCGCTTTTTCCTCCGCTTCGCTTCTGGGTTTTCCCTTCACCATGATCGGCGCCTCGATGATGTTTTCCAGTACGGATTTATGGGGAAACAGGTTGAAATTCTGGAATACCATCCCAATGTTCCTGCAGATGGCAAGAACCTCCTTGTTGCTTTTATAGACCGCCTTTCCGGATGAGTCCGCTTTTGCAATATATTTCCCTTCAAAGCTGATGCTGCCCTTGTCTGCCACCTCCAGATGGTTCAGGCATCGAAGCAGCGTGCTTTTCCCGGAACCGGAAGGACCTATGATAGATACGATCTCGCCCTTTTTTACCGTCAGGTTGATTCCTTTCAGCACATGGAGCGAGCGAAAGCTTTTATGCAAATTTTCAACTCTGATGATCTCTTCCATTCGGTCCTCCTAATCGTAATATGCAAAGCGCTTTTCAATGGATTTAAAGACATTGACGATCACAAAGGTCATGATCAGATACAGGATCGCCGCAATGATATAGCCGCTGACGCTTACATGGCTGTTGACCATGGACTTTGCGTTCCGCAGGATATCCCCGAGGGAAATCGCCGAGCAAAGCGCCGTGTCCTTGATCAGCGTGACGGCTTCGTTGCCGACGGGCGGCAGGATGACCTTGATGGCCTGCGGAATGATGATCCGTCTCATCGTCAGCTTGTAGTCCATGCCGAGAGCCTTGGCGGCCTCATACTGCCCCTTGTCGATGGATTGAATTCCCGCCCGGAATATTTCGGTAAAATACGCGGCATAATTGATGACAAAAGTTATGTAAGCCGCCATTTCCTTGCTGAATTCGATGCCGATAACCGGAAGCCCGAAATAGACGAAGAAAAGCTGGAGCAAAAGCGGAGTCCCGCGGAACACCCAGGTATAAACCTCCAGCAGCCATCTGAGCGGCGCGATCCTCGATAGCTTCCCCATGGCGCACAGCATGCCCAAGGGCAAGGAAAAGACGATGGTCACCACGTAAATCTTCAACGAAATCAACGCGCCCTGCAAAATATATTGTGTGATGCTAATAAGTTCGTTCAATTTTATCCTGCCTTTCTTCCCGGAAATAACAGGGCCCCTGCCGCGGCAGAAGCCCTGGTGCATTCCTGGTATAACAAGCCGTTTATTTAAAGTCTTCAGCTGTCAGCTTGTCGACATCGCGAATCACGATGTTCTCTCCGAACCACTTGGTTGACAATTCCTCGATACTGCCGTCCTCATACAATTCGTCCAGAATTTTGTCAATGGCTTCTCTGAGAGCAACGGCGCCCTTCCGGCAGCCAATACCATAATACTCGTCAGCCAGGGTTTCGTCAAGGGTCCTATATTTGCCGGGTTCCTGGGCCATGACGTAACCGATGAGAATTTTGTCCACGGCGACGGCGTCAAGACGCGAGGTTCCCAAGTCAAGCAGCGCCATGAGATAATCGTCATATTCCACAATCTCGGCCGTTTCCGTCGACAGCACGGGATCCGCATGCAAAGCGTCGGTTCCTGACGTCATCGCCTGCGCGCCGACGATTTTCCCGACCAGGTCTTCCTTCTTCTGGTATGGGGAATCATACGCCACGGCCAGCACCTGCTGGTTGTTCAGATACGGCTTGGTAAATTCCACCTTTTCATTTCTTTCAGCAGTGATGGTGTAGCCGTTCCAGATCACGTCGATATTCCCGTTGTTCAATTCCATTTCCTTCGCGGACCAGTCGATGGGCTGAATCACCGCTTCCACTCCCAGCTTTTCGGCGACCATTTTCGCCAGTTCCACGTCAAATCCGGTGATCTCCCCGTCGTCTCCTACGAAGCCCATGGGCGGGAACTGGTCGTCAATACCGACGATCATGGTGCCCTTGCTCTGAAGATCGATCAGGGAAGTATCCTCAGCCGCCTGCTGTTCTTCCGCATCGCCGGCCGGCGCTTCCGTTCCGCCGCCGCAGCCAACTGCGAACACGCTCATGATCAGCATTAAAATAAGTAACAAACTGATTTTTTTAAACATAATCAATCTCCTCCATACTCTTGTCGTAAGCTTTTTGGACGTTACTTCACCATTATACTTTACTGCGTTAAATTTGTAAATCGATAAATTGAATTTTTCGTAAAATGTTTCATGCCGATTTTTTCTGCAAAAAGAAATTGCCGTTTATGCCGCCATAGAAAAAGAGCAGCGACGCTGCTCTTACCCTTTAAAGAACGATATGGATAATGTGAAGGGATCGGTCATCAGCCTTCACGCTTGTAGGTGATCAAATCCTCGGCGATTTCATACGCTGCTATGGAGACAGGTTTATCGATATCCGCCTCTGTCAGCTTCGGCTTGCCGTCGATAATGTCCCTAGCCCTCTTTGCAGCAAGGATTACAAGCGTGTACCTGCTGTCCGCTTTCTGTCTGATCAGATTGATTGATGGATATAACATCTAAACCTCCTCCTTATATTTAGCGATTAATTCGTAAATGTCTTCCGTTACTCTGGAATGCTCCGCCTTGATAATAGCAGCCACCCTGTCCACCGCCTCGTCAAGCTCATCGTTAACGACGCAGTAATCATACTTGTCAATATAGGATATTTCCTTTAAAGATTCTCCGAGCCTTAAATTGATGTCATCCTCGGTTTCGGAGCCCCTTCCCGTAATTCTCTTCCTCAGTTCCTTCATGGAAGGCGGAAGAATAAAGATGAAGATGCCGTTCGGGTAGGTCTCCTTTATTTTCAGGGCGCCCTGGATGTCGATTTCTAAAACGACGTCTCGGTTTTGGTTCAGCAGATTCATGACCGCTTCCTTCGGAGTGCCGTAATAGTTCCCGTAAACCTTCGCGTATTCCAACAGCCCTCCGTTTTTTACATGGGTGAGAAATTCCTCCTCGGATACGAAATAGTAGTTTTTTCCGTGTATTTCACCCGGTCTCGGATTTCTCGTCGTCATGGACACAGACAGATCGATGTTCGTTGTCTCGGCCAATTTTCTGCATATAGTTCCTTTTCCTGCTCCCGACGGTCCGGAAACAACGAATAACAAGCCTTTGCTCATTGTATTTCCTCGCATTTTCAAATTGTCTGGTTCGTTTTTCGCATCTGTCGCTCATGAAGCGAACTGACGCCGCCGTTCAATCCGGAATTATGCCTGGCGCCATCTACATATTATCCTGTGAATATATAGAATATAATAAAATCCGGCACAATTCAAGATCGTTTTCAATGTTTGCGCAATGTTTTTCCATCGTCACTCGATATTCTGGACCTGTTCCCGTATTTTTTCGATCTCGCTTTTGATTTCCAGCACTTTATTTGTAATTTCGAGATCGTTGGCTTTGGATCCGATGGTGTTTGCTTCCCGGTTCATTTCCTGCACGAGAAAATCCAGTTTTTTTCCGTCGGGCTGATTGCTCCTGGATATGATGGAATTCAGCTGAACGATGTGACTGTCAAGCCGGACAAGCTCCTCGGTGATGCTGCATTTGTCCGCGAAGATTGCCGCCTCCATAAGAATTCTGTCCTCCGGAACGGTCACGTTTGAGCCGATGAGCTCTTTGATCCTGTCCTTCATTTTCTCCGCATATAGCTTCGTCACCTCGGGAGACCTCGCTTCAATCTCTTTTACGCATGCCCGGATGATTTCGCTCCTCTTTAATATATCCTCGGCGAGCTTTGCGCCTTCAAGGGTTCTCATTTCATCCAGCTTTTTCGCGGCCTCCAGCACGGGCTTTTCCAGGCTCTTATAGATCTCCTCCTCGTCTTCCAGGTTCGGAACAACCTTCATGACATCCGGCATTTCGGCAAGCAGCTGAAGCGTGATGTCGCCGCCGAGGCCAAATTCCGTCTGGAGCTCCTTCAGGTTGTTATAATACTGTCTTGCCACCATGGTGTTCAGCCTGATATTGATATCGTCCTCCGTGATATTCTCTACCATCATGGTGACGTCAACCTTGCCCCGCCTGAGTATATCCTTTACCGCGCTCTTAAGCCGATCTTCGGCAAAAGAATAACGCCTCGGCATCTTGAAGCTTATGTCGCAGTATCTGTGATTGACTGATCTGATTTCGACGACGATGTTGCGCTTCCCGTCCGTGTATTCGCTCCTGCCGAAGCCTGTCATGCTTTTTATCATATAAGTTCTCCTTGCTATGAAAGTTATTTTTTGTTTATATAAAAAGTGGTATACTATTTTTTGAGTTCAAACCTTGTTAATTATACAATATAAAAGGAGACTTCACAATGGGTTTTGACGGCATGGTGACCGGAGCCGTCGTTCGTCAGCTGAATCAGGTCCTGACCGGCGGAAAAATTGAAAAGATTTATCAGCCCGAAGCGGATGAAATCGTTTTAAACATTCATTCCCAGAAAGAAAACCATCGGCTGTACATTTCATCAAACAGCAGCCACCCGAGAATTCACCTGATTGCCGAAACCGTTTCAAATCCCCTGAATCCGCCGGGATTCTGCATGCTCCTGCGGAAACACCTGCAAGGCGGTCGCATCACGTCCATCGTTCAAAAGGATTCCGAGCGCATCGTCGAGATCTTTGTCGAAACGGTCAATGAACTCGGATTTTCGGTAAATAAAAAACTGATCGTCGAAATCATGGGGAAGCACAGCAACATCATCCTTGTAGATATTGCTTCCAATAAGATAATAGACAGCATCAAGCGGATTTCCATCGACGTCAACCGCTATCGCCAGCTGCTTCCGGGACAGCAGTATGTCTACCCGCCGTCCCAGGGAAAAGTGCCGTTTTACGGGCTCACCGAAGCGCAGCTTCGGAACCTGACGGAAAACGCGGCCGATACCGCCAAGGCGCTGGTGTCCGGCATTCAGGGAATCAGCCCTCTGATTTCCGAGGAAATCGTCTACCGTGCCGGTCGCCTGTCAGCAGACGCCCCTTCCTCATCCGGAGGCGGCGTTTCCGTTTCGGCCCTGTACCGTGTCCTGACCGATCTTGTGAATCAGATCGACAGTGCGCCTTCCCCGGCGGTTTACCTGGCAGAGGACGGAACTCCCTTTGATTTTCATCTGTTCCCTCTGTATTCCATAGCGGATTATTATCAGGAAATGCGTTTTTCAAACATCAGTCAGGCGGTTTCCTGGTATTATTCCAATAAAAGCACGTCCAACCGCCTCCAACAGAAAGCTTCCGACCTGAACCGCGCCGTCACGGGCAGCCTGGACAAGCTGTATCTTAAGAAGCAGCGGCTGTCCGAGGATCTGCTTGCAGCTGAGAATTCCGACCAATACCGCCTGTACGGCGAACTGCTGACCGCCAATCTTCATCAGCTCCGCCATGGCGAGACAAGCGCCCAGGTTCTGAATTACTATACAAACGAGCTGATCAGCATCCCGCTGGATCCCCGTTTTTCCCCCGTTGAAAACGCGCAGCGGTATTTCAAAAAATACAGCAAAGCGAAAACGGCCATAAAGGAAAAAGGCATACAGCTGGCTGAAGCGAACGCCGATATCGCTTACCTGGAGTCCGTGCTTTCTTACCTTGAGAAAGCTTCTTCCGTCGAAGAAATCGAGGAACTGCAGCAGGAGCTCATTGAGGAAGGCTTTTTAAGAAAACGCAAAAGCAACATCAGGCCAAGGCCAAGCAAGCCCACACCGTATCAATACACAACCAGCGACGGTTTCCGCGTTCTGGCCGGCAGAAACAACAAAGAAAACGACATCCTGACGTTTAAGACCGCATCGCCGAAGGACCTCTGGTTCCATACCAAAGACATCCCCGGCTCCCATGTCATCCTGTTCACCGGCGGAAAGAGCGTCTCGGAAACCGCGATCTTTGAAGCCGCAGCGATTGCTGCCTGGCACAGCAAGGCAAGAGATTCGGAGAATGTTCCTGTGGATTACACGCAAGTCCGGCATGTAAAAAAGCCCGGCGGGGCAAAACCCGGAATGGTCATATTCGTTAACAATAAAACTATTTATGTTAATCCTAAACTGCCTTCATAATTTTCGCGGAAGATTAGCGCCGCAAAGAAAAAGTCGGCCTCAGACCGACCATATTCCATGCCATATTACGTATTATTACATTCCGCGCACTACTTCTTACATCTCGACAACTGGCTGTTGATTTCTGCGAAGCGCCTAAATAGAATAAAGGTACTCGAAATCACAGCCGGTTTTCATTGAGAGGCATTGCGAATTCTCCTAAAAAAGGATGTGAAAGTATGAAGGTAAAAAACTGTAAAACCGTCAGATATCGGGTTGATCAATCAGGAGAATTGGGCTGTGCAATCTGCGGGCAGCCGGCGGGAATCACCCGTTTTAAAAACGGACACATCTGCCCCGGCTGCTTACAATACGTTAAATCACTAAGGTAATGGTACCCTTATCTCCCGGTAACCATGAATCACTGCCTCGTTTTCCCATAAGACAATGAAGACGGCTGTGGTAACAAGGGACTTCTCCGAAAAAGAGGTCCCTTTTTCTTACTATCTTCTATATAGTTCCGGTCCCGTCTTATACAAGTCGTTTCCATGACAGTCAACAGCAAGGATGCACGGAAAATCCTCCACCTCAAGCCTATAAACCGCTTCCGGGCCAAGATCCTCATAGGCGATGATTTCAGCCTTTTTAACCGATTTAGAAATTGTTGCCCCCGCGCCGCCTACGGCTGCGAAATATACGGCCCTGTTTTTCATCATGGACTGGATCACCTCCGGAGTCCTCTGACCTTTTCCGATCATTCCCTTGAGCCCCAGATCAAGAAGCAGCGGAGTGTAGGCGTCCATCCGGAAGCTGGTGGTAGGGCCACAGGAGCCGAACGGTCGCGGCGGTTTCGGCGGGCACGGACCAACATAATAAATGATCTGCCCTTTTAGATCAAAGGGCAGTTCCCTCCCCTCGTTATAAGCCTGAACCATGCGCTTATGGGCTGCGTCCCGAGCGGTATAGATTATTCCGCTGATCAAAACGCGGTCACCGATCTTCAGGTCTTTTACCGCATCGTCCGTCAGAGGAGTGGTTAGCTTTTTTATTTCAGCCACGGTTTCATCTCCTGATTCAAGTTATGTTTTAGGTTTATCGTTTAAGCATACTGCTTAAATATTTGCTTAAACAGCTTGTTGATATAATAATTAATGGTTCAAAGCACTGCTTCCGCACGCCTCGCCGCATGGCAGTTGAGGTTCACCGCGACGGGCAGCTGCGTGATGTGGGTGGGAAAGTATTCGATATGCACGGCCAGGGCGGTTATCCTTCCGCCCAGTCCCTGAGGACCGATGCCGGTGGCGTTGATCTCGAAAAACAGCTCTTTTTCCAGCTGGGCATACCGGGGATCCGGGTTGGGTTCTCCGATCCTCCTGAGCAGAGCCTTCTTCGCAAGGAGGGTCGCCTTGTCCATGGTCCCTCCCACCCCGATTCCGACAATAATTGGCGGGCAGGGATTGCCGCCTGCGGATGTGACGCACTGCAGCACAAAATCCTTCACTCCCTGCAACCCCTGGGACGGGACCAGCATTTTCAGCTGTCCCATGTTTTCACTCCCACCGCCTTTCGGCAATAGGATCAATTTCAGCTTGTCGCCGGGTACGATCTCGGTATGGATCACCGCCGGCGTGTTGTCCCCCGTATTCTTCCTGTCGAATATGGGATCGCTGCAGATGGATTTTCGCAGAAACCCTTTTTGGTAACCCCGTCTGACTCCTTCATTGATGGCGTCGTACAGACTGCCGCCCGTGATGTGGACGTCCTGTCCCACCTCGGCAAAAATGACCGCCGTCCCCGTGTCCTGGCAGATCGCGATCCCCTCGGCGCGGGCATAGCAGATATTCTCCAGGATCTGCTCAAGGGCGTATTTCCCGAATTCGGATTCTTCGTCCGGGCTCATCTCGCGGATGCGCTGTTCCACATCCTCCCCGAGGTTGTACGCCGCCTCATAGCAAAGCCGCTCGACCGTTTCTGTTATTTTTGAAGCCTGAATCTCTTTCATGCCGCCTCCTTACTTCCTGTTCCTCATCCCCATGGCGTTTCCTTTTCTTCCGCGGTGCCTCCCAATTTTTTTAGAATGCTGATAAATTCCTGGGGCAGCGGGCTGTCAAACTCCATGTACTCGCCTGTCCTCGGATGCTTAAACCCAAGCAGCTTCGCGTGCAGCATCTGGGATTCGGCGCCCAGCGCTTTTTTCTTAGGCCCGTAAACCGCGTCCCCCAGGAGAGGGTGGTTGATATGCGCCATATGGACCCGGATCTGGTGCGTCCTGCCCGTTTCCAGCCGCGCCTCGATATAGGTGAAGGCGCCGAATCGCTGCAGCACCCTGTAATGGGTGATCGCCTCCCTGCTGTTTAGGGAGGTCACCGCCATCTTCATCCTGTTTTTGGGATCCCTGCCGATGGGGGCGTTCACCGTGCCCTTATCCTCCCGGAAATTGTTATATACGATGGCGCGGTACGCCCTGGTGATGCTGTGCGCGGCAAGCTGGTCCGCCAGCCCGCGATGGGCTTCGTCATTTTTCGCGATTACGAGGAGGCCGCTGGTATCCTTGTCGATCCGATGGACGATGCCGGGCCGGATGACGCCGTTGATGGAGGACAAGGTTTTGCAGTGGTACAGAATGGCATTGACAAGAGTGCCGGTATAGTTGCCGGCTGCAGGATGGACCACCATCCCTTTCGGCTTGTTGACCACCAGCACGTCGTCGTCCTCATAGACGATATCCAGCGGGATATCCTCCGGCAGAACGTTTAGCGGAGCCGGCTCGGGAACCGAAATTCTGATCAGGTCGCCGCTTTTGACTTTATATTTCTTCGAAGTGCAGGGCTTCCCGCCGACCTCGACCCTTCCGATCTCAATGAGCTTCTGGAGATGGCTCCGGGACGCCTCTTCCACA
>ENA-UPSB01001299-UPSB01001299.1-bioreactor-metagenome-genome-assembly--contig:-NODE-1299-length-30422-cov-21.547601_pt1 | contig 30422 bp, 17 predicted proteins | sample MGYA00238182_ERZ773286 | MGnify/ENA primary metagenome ERZ773286 (study PRJEB29026, sample SAMN07631240) | bioreactor metagenome | isolation source: Switchgrass digestor | place: USA: Dartmouth...
CAATAAAAGTGTACCAGCTGGTGGGCATGCTGCCCTGGAAAAACATCTGGTTCATGGACTGAATGCACTGGTGCCTTCGCTGATTATGCTGGGTATTGGACAATGCTTCTTCAGGTGTCGATTCTTCTTTTTTGCGGAAAAGGCGGGTTAACAGCTTGTCCTTTATATTGGTAAAAGTAATGCCTGAAGGAGTACGTATAATCAGCTCCTCATTTTCAAGCAGTACAAGGGCTGCGTTCAATGCATCCTTTGACAGACCGAGGTTTCTTGCAAAATCGTCCAGTGAAATGTTTTTATTGTATTTGCACAGGTAAAGTCCGTATATGTAAACCTTCACGCAGTCCGACGGCAGTGAAGGCATTATATCGTATATGAACACGTCCGGAACCGGTGTATCCGAAAAAAGCATGTCGGTGGAAAGCTGAAACTCCATAACTATTCTCCATTCGCCAAAATAATAAACGGTATCAGAAAATCAGGCATGAATTTATTATATCACAAAAAGTACACGGCGTAACGAGTGTTTGTTCCCGGGAGAAGCAGCATGGCAGTTTCAGTTGCCGGGAGATCCCGAAAAGCTATGGCCTTATTACCTTCCCTTCCCATTCAGGTGCGGCATCTGCACCAAGCAGCCAGGCAATCGTAGGTGCCAAATCCTTTATGCTCAGGTTATTGATTTCCCTGTTTTTTTCATACGGACCGCCGCATAAAAATATCGGTATATGCATGTCTTCAGGTATGTCAATACCGTGTGTCCTGTCGTGACCGCCGTGGTCGGACGTGATTATTATCAGGTACCTGTCCCTCAAGGTATCGACAAGCCCTTTAATCATGTCAAATGTATTTCTTACCGAACTGAGGTACTCGCTGCTCATCCAGCCGTAATCATGGCCCACCGAGTCGGTCCATCCAAGGTAAAGGAACACAAAATCCATGTCATGCCCGGTGAGCTGTTCCCTGACTCTGCCACAGAGATACTTGTTTGACTCGAAATATCCGTTTATACTCCCGGAATAAAATTCACTTACTGCCAGTGAGTCAGGTCTTGCCAAATCCCTTAGTTCACCCCAGTTGTAAAAGAATGCCGATTTTTTTCCTTTCAGCCTGAGCTGTTCGCACAGTCCGGAAACCGGCCTGACCTGCGGAACATAAATATTCGTGACCGTTCCGTGACGTGACGGGTCAACACTGTGAAACAGTGACATATGACACGGCAGGGTTACAGGCGGAAATACGGTTTTGGCGTTGAGACAGTATGTACTTTCTTTTTTGATTTCTTCGGCAGCTTCAATGCCTGCAAGGCTGTCGGGTCTCATACCGTCGCTCAGAATCAGCAGAACCTTCATGGGATTATCGCCCCCCGAACTAAAAATGAAGACAATAACATATAACTAAATTCAGATTAATACATAAAACGGCCGCGTGCAAGAACAAAACAACAAATGGCAAAAAAATAAACAGCTGCCCCGGCTGTTAAGCTTGCCGGGGACAGCTTTATTTTTACCTGTAGTTTTCAGTAATCTTTTTTACCACCGTTTCATTAGCAAGCATATCCCATATGGCCGGGTCCTCCATACCGAGCCTCCATAAAGCAACTCCGTTTATTCCCATATTCCATGCAGTGTTCACCTTTACCCTTATGCTGTCGGCATTTTCAAACCATACCTGGTGCTGCTGGCCCTGTTCGTCGGTATAGGCGAACCATGGCGTCTGCATTCGCATATCAAACTGGATTGTCGCACCGTACCGGTTTGCTAACTGCATTGCCCTGTCAAAGGAAACATACGAGCTCCTGTTTGTGGTCAGGTTGAAATCAAAGCCGAATACCGAAACAGCTGCCGCAATTTTATACCATGGCATTTTGGTTTTGGTGTAATCCAGAACCCTTCTCATCCAGGGAATTGAGACAGGGGGACCAGGAGGGCTTCCGGGCCAGCCGTATTCGTTATACAGCATGACAATGAACTCGTCCACCGCACTTCCTATGGTGGCGTAATCAAATGGGTCGGAAAACGGATTAAAAGGCTCATCGCTGATTCTTGACGGCACCGAGGCTGATAAGAAGTAACCGCGCGGTCTGAATGCTTCGGCTATGTCCACATAAAGCTGGGCAAGGTTTGCACTGTCTTCGGTATAAGCATCCTCTATGTCAATATTTACCCCGTCGAAATTGTACCGTTCAACCAGCTGAACCAGGTTTTGCGCGAAAGCCCTGCGGTTCTGCGATGAAGAAACCAGCTGCCGTACCAGGTCCCTGGCCAGGGCCGTTCCGCCGGGGCGGTAAAGGAGGTTGTGCACGACAGGAAGAACTTTTATATTGTTCCTGTGGGCTATGGCTACAATTACCCGTATGTCCTGCTCGGTAAACTGGAAGAACCGGTCTATCCGGGTGGGGTCGTTCCGACTTATCTGGTAGAAGAAGGGGTAAACACCCGAAAGCTGGGATACATTTTCAACAAAGGATGCATAGGAACCCGGAAGCCCGGGACCCTCGGCAAGGGTGTAAAAGCCTATAACCGGCTGAATCGGCCTTGTACTGTCGTGAGCATTCAATATAACTATATTTTCTGATATCCAACCGACAGTACCGTTGAAAAGACCTACCTGGTACCACCCATTCCTGTAGCCGGTCACCGGAAGACGTGCTCCCTGTTGCATAACTGCAACCGATGAATAATTAATGCCAGGTCCGCTTCTTATATTAGCCATTGATGTATTTACGATTACCTCGGTGTAAAAAGGTATCAGAAGCCTTTGGCCTGCGTATATGATTGTGTTCTCTGCTCCGTTAAGTTCGATAAGAGACGGAATTGTGGTGCTGAAAAGGTTAGCAAGCTTATACAGGGAGTCGCCGGGCTGGACTATGTACTGAAATGCTCTTCCCAGAACAGGGGGAATATAAAGAACCTGTCCGACATTAATGGTGGTGCTTTCCAGCTTGTTAGCGTTTATTAGTGTTTCAACGGTTGTTCCAAACCGCCGTGCAATAATGTAAAGACTGTCTCCTGGGACTACCGTATACCACATGACAAAACACCTGTTATCCGTATTCTTTATTAAACAGTATATGATCGGATTCCTTATGGGTGATGAAAAGTTTGTATGCTTTTGCTACTATATAAGTGCAGTCATGATGTCGATATATTTACTGGAGTATATCCGTTTAATTTTTGTTTGTGAGGTGTGATTCGGTGAGATACATCAGAAAAATTACAGCCGTTTTGATAGCAGTTGTAATACTGGCGGGAACGATTGCACCGTCGTTGCAGCCATCCTTTGCCGCAAACAATGTCTTTAATCCTTCATTTAAATATAACGACGACACTGGTCAATGGGAAATTTCATGGACTCCGATTACCGGAGCGACAAAAGTGACAGTGTTATACCATGAACCTGACGGCCAGGGAGGGGTAGAACAGAAAGAGATAGAAGATTACAGCCTTACTCCGATAGGCGGAAGGCATATGATAAGCTTGTCCCTGGGTTCCGATCACATATATGACTTAACGTTCAGTTTCAAGAATGAAACCGGGAATACGGTAAAATTCAAGCTTATAAACTCAAACAGTACCGAGACCGAAAAAGGCACTGTTTATTTCCTTGCGGGCATAACTTTTACAGGTACTTCCTTTAATGATATTGACGAATATAACGGAATTGAGGATTTCAGGGCTTACCCTGAAAATGACGAATTGGCTGATAAACTGGTAAGCGGAAGCGAACCGCAGATAACGCTGAGATGGAAAGTGCCCACAATTTACTACAATGGCAGCCTTATCTACGTTACCGACAGAACCAGGATGAATTACAAGATATTTGGAGACAATGTTGATTTCTGTTATTTCCGTATAAATATGACCGAGATTTCTGAGAAGAGCCGGGATTTATACTTTCAGACCCAGCTTGAAAGTGACGGTGTAATACTCAGGGGAACAGATATAAAAGTTGAAGGGTTTAATTCCGATGGTAATGTGACGGAGCCGGACGGGGAGGTTCGGGTGACCCTTGACAGTAATCTTGGCAATAATATTATAAAGCCCGGAACCGAGTATGCAAACGTATCGTTAAGTTTCCTGCTGGGCAATGAAAATATAGACAGGTCTGTCAGCTCCCAGGTTTTTAAGTTGGGATATGAGACTTATTCAGTGGGATTTCCGGTTGTTAACATGGATTATGTTTTCAGCGGTATCGAGACTGATTCAATATTTACCCCGGTACAGTTTGAAATAGTCAAGGTTGATACCGATAAAATCGAAGTGCGTGTGAAGAAAATAAACAAGGACAATAACAGGTACCCGGCACTGTATTACCAGGTTCATGAGGCCCGTGATGCAACAGACATCTTGACCAACGCAACACTCAGCGGCGGGATAAAGATGCCTGAATCCAGTATACCTGACAGTACAGACTGGGGAAGCATAATTGTCGAAATTGACCCGGAACTCGATAACAACGGAAGGCATAAACAGAGATTTTACAGGGTTGTTGTTACGGACAGCAGTTCACAGGTGCCTTTCGGTTCGTTAGCGGTTGATATAAGCAAGCTGAATCCCGACACGGGAAAGCCGCCAGTTCCCCGTGAAGTTGAGGTACAGACCATCTATGAGGGAAGAAAACAAGTTGAAGTAAACGGAACGAAAATCGAAATCCCGATTACGAAAATAAGGGTATCTTTTGAAAAACCCCTGTTCTGGGACACAATGGATCCTGACAAAGGGCTTGTTTATCATGTACTTTTAAGTACATATCTGTCAGGTGATGAAAACAAACAGGAAACTAAGGAACTAAAAGACAAGGATACCAAAGTTACTGTAAATCTTCCCGTAACCGAAAAGCGGGTTGCAGTTATCGGTAAAAATGAAATTAAGGAAGATCCTGTTAATAGAAGGCTATATTTTGAGCTCGGCGGGTCGAATAGACTTTTCTGCGATTACACCGTAGATCCGCCGGAATATCTGGATTCAGAGAACGAAGACAATAAATACCCGCTTTTCCTGGTTCCGAATACAAAATATTACCTCAGAATGTTTTCTACGTGGAATGACGATAAGGACAGCATAGACTGGGGTAAAGGTAATATAGACAAAATATCATATATATCACCTGCAGTGAGTTTTACAACTTATCCTTCAATGAACACCGTACCTGTACCGAATTTTACCCTTGAAATTATGCCGGAAAACGGAATTGATGAAGATACGGGATTACCCAGGCTTGACGGAATAAGGGTGGGATTTGACCATATACTTGCCAGGTATGAAGACTGGGACAAGTATACCACGGTAAAGGAAGAACGCAAAATTGAATATGAACTGTTAATGAGCACTGAAAATAATCCTGATAAGTTTCAGCCTTATGATAAAATAACTGTTACTTATTCCGTTTACGGACGGGAAACCGACAGTCAAACTGAGGAAAACGGGAAAATTATAGTTGAAATAAAGGATTTTCCGAAAGACAGCGGAAACGAAATTAAGCCCAACACAACATATTATTTTAAGATGAAAGCTGCCCTGTATGTAAAAGGGGAAACCGAACCGTTCATAACGGCCGGTACAAGTGATGATACGCCTGTAAAATCGATAACAACGCCAAAGATAGATACAGGCAGGATGGATGATTTGGATCGGGTGCCCAGGACACCGGTTGAATTCTCCGTTGCTACCGATGAAAACGGTGAGCCTGAGGTAACCGATACAAAGGTTGTGCTTACCTGGCTGCATGCTGAAAGTGATGTTACGTATGAAATGGTTTGTACTGTAAAAAAACTGGATCCTGATGCTAAGCCGGAGGATTATGAGGACGATCCGTACAACAAGGAATTCCTGGAAATATACAAGAAGCTGTTGTTTGAATCGGGCAGCCCGGAACTGGATTCAAGTGTTAACGTGTTAAATATTGACATTTCCAATAAAAAGCTGTACGAACTGGGCTTTACATATGATGCAGAAAACAGCCGCTGGATACGTTTTCCGATTACTCGTTTTCTGAAGCCCAACCGTATCTATTACTTCAGCATAAGAGCCGTACGCGACAGGGATACGAATGATCCTAAATACAGCAAATGGGTGAGCATACCGGTAACCACAAAGATGATAGCGGCTCCCAGATTTCTTGAAGCTGTTGCGGACGTGCAGCTTGGTTTTAACGTGGAACTGACCGGGGATATTCCGGCGGAAAACCTGAAAGTTATGATTAAAAAGTCAAGCCAGTCCGAAAGCGCATATACCGAGGTACCACGTACCAGGTATTCGGTAGTAAAGTACGGTAATACTTACTATTTCAGAATATATGATCTTGAACCCGATACATGGTACGATATACTGCCGTTCTATAAAAACGGTGATCAAACGCTGTGGTATAACGTTTACAACAAGAGCTGGACTGGATGGTATTATTATCCCATACAGATGAAAACAAGAAATACAATGAATGAAATTGAAATACGTTTTGAAGGAGAAGAAATATATGGTTACGGTATAGAAGTCAGAACCGATGATGATGAAGATTACCAGGAACTGTATTATTCAATCAATGAGAGTGACAGTGATTACGGCTACACATTAAAGGACGGTACAAGAATCCAATTTTACAAGGAAAAAACGATTGCATATGTAAATGATACGGAAAGCGACAAATACATGTATTATGTTAAAATATCCCAGGCCTTACAGAGGAGGAGTGACGGAACAAAAGTCCGTAAGCCGCTTTTGTCGAATACCCGTTATTATGTAAGAATATGGGCGATAAAGGACGGCTATTCCTCAAAGCATATCGGACCTGTAACAATACGCACCGATTTCAGCCAGAAGGATTATGATGATGATCATAAGCAGGATGAAATCAGGGACATTTTTGAATCAAAGGCCGATAAACTTACGAAAAAGCTTTATTTCACCGTGGATGAACAGAATAAATCACACAACAGGGTACTGCTTAAAGGAGCAATGATTTCAAACCTCATGAGAGTATCGGGCTCTTCAGGCGTAACGGTTGATATTTCGAAGGAGAAACCCGATGTCAGTAAGGATATTGTGATAATACCGATGGAGATAATCGAAACCCTGCAGACTACTAACAGCCGTCTAACCGTAAAATTTACGGGCGGTGAACTGGTTCTTACCGCCGATACAATAAATCCCGATGTGCTTAACAGGAATGCGGGTGTCACGGGCGTTAAGGAAACAATGCTTGAAATAACGGTACAGAGGAAAGCAAAAGGCTCCGCACTTCCTGAGCTTGGCTTTACCTATGCTTCACAGGTGTATGACATCGGTTTTGATTCGCTCAGCATGAGGATGACATATACCGAGATTAACAATATAATTTATGATATTCTGAAAAAACCTGAGGTTTCAGGACCGTTTAAATACGGTATCCTGGACAGGGAACTGAAAAAACTGCTTGAAAATGAAAGCATACTGTCGTACCAGAGCTACAGTGACTTGGAAAAAATAATTGAGCTTGCCGTGGAACGTGTGGAGGAAGAACTGTCGTCATATATCAAGGACATCCTGGACGGCGGAAGAGGATTCTCAGCCACTATACTTAAGAGAACCGGGCTTACCGAGCTTACTGGCGGAGTTAAGTTAAAGATAATTTTCAGCGGAAGTGATAATCTTGTAGAACCGTATGTTCTGCCACGAGGCAGTTATAACTGGACCGAACCGACGGGGATTAAAGGATGGCTGTTCCCGTACATGGTATTAACCGCAAAGATCCCGGGTGAATATGCGGTTTTCAGCAAGCCTACGATTTTCCTGCCCGAAACCGGAGGATTTACAGATCCTGCTTTGGAGCGGTTCAGCAAGAAATACGATCTGATAGGCATATTCGGCAATGTACTTTATCCCGGGGATTTGATTACGGGAGAAAACGCGGTTAAGTTGTATGAAGCGGTAACCGGTACATCTGACAAAGTAAAAGGTCTTTCTACGGCGGCTAAAGTAAATTACTACGGAATAGGGGATATTATTCCCCCCGCATCGGTAAAACGGGAAATCAATAAGGGACAGGCCGACTCCCTGGCAGTTGAGATTTATGCGTTCAAGACGGGCGTGCATTCAAAGGCAATGAGCCCTTCCTCCTATGTTTATATTAAGAATGCCGATCAAATACCGGATCCGGTATACAGGAGAGTGGTAATAGCTTTGGATTTGGGTATTACCGGTCTTGAACCCGATCGGTCATATAATGCAGACAAGAAAGTTACCGTTGAGGAACTGATAAAATCCGTGATAACAGTGCTGGAAATTCTGGGCGAGTGGTAACGGAGGTGGATTTATGAGAAAGAGCAAAGCAGCGAGGATAGTTGTATGGTTTATTGTAATATCCGTGGTTGCGGCATTTGTTATAGATATAGCACGTGCGCAGGAAACGGTACCGCCGCCGCAGAATGTATCCGTTAAAGATATTGGATATACGGATCGTGAAAGACAGGAATGGTTTATTGAGTTTGAGTGGAATAAAATAAGTTTTCCTAATAGTGCCGTGTCCAAGTACCAGGACTTTTATTTCAATAAGGTTGAGCGAGGAACGGGCAGATTAAGGGAAGATGTGACACGGGTTTCTTTGAACGAAAATATCGATACATTCAATCCGGGAGATTTCGGAATAGAACTTGATTCAGGAACGATTTATGAATTTTACGGAAGAAACAGGTATACGTACGGAGAGTACGGACAGTATACCTATACTTCGGGAAGGTCGAACCGCGTAAAATTCCTGACCGGCCTTGAAGTGGAAGCTGAACTGATTCACGGAACCAATAATATAAGAATTGTATGGGATGATGTATGGGATACGGACGGAAGAATCAATTACAGAATACTTATTTCCGATACAAAGGACTTTAATCAGCCGCCTGTTATATCAGACATAATCGGTTCGGAAATAGGAACTGAAAAGAGCAGGGTTACCGTTTCGGGAAACAAACTGGAATACATTTATAATGCTCTTCCCGGAAGAGAATATTCGATAAAGGTAATACCCCTTGTCAAGCCAAATGTAGTTACAGTTCCGGAAAATGAGTTGCCTGTAATTACCGTAAGGACGGAAATAATTTTGCGGGCAAAATATCTGGGGGATACCATCGACAAAGAGAACAACATGACATGGCAGAGATGGATGCTGTACTGGGATCCTGTTATAAAAGGTCCGCTGATTGGAGAAAAAACTTTTAACAGGGTACAGTACAGGATATACCGGTTTGACAGGCTGTATTCCGAGGACGAACTGACTGAGGAATATGGCAAGAACGACCACCTGTTTGCAGTAATTGAAGACAATGATTTTACTACGATAAACAACTATATTGAAATAAAAATTAGCCCCGAAGATGCGCAAAGATACACATTCAGTATAGTTGTCGATGCATACAGGCCGGACAGCACGGTTCCTGTAACATTTTATTCGTACACACAGATCTCGCTGAAGATACAGGTGCCTGAATATCCTGTAAGCCCTGAATTTGTAGACAGATTTGATGATGCTTATCCTGAACCGCTGGTTTTTGATGAACTGCTTACCGACACAAGCGCCACGTTGCTTTGGCTTCCGCCGTATACCGCGGACGGTACGATTGACAACGAAATATATTATGATTTATACCTGTGTGAAGACCTAGAAGATGTGGGTATTAACAAAATACCTCCGTCATCAAGGAAAATTGCTTCAAATATAAGGATGGGTACGCAGAACCAGGTCAGGAAGTCCAAAGCAGACAGGGAAATAATCGGTTATCGGTATAAGATTACGAACCTGGAACCAAATAAGGTTTATTATGCCGTTCTGGTTGCGAAAAAGAATTACCTTGTTCAAAGCGGCGAGTTTATGGTAACAATGCCGTTTGTATCGCAGCCGGCCATTAAGGTTATAATTACAAAGCCCGGTATTTCCGATGAAAAGCCTTATGCACCGCCTTCGCCGCCTTTCGGCCTGAAACCGGGTGATGCTATCGGTATTGACAGGGTTTCCCTTAAAATGGAAAAAACATGGACTGAGTGGTATAACTCTGAGAAAAAGAAATGGGAATATGATGACGGCAGCGTCAACAATAATGCAGAAAAAAGGGTTGTAAGCTATAAGACAGGCTGGGAAATCAGGATCCACTGTGTTGATTATGCAACTGCACTTAATAATGTCAAAGGAATAAAAGGAAGAGACTATATTGCATACGGTGACTTAAAGGAGAATTATCTTCTCAGTTTACAGCTGCCAATGTCACCTGTTAAAATACCCGAAATTGAGCCTGGTAAAAGCAGCGTATTCTATTTTGACGCATATGGCCTCAGATCCAATACCACCTACTTGATCTGGATTACTGTTTATAACCCTGAGGGCAATGTGGAATCTGACCCGTCAGATCCGTTAATTGTCACAACATTGCCCGAATTGCCTTCGGTAATAGAATATCCTACCGTACCTACGGATCTGAAGGGTATTGCAGGAGACACATATGTGGATCTGTATTGGACGTTCCGTGAAGGTTACAGCTATAATATCAGATACGGAACGGAGGATGACATTAACAAAGCTGCCGGTACAATAACCGTAACGTATGATCAACTGCTTCAGCAGCCCTATGTAAGGGTGGAACAGCTTAAGCCGAATACCGTTTACTATTTCTGGATACAGGCTGTATCCCCTGCAGAACTGGGCGGGCTGCCGTCAGACTGGAGTACGTCTATCGTGGTTAAAACCGAACCTTACAGTCCGCCGCCAAGGCCGAGAGGGTTCGGAATAAAGAACACACCGGATGCCATTACCGAAAACAGCATATTCTATGAATGGATACCTGACGAAAGGTATACATTCATACTTGAAATATCTGAGAATCCTGATTTCTCGGAATCAACCGAATACCACGTTGACGGTTCCGAATACAGGGTTACCGGACTGAAATCGAATTTTGCGTATTACGCAAGGCTGTATTCGTACAGTGCCGAAACAGGCTTAAGGTCTGAGCCGACATCAGTTATTGCCGTAATTACCCGTAAGGGAAGATCGGAATATGATGCCAATGTTCCGAGGCTTGATGAACCTAAAGGCGACATTGTGGTTAAAGACGGCGTTGCAGTTGACGGAGTATGGACAGCAAGGGCAGTGGGAATAAATGCCCACAGGCTTTCGGAAAAAGTAAGAAGCATGAATGTCCATACATTTTCCATAGACATGTCTAACCCGCCGGCAGGGACAAGGATTATACGCGTTGAACTTGGCTGTGAAGCAATTGAAACCCTGGCGGGAATAATGCAAAACCTGATTATAAAAACGCCTGATGCTGAAATAACAATAACTCCGGGAAGTTTTCTGAAAGATACGTACTTCAGGCTGAAACAGAATTTCAGTGATATAATTGTGAGAATTGATGTTAGGACGCCTGTATCAGAACTCAGACCTGAAAACAACAGGCAGTTCGTGATACCTGTGACCGAGATTAAAGTGACAGCAGGTAAGGATGAAAGCTTTTTCCCGATAGGAGAATTTGCGCGCCCTGTTATGGTGTCTTTTTCAGTGAAACCGGAAAAAACCGAAAAAGCTGAAACCCGTTTTTATGATTACGACGATAAGGCATGGTATCCTGTAAATAGTTTATACCTTGCTGATGAGCAGGAGCTCAGGATATATCCTGAAAAAAGCGGTGCAATCGCCGTAACCGGAATAAACTATGTGCGGAATGCAAATTCCGGGGATTCCATGCTGGATGCAATAATACGGAATATTACATCAAAATATGAAATGCCGTCACTTTCAGCGAAAAATGCCAATTACTCAAGGCAGCTTACAATTAATGAAGGTCTTAAGTTATTGTTCGACATTATTCCTTACGATTACGGGAATTCAGATGTAACCGAAAAAGCCGTTCGTGCAGGATTACTGCCAAGGCAGTATGTAAATTCGGGTTCAAGACCAATGAGGAAAGATGAGGCTATCCATGCGGCGGTTTCGGTTCTGCGCAAAAAAATTGGAATTGATATGTCGGATGCATACATTCCGCCGGAATACGACGGATATATGAACTTGGTACAGGAACCGTTCAGGGATGCGGTGGCCTTTGCCATAGCCAACGGGATATTGGACGGATATACCGGTGAAATGAATCTTGGCGAAACGATAACGTTGTACGAACTTTTGGCAATAATCGAAAGAATCCTTGTATTTGCCGGAGAAATCTGATATCTGGCAAAGCAGTTTCATAAGCCGGAAGAAAAACATGGTTAAAATTGGAAAGGTAATAAAGGAAAATTCATGATGCAAAATTTGAGATTTATAGTATAATATTTATGGTTTTTACAAAAACGGAAGTTTGGCAACTTGTCCACAAGCAAAAGTTACCAAACTTTCCTTTTTGCCTTTTTGGAAATTACGGTATAAAATTTTTATGAATTGTCAATTATTTAAAAGGATGATCCGGTAGAAAGCGGCTTAATAATGCAGTTTAAAATTGAACATAATAATTTTGAACATAATTAATCCGCCACCGCAACTGGAAAAACTCTTTACATAAGACGATAGAAGGAGAGACTGAAGGATGAGCGTGTTTGTTATTGACGGTGGTATTCCCCTCAGAGGCACGGTTAGGATAAGCGGGGCGAAGAATGCCATTCTTCCGGCTTTGGCCGCATGCCTGTTAACAGAAGGAAAAACTGTACTCAGAGATGTACCGAATCTTGAAGACGTACATACCATGTGTAATCTTCTGGCATCTTTAGGGGCCAAAGTCAATTTTGACGTGGAGAGAAGAGAAATAGAAATTGAAACCGGTACGGTTATTGAACATACAGCTCCTTATGAACTTGTAAATACAATGAGAGCTTCTTTTCTTGTAATGGGGCCCTTACTTGCCAAAAAAGGCAGGGCAAGGGTACCGCTTCCCGGCGGATGCGCAATCGGAAGCAGGCCTGTAGATCTGCACCTCAAAGGCTTTTCAGCATTGGGAGCAACAATAAACACAGGGCACGGCTACGTTGAAGCACAGGTAAAGGGAAGACTTACCGGTGCCCGCATTTACCTTGATTTTCCCAGTGTGGGTGCAACTGAAAACATACTGATGGCTGCAGTTCTGGCCAAAGGGCAAACAATAATAGAGAACGCCGCCACCGAGCCCGAAATTGTGGATCTTGCCACAATGCTGGTATCCATGGGAGCCAACGTTACCGGGGCCGGAACCGATACAATACGCGTTATAGGCACTGACAAACTTAATCCTACTGAACACATAGTGATTCCTGACAGAATTGAGGCCGGAACCTATATGCTTGCCGCAGCTATGACGGGCGGTGAAATTACCATTGAAAATACAATGACTGAACACCTGAAACCTGTTATTGCTAAACTTCGTGAATCCGGCGTGGAAATAGCCGAAGAGTTTAACTGCATTAATGTCAAGGCTGCGCGCCGGCCTAAGGCAGTGGATGTCAAAACCCATCCGTATCCGGGTTTTCCCACCGACATGCAGGCCCAGATGACTGCTTTTCTCAGCCAGGCCGAAGGAACAAGCATTGTTGTCGAAACCATTTTTGAAAACAGGTTTATGCATATAGCCGAACTTAAGCGAATGGGGGCCAGAATAAAAATTGACGGCAGGACGGCAATAATCGAAGGAGGAGTCCAGCTCATGGGAGCCCAGGTCAGGGCTACCGACTTAAGAGCCGGGGCGGCACTGGTACTTGCCGGGCTGTGTGCGAAGGACAGGACCGAAATAAGTGACATCCATCACGTGGATCGGGGATATGAAGCCATGGAAAAGAAGCTTCAGGCACTGGGAGCTAAAATCATAAGGGTGTGATGAAAGATTTCCGGCCAGGAATCAGTCAAGTTCATCAAGAGTAAGCTTAAAGCCCGGAATGAAGTATTTGAAAAAATACTCGACTTCGGGCATTTTCATTTCCTGGATTTTTTTTAATGTTGCCTCTGCAGCTTTTTTGAATTCACGGTTACCCGCCTTCTCTTCCTCAATGCATTTGATATAGGCGCAGATCCTGTCTGCCGCCTTTACTATTTTTCCTTCAGGCGAAGATTCATCATAGAAGAGTATGTCCCTGTAAACCGGAACCATTTCCGCGGGAAGCATAGACAGGAGTTTTTCCTTTGAAATGTTCTCCAAATCCTTGTAAGCTTCCCGTATGGAAGGGTTAAAATATTTTATCGGCGTAGGCATGTCCCCTGTAAGTGTTTCGTTCGAGTCGTGATAGATGGCCAGCACTGCAACTTTCTCGGTATTTATGCTGTTGCCGAAGAATATATTGCTTATAACGGCAAGACCGTGGGCAATCATAGCAACCTGAAGACTGTGCTCCTGAATGTTCTCAATATCCGTATTTCTCATCAGGCCCCATCTTGTTATATGCTTCATTCTTGAAAGAAAGGCAAAAAAATTATATATCTTTTTCAAGGAGTTTTCCCCCCTAATTCCGACAGAAAAAATAAAAGAACTTATGTTCTATTATATCCGAAGCATATGACCTTTTCAACAGTATATCATCTGAAAACCGGAATTTCACTGTACAAAAATAAAACATATTCTTCAGGTGATTAATGATTTTCTGACGGTAAGATGATATAATAGATTAAAAATTCTGAACGACCACGTTAAACAAATACAAAGGGAGATGCGCCTGATGAATACCTTGCTGCTTGAGCTTGCAGGACTGGGAATTTATATTGATATTCTTGAGGATCCGGCGGTTAATAAGCTGGTTTCGCTGTTAAAACTTCTGGACTGCGGATCGGCCGACCCTGAAGAGATAATCAGGGATTACAGCGGAATTTATGCCGTGCTTCTTAAAAATGGCTGCGAAAACTTCTATCAGTATGTAGAGAACCTGTCATATCAGGATGAGAATATCTTTACGCTCTCATGTGAAAGAAGAGAGATTAATGCCGGTGATCCGCTGGCGAAACAGGCAGCAGTTGAACTGGGTATACTTGAGAAACTTGCACGGGTCAGCTGTACTGAAATAAAGAACAGAATTAAAAAGAAGTTTTCCGGTAATATGTCGGTTGAACGGATTACTGACCTGCTTCCGGACTGGAATGCTGCTGATGAAAACATCCGGAAGAAAGATTGGGGCAGCGATGTGGACAAAAGGATAGAATGGCACGGCAAAAACGGCACCGGACTTTTCTGCAGGTATTCTTTCTTTGTCTACGATGGGATAACCCAAAGTTTTGTTCCTGTTAAAAACCCTGACCCGATAACCCTTGACAGGCTTTATCTCGTGGAAAGACAAAAGGAACTTGCGGTAAAAAATACGAGGATATTCCTTTCGGGGAAAACGGCAAACAATATTTTGTTTTACGGTGACAGGGGAACAGGCAAGTCTTCAATGGTCAAGGCAATAGCCAACGAATTCTGCCGGGATGGATTAAGGCTTATTGAAGTGCCGAAAAAATACCTGGAGCAGTTGCCGAAAATTACATCCATGCTTTCAGGACGTGGTTTAAAGTTTATCCTTTTCATTGACGATATTGCATTTGACAACAGTGAAAGCGAATATACCGCGCTTAAGGCCGTTCTGGAAGGAGGCATTGAGCACAGGCCTGACAATATACTGCTGTATGCAACCACGAACAGGCGCCATATAGTAAAGGAAAGATTTTCCGAAAGGACAGGCCTTTATTCTGACAATCCTGACGATGAAGTAAGGGCAAGGGACGCGGTACAGGAAAAGCTTTCTCTGTCCGACAGGTTCGGGATTACAATTGTTTTTTCATCACCGGTCAAAAAGGAATATCTTGAGATAGTGCACAGAATGGCTGAGGACAGGAATATTGAAATAGATCCCGTCCTTCTGGAGCAGAAGGCAATGCAGTGGGAACTTGCATATAACGGGATGTCACCGCGTACAGCCAGACAGTTTATTGACTGGCTGCAGGGTGAAATGGAACTGGAAATTAATCAGGTTATGTAAATCCTCCTGAAAAGAAGCTGAAATATTTGTTATATAAGGGTAATGGTGTGGTAACAATTAAATTAGGCTTCTTTGGGAGGAACGCATAATGGAAGTGGTTGAGAAAACAGTCGGAAATATAGTCGTTTATTTATTGAGAGGCCAGATTCTGCTGTGCACCGAAACCGAATGCACTGAGTTTTTTGATAAAATTGCAGAGGAAAAAAGCCATCTGACTGTAATTCTGGATATGTCGGGCGTGGGATATATAAACAGTACAGGAATAGGAATGATAAGCAAATGTCTGAAGAAATTCCGGGAAAACGGTGGAAGGCTTGTTTTCTGCAGTCTGGTTCCCGAGGTTATGAAACTTTTTGATATAATTAAACTGACACAGATATTGGAAATTTACCCCGATGAAGAGACTGCAATAAGAAGCATAACGACTTCCCGGCCTTAAAGGTGATTTTTATGGAAAGCAAAACATTTAAACTCGGTGATTTGGTAGAGATGAAGAAACCTCACCCGTGCGGAAGCAGGATATGGAAAGTTGTGCGGACCGGGGCGGACGTCCGGATTGAGTGCCAGGGCTGCCGGCACCAGGTTATGATACCGCGCAGCAAATTTGAAAAAAGCATAAAGAAGGTTATTTCCGAGAATACCGGTTAAAACTATACCTGCATTTATTCGCCGGAAAGTTCGTGAACAGGAACCGGCTGAAAAAGCAAGATATGGCACGGTGGTATCTCAGAAGGTATATTTCATTGCCATAAAAACAAGGAACGAAGATTTTGCCCGGAGTATTCGGGAAAATCTTAGTTACAGGGCTAAAAACAGGAAATGTACCCTCCGTTTTAATCGCGGGTTTTCCTGTATCTGAACTGGATTGCGTTATTGTCCGTGCAGAACTCTACATTGCCGATTCTGTGCCATTTAAGTGACAGGTTGAATGACAGGCAGAATAATTCAGCGGGAGAGGCATCTTCATTCAGTAACCGGCGGTTCATTTCCCAAAAAACATTTTTCAATTCCTCCGGCAATTCTGCCGTTTGCCTGAACAATTCATTTACAACCCTCTCCATGTTATCATAGGTTTCTTTGCTGAGTGAAAGGAAATGTGGATAATCTATGTAATACCCGTCTTCGTAGTTTGGCGAAATAAACAGGAATTCATAGATTTTCTCAGGGTTTTCAGTTATTAATTCAAGCAATTTTTTTGTCAGGGATTCGCCCCACTTGTAAGCAACATAGCAGTTAAAGTGATAAAAATTTATATACTGCTTATAAAAGAGAGTGCCTCACACCTTAAAATCGGGATCCTTTAATTTGATATAATCCTTGCCCAGTTGGACATCGTAACCTTCCGGCATGTTTTTTTCTATGAATTCCTTAAGTTCGTCATTGTCATCGAAATATATGGATCTTACACCCTTAAACCTGGGTTTTTCAAATAAATTAGCTGAAGGGTAAGGAGTAGGCTGAGGAGTGGGAGTGGGGACCGGGGTTGTGGCTGTGCCTTGTGTTTCAGGAATTTATATGACGAATCATGTTTTGCTGTCTCTGTGGAATCTGAGGCAGGGGTTATAATAGAAACAGGTATGTTTCCAGACTGTTCCTGTGCGTTTTTTAATGAATTGATGTTTTCCTGCTCGGAAGTTATTTTTGATCTTTCGGTGTCATCGGATTTTTCGGCTTGTTTTGTATCCTCAATGGATTTTTCTGTATTTTTCCGTATATTCGATTCGCCTGTATTTTGGAGCAAATTTCCGGAAACAGTATTGTTCTGCATAGAGTTAATGTGTTTTTCATTGCATGCTGAAAACATAACTATGATAAGTGCGATTATTATCAAAGCCACATTATTTAAGTGCTGTCTTCTGAACATTTTTTTCCTCCGTTCTTATGTTATATTTACAGTAAAAATTAACTTTTTTAGATATATCGGATACCTTTTGTTAAAAAATGAATAATACTGATATGTCAGTACAAATATATTTGGATGTTCGTCTTATTCCATGCAGTTTTTATGACAGACCTTGTATAATGAGAATTTGAGAAAAGAAGGTTTAAAATTTTTTGCATTTTATAAATTGTTAATAAAAATTTTGCTTATTAGTTTTTCGAAATTATGGTATGATGAATTCATAATGTACAGCATAAACCATGAAAAATATATGAATCGGGTTTAAGCCATCTCATTATGTAAGGAGCAGAATAACATGAGAAAAAAGAATTATCCGCTGTATGAAACAACTGTCTTTGAAAATTTCAGGGTAATGACTGAGAATGTGGCAAAGAAATATCCTGACCGAGTTGCCATATCCTACAAGAGAACCCCGCGTGACAAGGAAACGGTGAATGTAACCTACGCTGAAGCAAGGGATTACATAAGGGATATGGGTACCGAGCTGATAAACATGGGCCTGAGGGATAAACATGTTGCTATAATCGGTGAAAGTTCCTATGAGTGGATATGTTCCTATTTCAGCCTGATGTCGATAGGTGCTGTCACTGTTCCAATCGATAAGGATCTTCCTGCCGATGATATGGCCGGGATACTGGATTTTGCAGACTGCGAAGCCGTATTTTACAGTCCCGTTGTTGAAGATAAAATCGGGTCAATTGTGAATAAGCTTCCGAGGATAAAAATCTATATCTGTATGCGTAAATCGACTCTGGAAGGTGCACTGAATCTCCCTGACATTGTTGAACGGGGAAGGGAAAGGTTCAGCAACGGGGATAATTCCTACTACGATTATGAAATCGACAATGAACGCCTTGCGACAATAGTCTTCACTTCGGGTACCACCGGAAAAGGGAAGGGAGTTATGCTTTCCCAGAAAAATATCGTTCTTGATATGACCCTGGGCATGTATAATTTTGCAATAACGCCCAAAACAATGAATGTGCTTCCACCTCATCATACATACGGTTCCACGGTTAATTTCGTCGGTCATTTCGCTCAGGGGTCAACAATTTATATATCAAGCGGCCTGCGCTACATAATGGAGGAAATGCAGGAACAGAAACCTTCACACCTAGTGCTGGTACCATTATTTGTCGAAACAATGCACCGGAAAATATGGCAGACAGCTGAAAAGAGCGGCAAGGCCGGAATGCTCCGTCTCCTGATCAAAGTCAGCAATATTCTGCGAAAGTTGGGTATTGATTTGCGCAGAAAGCTTTTCAGGAGCATCCACGACATCTTCGGCGGAAAACTTGAATTCATAATTTGCGGTGGGGCTGCATTGAACCAGGATATAATCGATACCTTCGATGCTATAGGAATAACAATTCTTAACGGGTATGGAATTACCGAATGTTCCCCCCTTGTTTCATGCAACCGGAACAAGTATCAGAAAAAAGGAAGCATAGGTATACCTATAGTCGGCGAGCAGATAAAGATAAAGGATCCAGACGAAAACGGCGAAGGTGAAATCTGTGTCAAGGGGCCGAATGTAATGCTGGGATATTACAAGGATCCGGAAGCAACCGCTGCGGCTTTTGACGAGGAAGGCTTTTTCAGGACAGGTGACTATGGAAAGCTTGATGATGAAGGATGGCTTTATATTACCGGCAGAATAAAGAACATCATTGTCCTCAGCAATGGCAAGAATGTATATCCGGAGGAAATAGAAAGCGAAATATCAAAAATTTACGGGGTTTTGGAGGTTGTGGTATACGCCGGGGAAAGCAGGGCACAGAAAAACAAGGAGGTTATTGTCGCTGAAATATTCCCTGACTTTGAAGCCCTGAAATTAAAAGGCATAGGTGACCCACAGGCATATTTCAGTGAGGAAATCAGAAAACTGAACAGCAGAATGGTTTCATACAAAGCGGTAAAAATGGTTAAAATAAGAAACGAAGAATTTCCGAAAAATACTTCAAGAAAAATCCTCCGTTTTGAGATTAATAAGAGCATTGACTGATTTTAAGGATGACGCGAAAAAATTTTTGGGTATACTTTTCAATGGCATAAAATTATGTTACAATTATTTTAGTCAATTCAGTGCGGGTGTAATTTAGTGGTAGAATATCAGCTTCCCAAGCTGACTGTGTGGGTTCGATTCCCATCACCCGCTCCATATTATCCGCTAAGTTCGTGTGCTTCTCGCCAGAAGCGCTTTTTTTTATGATTATTTACCTGTCATATGTGACCTGCCTTTCTGTATCAGAATGCAATATTGACTTTTTGGAAAAATAATGTATAATCGTATTATAAACGCGCGTTCACGGAGATTTATCAATGAAGAGCGAAGATATTGCAAGGCTTGCAGGTGTTTCAAGGAGCACCGTATCAAGAGTAATAAACAACTACAAAAACGTGCCTGAAGAAACCCGCAGGAAAGTTATGCAGGTAATTGAACAGTACGGGTTTCATCCCAATAATTCAGCGAGGGTTCTTGCGGGGAAAAAAACCGATACGATTGGGCTTTTCATTGTAAGCATAGCCGAAAAGGATAATATAAACCGGGTATACAGGAATAATTATTTCTCCCCGTTTGTTGACGCTGTAATTGACAATGCAAATGCCAACGGCTTATATGTGCTCGTCAATTCCATATACTCGGAGAAAGATTATGAAAAAATAAAGCGGGCTTTCATGGAACGGCGAATTGATGCAGGTATTGTCGTCGGGACCGAGAAGGAGATTGATGTAATAGCCGAACTGGCTGCGATGGGGTATCCTTTTTCAATTATTGATTACTCGCCTGAAGATATTGTGCATAGGATAAAAAAAGGCAGGGTGGCTGTTATAAATTCCACCGATGAGGAAGGGACCCGCAGGATGCTTGAATACATGTCCGGCCTTGGGCATAGGGATATCGGGATACTCAGCGGCAGAATGAACACCTATTCGGGCAGGGTAAGATACGAAACCTGGCAGAAATATCTGGATGAACATGGGTTTAAAACGGCGAAAGAGTGGATCCTGAAGGGAGAATTCATAAAGCGGGAAGCAGCCCGTGAAGTAATGAGGATGATAAGTTACGGAAAACTCCCCGGGGCATTGTTTTGCTGCAATGATGACATGGCCATGTCGGCGATTGAGGTTTTAAGTCAGAATAATATACGCATACCCGAAGATATTTCAGTTACAGGTTTTGATGACATAATGCCCGCTTCGCTGATAAAACCTGCTCTGACCACAGTCCGGGTACCGCTTTATTCTATGGCAAAAAAGGCTGTGGATGAGGTTCTGAAGATGATGGGAGATACCTCGGGAAATATAAGCATATTCAATCTTGAAACCGAACTGGTTATCAGGGACAGCTGTACGGCAGTTTCAGGCGTCAGAAGCCAGGAATGATTCCGGGACTGATTAGGTAAAATCCTTGAAAACACTGCTGAAAAGGTTGCCTGATGAAAAAAATAAACGCGCGTTCAGAAGGGGGTTTTTGAAATGAAATTCGGGTATTTTGATGATCTGAACAGGGAATATGTAATTACCACGCCTGCCACTCCGTATCCGTGGATAAACTACCTTGGCTGCCAGGACTTCTTTTCGCTCATTTCCAACACATCAGGAGGATACTGTTTTTACCGTGATGCAAGGCTGAGGAGAATAACAAGATACAGGTACAACAATGTTCCGACTGACAGCGGCGGAAGATATTTTTACATCTATGACAACGGGGATTACTGGACCCCGGGATGGATGCCCGTCAAAAGGGAACTGGACAGGTATGAATGCAGGCATGGGCTTGGTTATACGCGCATTACCGGCGAACGAAACGGTATTGAAGTCAGCCAGCTGTCCTTTGTGCCGCTTAATTACAACGGTGAAGTAAACCACGTGACAATAACCAATAAAACAGGCGGGGAGAAAGAAATAGCACTGTTTTCATTTGTTGAATTCTGCCTCTGGAATGCGATGGACGATATGACCAATTTCCAGAGGAATTTCAGTACAGGCGAAGTTGAAGTCGAAGGCTCTGCCATTTACCATAAAACCGAATACAGGGAAAGAAGAAACCACTATGCGTTTTACTGGGTCAATTCACCTGTTGACGGTTTTGATACTGACAGGGAATCTTTCCTGGGGCTCTATAACGGCTTTGACTCGCCGAAAAACGTCGCTGCGGGAAAGGCAACCAATTCAATAGCCAGCGGCTGGTCGCCGATAGCTTCGCATTTTATTAAAATGACCCTGAAGCCGGGAGAGAAGAAAAGCTATATTTTTGTGCTTGGCTATGTTGAAAACCCTGATGAAGAAAAATGGGAAAGCAAGGGTTTAATAAACAAGAAAAGGGCAGAAGAAATGCAGCAGCGGTTCATTGGCGATTCCTGCGTGGAAAAAGCTTTTCAGGAGCTTAAAGATTACTGGACCGGGCTGTGTTCAAAATTTATGCTTAAAAGCCATGACGAGAAGCTTAACCGCATGGTGAACATATGGAACCCGTATCAGTGCATGGTGACCTTTAACCTGTCCAGGAGCGCATCGTATTTTGAGTCGGGAATAGGGAGAGGAATAGGTTTCAGGGATTCCAACCAGGATCTTCTGGGCTTTGTTCACCAGGTACCCGAACGCGCAAGGCAGAGGATTCTTGACCTGGCTTCAACACAGCTCGAGGACGGAAGTGCGTATCATCAGTACCAGCCCCTCACAAAGAAGGGTAATTCGGATATCGGCAGCGGATTCAATGACGACCCGCTCTGGCTTATCCTGGCAACAGCCCAGTACATAAAGGAAACCGGAGATTTCGGAATTCTGGACGAAATGGTTCCGTTTGACTGTGATGAAAACAAAAAGGATACGCTTTTTGAGCATCTCAGGCGTTCGTTCTATCACGTCGTCAACAATCTCGGACCGCATGGTCTGCCCCTGATAGGAAGAGCTGACTGGAATGACTGCCTTAACCTTAACTGCTTCTCCAGGGTTCCGGACGAGTCTTTCCAGACTGCCGGCCAGATTGAGGGCAGGGTGGCAGAATCGGTTTTCATAGCAGGAATGTTTGTATTTATTGGACCGGAATATGTTGAGCTGTGCAGGCGGCGCGGTCTTTATGAAGAAGCGTCCGAAGCTGAAAAGCATATTCAGAACATGGTAAAGGCAGTGCTGGATCATGGTTATGACGGTGAATGGTTTTTACGGGCTTATGACCATTTCGGAAACAAGGTTGGAAGCAGGGAATGCAAGGAAGGACAAATTTTCATAGAACCCCAGGGTTTCTGTGTTATGGCGGGGATTGGCGTAAAGGAAGGCCTTGCACAGAAAGCGCTTGATTCGGTCAAGGAAAGACTGGATACAAAGTATGGCATAGTGCTGCAGGCACCTGCTTACAGCGAGTACTACCTTAACCTGGGTGAAATTTCATCATATCCTCCGGGGTACAAGGAAAATGCCGGGATCTTCTGCCACAACAACCCCTGGATTGCCATAGCCGAAACTGTCATCGGGAGAGGTGACAGGGCTTTTGAAGTATATTCGAAAATTGCACCCGCATATATTGAAGATATAAGTGATATACACAGGACAGAACCCTATGTTTATTCACAGATGATTGCCGGAAGGGACGCTGTACGCTTTGGTGAGGCGAAGAACTCATGGCTTACCGGAACAGCGGCATGGAACTATGTGGCCATAACCCAGTATATTCTTGGTATCAGGCCGGTTTACGACGGACTTATGATTGATCCGTGCATTCCGGGATCATGGGACGGCTTTATCGTTACAAGGGAGTTCCGAGGTGCAAAATACAGAATACGCGTTGAAAATCCGAATCATATATGCAAGGGTGTTAAAAAAGTAGTTCTTGACGGAAAGGAAATTGACGGAAATGTCGTTCCTGCTGTTTCAGACGGCAGGGAACATGATGTATTGGTTATCATGGGATAACAGCTTTTTATATCAGATCCTCCTCACTATTTCTGAATTCCCCTGTAGCCCTCCTGTAAGGCTAAGGGAATATGAGTTTATATGATATGAGTTTAATAAAAAATGCCGGTCTTTACGACCGGCATTTTTTTAATATATTATATTAACTTATCTTCCCTTCATTCTTTCGTAGACTGCTTTCTTCTCATCTATAATCTTCTGGAAGCCTGCATCGAGGTATTCTTTGCAGAGACGTTCATAGAGTGCGTCAAATTCTGACGGATTGCACATAACAAGCTGTGTATAGTATTCCTGGAATTTTTCCTGCAGAATTGCCTTGTATTCCGAAACTGCAGAGATACCGGTGTCGAACAGGAAGTCTGTGTACCAGTATTTCTGGTTTGCAACACATTCTTCATATCTGTCCTTAATCAGGTATTCAAATCCGTCAGGAGCAAATGTGGTCATCTGTACCTTGAGATTTGCTTCTTCGCTGCCATAGTCCTTTCCTTCGATTACAAGGCACCAGAGGTCCTTGTTGGAGTTATAGTTCATACGCTCTTCGCCTTTGTAATCACCGATGGCAATCGGCAGTCCGTCATCACCCATTTTATAGGTCTTGCCTTCAATTCCGTTCTGGAGTGTGAAGAGGTTTTCAGGCTGAATCATCCATTCAAGCAGCATCATTGTAGCTTTTACTTCATCTTCACTGGATGCCGAGTTAAACCCGATAATCATACCAAACGGCCAGTAAGCGCGTTCTGCAGGCACACCGCCTTTCGGAACCCCTGCTGTAGCAGGCAGCAATGAAAGTTTAGCGTCGGGAACGTTGGAAAGAAGAACGTCTATGATACCTTCCTTTGTAAGGTAATCGCCGTATACTCCGCCGACACCGGTTACAAATTCAGCTTTTGCCTTTGAACCGTCGGAGTCAAGGGCGAAGTTCGGGCTGATTAAACCTTCATTGTACATCAGGTTGTCAGTTTTAATGTTCTGTTTAACAGGTTCCCATGTCAATGCTACAACAGAAAGATCGGAATACAGTGCCAGTTCTTCTTCAGGTATTGGATACGGACGGTATGCATTTGCAAAATATCCGTTCGGATACGGCAGTCTGTGGGTTTGCGGAACGGTATTCGGACCGCCCAGTTTGTTGTCACGGAAAGCCCTTAAAACATTCAGGTACTCATCAAGGTTTGTCGGCATCGGCATGTTTAACTTGTCAAGCCAGTCCTGGCGGATCATTGTAAGCCAGTTGTATGCGGTTGGACGGCTTGCAAATATGAAGTACTGCTGATTGTCAATAAAACCGTACTTCAGCATGTCCAGATCAACATTTTTCTGGTAGTATGTAGGAGCATATTCTTTCAGCATATCGATGTCAATCGGCTGGATTGCTCCTGCGTCCTTGTAGGCAACAGCTGCCGGGAAGTCGTAGTGGAAGATAATGTCCGGGGCATCGCCGGCTGCAAGAAGCATGTTGAATTTGTTAACTTCATCGGCACGGGGAATAGCTACATACTCAACGGTAATGTTGTTCTTGTCGCCGAATTCCTTCTGAATCCAGCGTGTCCAGTAGTTGTCATCCACAGGCGGCAGTCCTTCAACACCTCGGTCATAAACCGGTATCTGGATAGTGACACGGTTCTTGAATACCTTGCTGTCTTCCTTAGGTGCCTCGGTCGGTGAGGAAGCGCTCTGGGTTGGCTGTGTGCCTGTACCTGTACCTGTGTCTGTCTTGCCGCACGCAGCAAACAATAATGTGACAAGTAACAAAACAAGGGTTACAGATACGGTTTTTCTTACTTTTCGGTTCATAAGAATCCTCCTATCCATTATTTTTATTTTAAACCTTTATCAGGTTTATTAACCTTTAACGGCGCCAATCATTACACCCTTTACAAAATACTTCTGGACAAAAGGATAGACAATAACAATCGGCAGCGTTGCGAATATTATACATGCAGATTTTATTACTTCGGGATTTGTTACTGTATCGGGCTGTGCCTCTGATGACGTAAGAGATGTATTTGTGGTCTGTATTAACAGGTTCAGCTTGTGCTGCAGAAGGTACAGTGGCTGCCTGGTGATATAGAAAACCGAATCCTGGTAAGCATTCCAGCGGCCCACGGCATAGAACAGGCACAGTGTTGCCAGAATTGGCTTACACAGCGGAAGAACAATCTGCAGAAGAATCCTGATGTCGCTTGCTCCGTCCAGAAATGCAGATTCTTCAAGGCTGTCGGGAACGGTTGTCTGAATTGAAGTTCTCATGATAATCATGTTATATGCACTGAAAGCAAGAGGGAGTATTAAAGATGCCGTCTTGTTCAGTAAGCCCAGCCTGTGCATCAGCAAATAATCAGGAATAATACCGCCGCTGAAATAAAGGGTTATGACAAAAAGCACAGATATAATGTTTCGCCCCCTGAGGCGTTTTCTTGTCAGCGGGTAGGCTGCACAGACTGTAAGAAACATGCCGAGTGCAGTAAATATAACTGTAACCTTGACTGTATGCCAGAGCGATCTTATCATTGACGGATCGCCCAGAACGCTCCTGTATGCCCTGAGGTTAAAATCCTTCGGTATAAGGTAAACAAGCTGGCTTGTTACCTTGGCGTCAGAGCTCAGCGATTTGGCAAGAACATGTATGAAAGGAAGAACGCATAAAAGCGACAACAGCCCGACTGTTAAATAGATAAATATATCAGCAGTGCGATTGATAATTTTGGTTTTAATATATCTGTCCCCAAACATGTTGAACTCCTTTCCCGTTATAACAGACCTTCTTCGCCGATTTTCTTTGATATCCAGTCAGAAATAAGCACAAGGACAAGACCTACAACAGACTGGAATAAACCTACTGCTGTGGTAAAGCTGTATTTCTGGGCCTGAATACCTGCACTGTAAACATAGGTTGCAATAACGCTTGCAACTTCCTTTACTATGGGATTTCCGAGACTGTGTGCACGCTCGAAGGAACTGCCCATAATACGGCCGAGATTAATGATTAAAATAATCGTAATGGTGCTTCTGATACCAGGGAGTGTAACATATCGTATCTTTCCCCAGCGTCCGGCACCGTCTATAGTTGCACTGTCGTACAACTCAGGATTAATTCCTGTTATAGCTGCAAGATAAATAATTGTACCCCATCCCATTGACTGCCAGACACCTATCAGCACATAACTGAATACCCAATGAATGTTTTCGGTCAGAAAGGGAATTTCATTAAAGCCCATGTTTCTTAAAAGAACGTTTACAAGTCCTGTTCTTGGCTGGAACAGCTGGTATGCCACACCGGCAATAATGACCCATGACAGGAAATGCGGCAGATACAGCAGTGTCTGATTTATTTTTTTGTACCACATTGTACGAATTTCGTTAAGCATTATGGCAAGGATTATAGGCATCGGAAAACCGAGCAGAAGATCCAGCCCGTTAAGAATAAGTGTATTCCTGAGAGCCCTGTAGAAATCTTTGTTGGAAAATATTTCTACAAAGTTTTTGAAACCTACCCATTCACTGCCCATGAACCCTTTCAGTATTTTATAGTCCTTAAAAGCAATTACCAGCCCTGCCATAGGGAAGTATTTGAAAATTATAACCATAGTCACAGGGAAAACCAGAAGCAGGTATAACTGCCAGTCACGCCTGAGATAGTACATAAAACCAAGTTTTTTCTTTTTCTTTTTTGTTTCATATGCGACGGACACTTTGCTCATTAAATTACTCCTTCCTCAAGTATTGGGTCACTGCAATCAAGAACGGAGAAAATAAAATGTTTAGTAAAAAATGCACAATTATTTCTAGTGAAATTATATCCTTTAGTGCGTTTTGACGTAAATAATCACAATTGATACAGGGTTTTAAAAATGACAATCCGGCTTTTTGACTTATATACCGGTTTTCATGGATTTTTTGTTCGGCCCGGGCGGGAGAAAAAATACCATGATATGGAATAAATGACTTTTCGGTGACATTACAAATTATCAAAAATGATAACACCATTAAAAAATTTTCATAAAATTTTACCCTGCACTTGAACGGAATTCTCCGGGTGTTATTCCTTCATACTTCTTGAAAAAACGGTTGAAACTCTGTACATTATTATATCCGAGATTCGAGGCAATTTCAGCGATAGTCATGTCTGTCTGCCTCAACAGCCTTTTTCCCTCATGTATTCTCAGGCTGTTTATATAATCCAGTACGCTCTTGCCGGTAGCATTTTTAACAATTTTTCGGATATATGAATAACTAATCTGCAAATCCCTTGCCATTTTTTCAAAGTCAATTTCGGTCCTGTAATTATTGTTCAGGTAAGAAAATACTTTCTCCTCATTGCTTTTGTCATATCTGTCAACTGACTGGGTAACCGAATGAATTTTCCTGTAGAAGTTAATCATATATTCTTCAATATCGTCTAGAGTTTCCTTTCCTGCAACTTCAAGATAAAGATTGTAAACATTCGGAAAGATTCTTCCTATGGCAATGTTGTTTTCAACAAAATATTTAATTGTTGCACTGATAAGCTGGTTGAACACCTGTATTATGTTTTCGCAGGATATATCCGGTATTTCCCTTATTTCCCTGACCAGGCTGCGAATTTCCTTTTCAACCTTATCAATATGGCCGGTATTCAGATAGTTCAGGATATGCTTTTCCCGGTCAAAGGGATAGTAATACCTGCTTTTTCCGTAACTTTCCTCATCCCAGAATATAATACTGCCGTGCCCGGAAAGAAGTTTCCTGCGCAGGGCGTCCATTGCAGCGGAAACAGAATCGGGTATGCTTTTTATACTGTTATGGCATCCGCTTATACCTATGGATACAGTGCTCCCCGTAACCTTCCTGAGCTCTTCCTGCAGCTGCAAAAACGCATTTTTCAGCATGCCGGGCGTTTCAATGCAGTCAAATGTTTTAAGGTTTATAATGATTGAAATCCTGTCTTCATCATAAAGAACGCTTTCAAAAACAACGCCGTCCATTTTCAGCTCATTGCACTTTTTCTGCATGATTGTGCGGACAAAAAATCTCTGATCAGGCGTATACCTGTTGTAAAATGCCTGGAGATTGTCCTGAGCTACCATTGCTATCATGAAATGTGAATAGGGGAAAATTTCTTCCTTCTGGATTTCCATGTCACCAATAACAATGCCTTTCAGCAGGTTCTGAAGGAATACTTCCTTCATACTTGTTTCGCTCTTTTTGACGAGACTGGACAGGTATTCCTCCTGTTCGGTAAATTTTTCAAATGCCTGTATAAGAAAGCTGATTTCGTTTGCCTTTTTCTCGGTCTGGTATCCTTTTTTTGAGCTTATCAGCTTCATAAGTTCCCTGATTGGGGTTGTCATATACCTGGAATACAGGTATGCAGCAAGGAACAGTATCAGGGATATGCCGAATGCAAGGAAAATGGCCTGGTTTCTGAGTTCAACCGAACGGTTCAGCAGAAGATCAAGGGAATGCATGCTTACAAATATCCAGTCGTTTGTGCTGGATTTTATAAAACAGTACAGGGTCCTCTGCCCGTTGGAGTTGTCGATAGTATAGTCAGGGTTTTTGTCGGCCTTTTCCAGGATGGTTTTAATAAACGGCAAATAGGACAAATCGGTTCCCAGCATTCCTTTATCCACATGGGATATAACCCTGCCTTTTTCATTTATGACAAACACCGAACTGTTCTCATCAAACCCGCTGTTGTTCATTATATTGCTGAATTCTTTTTCGTACATGTTTACGACGAAATATCCCTTTGTGCTCGTTGTGAAATTCGTGGTCTGGTACAGGAACGTAACAACATTCGTATACCCTTCATCACCTGAAGTGCTTGAAGTCAGGTCAAAGGGCACTTTCCTGTATAACCAAAGGTTGCCTGACGAAGCCGTCCTGGACTGCTGCGGTTTTAGGCCTGTATCAATGTTTTCCATCCAGCCCAGATCGTAAAAACTGTCAATCTTCACGGTATCGTTCTTGGTGGTTATAATGTAGTCCGAATTCCTCAAATAAAAGTAAACCGAATGATACAGCTGTTCGCTGTATTCCATGACTTTCAGCTTGCTGGCCACTTTCCTGATAAGCTGCATGTTGTTTACGTTGTTCTGGAACTGGCTGAAATTTAGCAGACCGCCGATATCGCTTATAATAGGATCCTTTGACAGGTTTATCGTAGTGGAAACTACGTTGCTGCAAATAAGGCTGATCAGTTTTTCGGTGGAATTTATATTATTCTCCGCCGATCTTATTATCTCGGCTTCAGAATACTGCAGAAGCTTGTTGTTATTGTCAACCGTAACAACTGCAAGCGGAATCAGAAAAGTTATTACAATAAATATATAAAGCTCGATGAAAATCGGAAGCCTTCTTCCCCTTAAAATTTTCAAAACACCAGTCCCCCAAAATAAATTTAGTATACCTGGTGAGTAATATATCGGTATAAAGCCAATGCAAAAGCGTGTTTATGAAAAGCGGCTGCATTTATATTGTATCAATAATTTACATAAATTTAAAGGTGTTCTTATTACCACAATATAAATATAAAACCTTAAATTACCATGTGATGTAAAAAGACCGAAATATCTTTACAAAACAAAATTCTTGTGTTAAAATAAGTTTCGTCTCCCGGGAACACAATTCCCGGAGCGAGACGAAATATACGCCCTCATAGCTCAGTAGGCAGAGCGCATCCATGGTAAGGATGAGGTCACCAG
>ENA-UPSB01001302-UPSB01001302.1-bioreactor-metagenome-genome-assembly--contig:-NODE-1302-length-30379-cov-4.330102_pt1 | contig 30379 bp, 24 predicted proteins | sample MGYA00238182_ERZ773286 | MGnify/ENA primary metagenome ERZ773286 (study PRJEB29026, sample SAMN07631240) | bioreactor metagenome | isolation source: Switchgrass digestor | place: USA: Dartmouth...
TAACTGTCGCCAAGGCCCAAATCACCGCGTATTGTGCCTTTTTCTGCTTTTGCGGGTTCTGTAGCGCCAACTATGCGGCGCACCTGCGCTATGATATCGTCGCCACCAGAAAGGATTATCGGCACAACTGTTTTGTTAAGGAACATGTCGAGCATATGCTGAGCAAATTCTTCGCCGTATTTTGCAATTACTTCTTCATAGTGCCTTCTAATCTTATCTTCCGTCGCAATCTGAACGTCAAAGCACTCGATGGAAATACCGTTTTTTTTGAAGTATTGCATGATGTCATACCCAAGCCCTCTTTGTACCGCATCAGGTTTTAACATGACAAAAGTAATACCCATTAACTTTTCCTCCCTTTAATCAAGTCTTTATAAGTTACTGGGGATTTTTCGCAATATTCCATTTTTGCACGGTGCTTCGCTTAAATCCAGGAATACTCTCATTCCCGGATGGACTGCGCGGGAGATTTTTTCTCCGTTCTCATCATAAATCTGTCTAACCTTTACCGGTCTGCCCGTCTTTCCCGGCTCGAGAAGTTCAAAAGTGTCCAGCGGCGAGAACGGATTCCTCTCAAGGCACTCCGCAAGGCCATTCTTTTCGCCTATTATCTTAGCCGCTATATCCCAATTCCTTATATATGCGGCGCCCTTGTATATCTGCCCCTTTTCTATCGGGCCAAAATAAAATCCAGTGCAATAATCCCTGTGGCTCACCTTGTTGACTTCATCCAATAGGCTTTTGTCAAATTTATATTGCTCTCCTTCTGACATAAACCTGTCTATTGCCATGCGGTAGGCGTTTGTAATAACAGCGACATAATAAGCCGATTTTGCGCGCCCTTCAATTTTAAAGCTTGTTATTCCGGCGCGAACAAGCTCCGGAATATGCTCTATCATGCACAAATCCCGCGAATTAAGTATATAAGTTCCTTGATCGTCCTCATAAATCGGCATATATTCGCCGGGCCTTGTGCTTTCACAGAGCGCATAGCTCCAGCGGCAGGGCTGCGCGCACTCTCCCCTGTTGGAGTCACGGCCCGTAAGATAATTGGAAAGCAGACACCTTCCAGAAAAGGAAACGCACATGGCGCCGTGGACAAATGCCTCTATTTCAAGCAGGCGCGGTGTGTGTTCTCTTAATACAGAGATTTCGCGAAGGCTCATTTCCCTCGCCAAGACAACCCTTTTGACCCCCATTGAATAAAGAACGTTCGCTGAGGCATAGTTTACTACGCCGGTCTGAGTCGACGCATGGAGCTCAATACCTTTGGCATATTTTTTGGCAAGCTCTATAACTCCAAGGTCAGTGACAATAAGAGCGTCTACACCGGCGTCTTTCGCTACTTCAAAAAAGCGCGGGAGCTTGTCTATCTCGTCGTTTCTGGGGAGGGTATTGCAGGTAAGATATATCTTCACGCCGTTTTTATGAGCAAACTCTACGGCGCGGCAAAGCTCTTCTTCACCAAAATTCCGTGGAGATGTGCGCATTGAGAACATCCTGCCTCCGAGATATACCGCGTCGGCGCCAAAGGCGACCGCCGCCTCAAGGCTCTCGAAATCACCGGCAGGGGACAAAAGTTCAGGTTTTTTCATCAATTTAACTGACCTCAAAAACAAATATTATTTTGCCACTTATCAATCGTCGCTTTTTGTAACATTTGTGCCTCCGGCCTTGCCTGTGTTTTCAGCCTTTCTGACGTTGACAAGGTGTTTCGCAAAGGTCTCGGCATAATAGTAATTGCCGTTTTTATCGGTGACAAAATAATAGTATTTTGTATCTGCGGGAGACAACGCGGCGTCAATTGCGGCAAGTCCCGGATTGCAGATAGGCCCAGGCGGCAGCCCTTCATGCTTATATGTGTTGTAAGCAGACGCTATATTCGTGCTGTTGACCGGCAGTATTGGTTCAATGTCTCTGGTCGCATAGAAGATTGTAGCGTCTGACTGAAGGAGCTTTTTCCCGTTGACACCGTTTTTAAGACGGTTGTGGAAAACGGAAGATACCTTCGCCATCTGGTCCTTATTGCTCGACTCGGCCTGAATAATTGACGCGAGTGTTATTACTTCATCGACTGTCATGCCCGACGCCTGAGTGGCTTTTCTGAAGGATTCATCAAAGCGCGTTTCAAAGTTTTTCAGCATCTTTTTGACAACAGCGTCCGGTGCCTGGTCGACATAAAATTCATAAGTATCAGGGAAAAGATACCCCTCAAGCCGATAGAAGCGGTCTGAATTGTTAGGAATCTGCGAACTGAATTCGAATTTAATGTCCTCTTTCTCGACCGCACTCAAAAACTGTTGTTTCGTGCAAACCTTCTTTTGCTCCAGCCGCTCACCTATCTGCTGAAGCGTAAAGCCCTCCGGAATCGTGACCTTGACAGTGGCCCGAGTCGTTGACTTCAATTTCCGTATTATAGCGTCATAACTCATGGACGAGCTCAATGAAAACTGTCCTTCGTGCAGGCCCTGTTTGTTGCTTATCTTCGCATACAACTTGAAGATAAGAGCACTGCGTATGATGCCGTTCTTTTTTAGAATATCAGCAACCTTATCAATAGATGTATCATTCTTCGTTAACGTTATTTCAGTGGTCTTTTCCGGCCTGAACATGCCTAAATAATCGGTGGCAGCATATAATATTCCTACTGCAAGTAATATTGACACAAGAATAATACTTAGAGTATATATGAATGATTTTAACAGCGGGTGCTTTCTTGGTTCTTCATCAGTCTCTTCATATCCGCTGTCTTCTTGCTCTTCTTCCTGATTGGTTTTATCAGCCGGAAGCGTTATATTAAAGATTTTTTCGCTGTAATGAGACTTTGGTTTCTCATTTTCCGGTTTTGCAGCCGCGTTTTTTTCCTCTTCCAAGCCATGGGCTGAAGCTGAGGCTTGTTCCTTTTCTTCAGGGCTGCTGTCGGCCTTAATCTTTTTTTCGTCTTGCTCCATATAGTTCCTCCGCTTAAAAATAATCTGTCCGGGCTAACCATGCCCTCGGCAGTCGCCAAGAGTTTAGTAACGAAGCTATACAGCTTGTCATAAGATGTAAGGAGCCCGGTTAAACAGCTGATACTGTAGTTGAGGTGAACAAGATGTGTTGTTATGGCGGATTTCGCAGCAGCCTCTGGATACTTGTCCTTTTAGTGATAATATTATGCTGCTGCAACAATAATTTTTGCTGCAAGAGCCCGTGCAACTGCTGCTGACCTGACTTACATGCTTCGCAGAAAAGCCCCCACGCGGGGCTTTCTTTAATTTACGCCAAAATGCTTAAAGCATAAAAGTCCTAATGATATCATTATACATCAACAAACTGAATTTGTCAGCCTTCTGGCAGCAATTACAGCATATCGGGCTTTTATTTTCTTATTCTTATAATCTCTTTTTCAGTAACAATAATCTTTGCGGGGACATCAAATCTTCCCCTTGGCAGCGGAGTTCTGGACAGAACATCTGAGAAGCAGACGCCGACTGTTGTTCCTTTAAAAGTCTGCAAAAACCTGTCGTAATAGCCTTTTCCGTATCCGAGTCTTGTCCCGTATCGGTCAAACGCGAGCCCGGGCAAGACACAGAACCCTTTTCTGCTCGTGCAAAGCTTTTTGGGGTTTATACGCGGTTCAAGTATGCCGTAGCTGCCCTTTTCAAGTTCTTCAATGCTATTTATATAATAAAAGTCTATGTTTGGTTTGCCCTCAACGCAGCGAGGAACGGCAATCCTTTTGCCGTCATTATGTGCCGTCTCAATGAAAGCAAATGTATCGACTTCAAATTTCAGTGAAACATATGTCAGTACAAGTTCCGCGTTTTTATATTCTTCGAGTTTTGTTAAGTTACTTAAAATTTTAGCGCTTTTTTCAGCTCTTTCCTCATCGGAAAGAGCTGCACGGATCTTTTTCATCCGCTCACGAAGCGCTTTTTTCCGATAATATGTGTTCATCTATTTCATCCTAAAACAATTCTGATAATTTATTTATTGATTGTCAGAGTAAAATCTTCATCCCTGATTTTACCTTTTCAGCATTTTTGTTAAGACGCTCGGCGAGTTTCAGCCCAAAAGCAAAAGCGGCCCCGGGACCGTTGGCTGTGATAAACTGCCCGTCCTCACAGACTTGGGTATCCATAACTTCTGCCCCGTAAAGCTCCGCTTCAAAGCCGGGATAGCAAACGGCCTTTTTGCCCTTCAGCAATCCCTTATGGCCCAAAATGGACGGCGCCGCACAAATAGCCCCGATAGTGGCACCGCTCTTTACCGCGCGGTCTATCGCCTTCTGGACACCTTCGCTTTTCTCCAGATTTGATGTCCCCGGTCCGCCCGGCAGCACTATCATTTCGGCGTTGTCGGAGATTTCGCTAAGCTCTATATCGGCTGTGACGATGATTCCGTGGGCGCCCTTTACCTGCTTGCCGCTGACGCCGACTGTTTTCACCTCTGCCCCGCTGCGGCGCAGTATATCAACCGGCGCTATTGCTTCAACTTCCTCAAAACCATCGGCCAGAAAAACATATACCATTTTGCATAACCTCCCTTTAATGTAAATCAAATCACATCTTTTCTATTTCAGCCATAAGTTCATCCAAAGCAACTGCTTCGGGAACCTTGCGCAATATCTTGCCGTTTTTGAAAATAAGGCACTGACCGTCTCCTCCGGCCAAACCGATATCCGCCTCGCGGGCTTCACCGGGGCCGTTGACAGCGCAGCCCATAATTGCCACCTTCAGCGGCTTGTCGACCGCTGCAAGGCGTTTTGAAGCTTCCTTGGCAAGTTTTATAATATCCACCTTGGTGCGTCCGCAGGTAGGGCAGCTAATAATCTGCACGCCCCTGTTGTAAAGCCCAGCCGCGCGCAGTATCTCAATGCCCGCCTTAACCTCTTCTGCCGGGTCATCGGTCAGCGAAACGCGGATTGTGTCGCCGATACCGCGCATAAGCAGCGAGCCTATACCCACCGCCGACTTAATCAATGCCGCAGTGCCGGTGCCGGCTTCTGTGACGCCGAGGTGGAGGGGATAATCACACATTTCGCTTAACAGTTCATATGCTTCAACCATCGTCTGAACATCTGAGGATTTCAGCGAAATGACAATGTCGTCAAAGTCGTATTTATTAAGCAGTTTGACATGCCGCATTGCGCTTTCGCACATTGCCTGAGGTGTCGGCTTTCCGTATTTTGCGAGGATATCGCGTTCAATTGAGCCGGAATTGACCCCAACACGTATCGGCACGCCCTTCAACTTACATGCGTCGGCGACGGCTTTTACCCTATCCTCGCCGCCGATATTGCCGGGGTTAATACGTATCTTGTCTGCGCCTGCCGCCACAGATTCTATCGCTAAGCGGTAGTCAAAATGTATATCCGCGACAACCGGCATGCCGAGTTCCTTGAGCTTTGGGATAAGCGGCACAGTTTCCTTATCCGGTATTGCGACGCGGATAATAGAGCAGCCGGCGTCACGCAGGCGTTTTGCCTGCGCAAGATTGGCCTCAAAGTCATGGGCAGGGGCACACAGCATAGACTGCACAGTAACAGGGCTCCCGCCGCCTATGGGGACACCGCCTGCCATAACCATTTTCGTTTTTCTTCGCTGCATCTTATCTTACCCCTTTATTAGCCGCATTATGTCATTGAAGGACACAATGACCATGAGTGCCATAAGGAGCGCGAAACCGGCAAAATGAATATATCCCTCGTATTTCGGGTTAATGGGTTTGCGTCTTATTCCTTCTATGATAAGGAAGAAAAGGCGTCCGCCGTCAAGGGCAGGCAGCGGGAACAGGTTCACAACGCCGAGGTTTACGGCAATCAAGGCAGCTACATACAGCAAATCCGGCAGTCCGGCTGCCGCCGCCTGGCCGACCGCCGCAGTAGTGCCAATCGGGCCCGCAAGGTCCTTTAGCCCGAACCGTCCCGTAAACAACTGGAGGAACGTCACCCAGACCAGCCTTACCATAGATATTGTCTGGAAAAATGATTCGTGCAAGACATTGAAAAAGGTCTTTTTCTGGCCTACTACCCAGAAATCGCGGCGTATCACTTTCCCGCCGTTGCCGTCGTCCATCATCGGGAACTGGACGTTTTTAAGGTCGACGAGTTTTCCGTCGCGTATTACCTGTATATCGACTACGCCGTCGCTGTCGAGCACCAAATCATACATGATATCGCTGCTGACATGGACACGCGCGCCGTTAATGCGGTAAATCTGGTCGCCGACCTGCATACCGCCCGGCGCATTGCTGGTGGCTTGGGAATCGAACTTCGCTACAGTAGTTGTAGCAATCGCCTGCGATATACAAGTTAATATTACAACCAGTATAAATCCAGTCACAATATTAGTAAAAGCGCCGGCGACAACAACCAATATTTTTTGCCAGACAGGCTTTTTATTGAAGGCTCTTTCGTCACTGCTCTCTTCGTCTTCGCCTTCCATTGCGCAGTAACCGCCAATAGGCAGTATGCGCAGGGCATAAGTTGTTTCTCCGCGTTTTATCTTAAATAAAGCGGGTCCCATGCCGACTGCAAATTCGTTGACCTTTACATTAGAAAGCTTCGCCACAATAAAGTGCCCAAGCTCATGGGTAAAGATAAGTACGCCGAAAACAAGTATGGCAATTATGATGCTTACTGCCGGATTGATATGAATCGTCCCCTTTGTAATTCAATTTCTAAGTGCAATTTTTAATTGTTTCAGTTCCTCATGCACATGAGCCCTCGCGGCTTTGTCCACTTCATAGACGTTGTCAAGCGTCATCTCATGCGGCAATGGCATAAACGCTGCGCTTTCAACAAGGTCACCTATATCGGTGAACCTTATCTTGCCGCTCAGGAACAATGAGACAGCCTCCTCATTGGCAGCGCTCGCCGCCGCAGTGCAAAGGCCGCCGCGTTCTGCCGCTTTTATCATAACATCAAGGCATTTGAAGGTTTTAAGGTCGGGCTTTTCAAAGGTAAGCCGCGACACTTCAAACAGGTCAAGGGCCTTTGCCGGTGACATAAAGCGCTGCGGGTATGTCAATGCGTACTGAATGGGAATTCTCATGTCGGGTACGCCGAGCTGCGCAATTACCGCGCCGTCCTGAAACTCCACCGCCGAGTGGATAATACTCTGCCTGTGAACAACTATCTCTATCTTTTCCGGCGGCAGTGAAAAGAGCCAGCAGGCCTCCACAAGCTCCAGTCCCTTATTCATCAGCGTCGCGCTGTCTATTGTTATCTTCGCGCCCATTGCCCAATTCGGGTGGTGTAAAGCTTCAACAGGGGTTACATTCTGAAGCTCCTCATATGTCCTGCCGAAAAATGGCCCTCCGGACGCAGTAAGGATTATCTTTTTAATTTCACGTTTCGGGTTTGCACTTCCCTGAAGGCATTGAAAGACGGCGCTGTGCTCGCTGTCGACAGGAAGAATTCTAACGCCGTTTTCTTCCGCCTCACGCATGACAATTTCACCCGCGGAGACAAGCGATTCCTTGTTGGCCAAAGCTAGCGTCTTTTTTGCCCTGATTGCCGCAAGAGCAGGTGCCAGCCCCGCAATGCCGACAATGGAATCCAGTACGATGTCGGCAGAAGGAGCAGATGCAGCTTCACAGATACCGTCATTGCCGCCCAAAACCTTGCAGGGCAAATCCTTTATGCGCAGTTTCAGTTCGGCAGCGGCTCTTTCGTCCGCAACGGCGGCGATTTCCGGCCTAAATTCCCGAACCTGTTTTTCCAGCAAGTCTATATTTTTACCGGCCGCAAGCGCCGCAATCCTAAACCCCATCATTCTTGCGACATCAAGCGCCTGTGTTCCTATGGAACCGGTTGAACCGATTACCGAAATTGTTTTTTCCTGCAATTTATGCCTCCGAGTTGATACAGTTAAAATCAATCAATTCTAATCTATGAAAGATAACGCTGCAAACATGCAGTTTTCAGCAAAATATCAGAATACAATGGGGAACAATTTCATCCAGACTATTATCAGCGGAACAACAAAAAGCATACTGTCAAAACGGTCCAGAATACCGCCGTGGCCTGGAAGTATGGTACCGTAATCCTTGATATTGTTCTGACGTTTTATAATTGACGCGGAAAGGTCGCCTATTATGGAAACGGCCGCGCACGCAAGCGCTAAAATGATAACTGATAAATAATTATAGTTAGCCGTTATTCCGGAAAACTGCAAATAGGCGCCATAACCAAACAGGAACAATACAGAAAATACTACAGCAGATACAATGCCTCCGACAGCGCCTTCAATCGTTTTCTTCGGGCTGATTTTAGGCGAAAGCTTGTGCTTTCCCATCAGTGTTCCGAAAATATAGCCGCCGCCGTCTGTAATCCATGAGCCGATAAACGCAAGGGCTATATAGAATACCGGCAGATCTTTTATGCGACTGGAAACCAAATTATCGCGAATAAAGATAAGCCCTGTCAAAGAGGCAGTTATAAGCACAGTCACCATAAAACACAGCGCCATGCTTTCCACCCTTACAGTCTCATGCTCTTTGAGCATAACTGAAAAAAGGGCGAGTAAAAGTGCGAATGTCAGAAGTATGCCTGTTCCGGAAAACTTGCAATAATATGAAAATGGCAAAACCGCCGCATATATATAGCAGCAGGCAATTAACGCTTTGCTTTTGCTTATTCCGGCGGCGCCGAAAATTTCATGCACTGCGAGAATCGAAATAAGCGCCACGCCGACGTTTAGTACCATTGTTTTATAAAATAGCAAAACTATTATAAGAGCTGTGACACCGCAGGCCACAGTAATCATCCGTTGCTTCATCTAATTCTCCATTCTTCCGCTGTGCCAGCATTTTTTATATTCCGCCGAATCTGCGGATTCGTTTGTTGTAATCGTCAATAGCCATTTCAAGATGTCGTGGACTGAAATCAGGCCAGAGAACATCAGAATACCAAAACTCTGTATATGCGGACTGCCAAAGCATAAAGTTTGAAATCCGCTTTTCTCCGCTCGGCCTGATAATAAGGTCAGGGTCAGGTTGACCAGCCGTGTATATTCTTTTTGATATTTCCTCTTCCGATATGTCTGATGGGTCTAAAATACCCTTCGAAATGTCTTCGCACAGTTTTTTCGCGGCTGCAACGATTTCCTGCCTCCCGCCGTAGTTTATGGCTATATTAAGCGTCAGGCCGGTTGCATCCGCAGTATCCTCTTCCGCTTCTTTTATCAGCTTTTGCAGGTCATCTGCGAGGGCAGAAATGTCGCCGATAAACCTGATTTTTATATTATCATTGTCAAGCGAGCTTATTGAATCCTTGAGATATTGCCTAAACAAATCCATAATGGCGTCGACTTCTTCTTGAGGGCGCTTCCAGTTTTCTGTAGAAAATGCGTAAACTGTAAGATACTTAAGCCCTATCTTATTGCAGTATTTTGCAATATTTTTAAAAGTGGACGCGCCAACAGAATGTCCGGCAGTGCGTGGGAGGCCGCGTTTTTTTGCCCAGCGCCCGTTTCCATCCATAATTATGCCAATATGCTGCGGAAGCTTGCGTTCGTGTTCAGCCTCTTTGCCCTTAATTTTCTTTCTGTCAAAGAATAACATTTGTACCTCCGAGCTGAATTACGAATTATTTCCAAATTCTTTTAGTACCAAATGTAGGCGAACCCTCTGGCTTCTCTCAAAAAGCCGTGGGGTTCGCCGGAATACCTAAACCTGTGCGCTTATAAAGTTAAATCTCCATTATTTCCTTCTCTTTTTGGGCACTCATTTCGTCAATTTCTTTACAGTATTTATCAGTCAGCTTCTGCATTTCCTTTTCAGCGTCCTTGAGGTCATCCTCAGTAATAAGGGACTTTTTCTTCTGTGCCTTGAAATCATCCAAAGCATCTCTTCTGATGGACCTTATAGCAATTTTTGATTCCTCAGCATATTTATGGACTGTTTTGACAAGTTCTTTGCGCCTCTCCTCACTCAGCGGAGGGAATGCTATACGAATAATTTTGCCATGGTTCTGGGGATTTATACCCAAGTCGGACGCCAAAATTGCCTTTTCGATATTTTTCGTTGCAGACGCATCCCAAGGCTGAATCTGCAGTATTCTCGCCTCGACTACGGAGATAGCCGCTATCTGATTAATTGGGGTCGGCGTTCCATAGTAGTCAACGCGGATTTTATCAAGAATTGCCGGATTGGCGCGCCCAGCACGAATTGTTCCATACTCCTTTGCCAAGGCCGCCACGGTTTTTTTCATTTTTTCTTCATAATCACTTGATTGTGCCATAAAAACAACTCCATTCCGCCGCTTCGCGCCGGCCTGAATTTATTTAATTCCGCCCTGCCACGCGAAGTAGATTATGGCAGGGGTTTATAGTCAATCAGCAAAACAATTATAACAAATGTTATCCGCGGCGTTCATCTTTTACGATGGTTCCGATCTTTTCGCCCATTACCGCACGGACTATGCTATCGCGTTCCTCAAGATTGAAAACGAGAATCGGTATATTGTTATCCATGCAGAGCGACGTGGCAGTGGAATCCATAACGCCAAGGCCGCGGTTCAGCACGTCTATATAAGAAATAGTGTCAAACTTCTTGGCATTGGGGTTCTTTTTCGGGTCGCTGTCGTAAACGCCGTCAACCATTGTTGCCTTCATGATAATATCGGCGTCAATCTCCGCTGCCCTGAGTGCCGCAGCGGTATCAGTTGAGAAAAACGGGTTGCCCGTTCCGCATCCGAAGACTACGACGCGCCCTTTCTCAAGGTGGCGCATCGCTTTATTGCGGATATACGGTTCCGCAATCTGCTGCATTGTAATGGCAGTCTGAACGCGAACCGGAACACCTTGTTGCTCGAGTGCATCAGCAAGAGCGAGCGAATTCATAACAGTTGCGAGCATTCCAATATGGTCAGCCCTTGTTCTATCCATCTGCTCATTGCTGCGTCCGCGCCAGAAATTTCCGCCGCCGACGACAACTGCAACCTGGACACCTAATTTTGTGGTTTCCTTTATACCCTCACATATCTTTGTGACTACATCAAAGTTAAGACCAAAGTGATTATCACCTGCGAGCGCTTCCCCGCTGAGTTTTAATAGTATTCTTTTATATTTGGCTTGCATTTTTACACCTCTGTTTTTTTGCAAAGCTGTTTTGAACAGCCTTTGGGTTATACTTATTTTACATGAATTGAGCTTAGCTGTAAACCCCTAATGCGGTTTATGTAAACCAAATAATCGCCATAAATTAAAATTTAACAATTATTTTAAATTTAAACACATAAGCTCACAAAACAATCTCAAACATATATATCATTTTTCTCAAATCGGCAAAAAAAGAAGCCGTCAAATGACGGCTTCCTCTATTTTTAACATCACTTTACCATATTGGCGATTTCCTCCGCGAAATTGTCTTCACGCTTCTGGATTCCTTCGCCCTTTTCAAATCTTACGAACTGTACAATCTTTATAGTACCGCCGAGCTCTTTTGCAACCTTGTCAGTATACTTAGCAACGGTAAGTTCGCTGTCCTTTACATAGTCCTGCTCAACAAGGCACATTTCCTTATAGAATTTATTGAGACGGCCAGCAACAATCTTTTCGGCAATATTCTGCGGTTTGCCTTCGTTTATTGCCTGAGCAGTGAGAATCTTCTTTTCCTCTTCAAGAACATCGGCAGGAACGCTGTCTCTGTCAAGATACGGCGGATTGATTGCAGCAATCTGCATAGCGATATTCTTTGCATATTCCTCAAAGCCGTCTTTTGAAGCGACATCGGTATCAAACTTAACAAGAACACCTATGCGTCCATCGCCGTGGATATAGGTGATAAGATCGCCTTCCATACGGGCAAAGCGGCGAATCTTAATGTTTTCACCAATTGTCAGAACCTTCTCACGGAGCAGGTCCGCAATAGTCATATCGCTGTTCTTTGCCTTCATGGAGAGAAGGGCGTCAACATCTGCAGGGTTGTTGGCAGCAATTGTATCCGCACATTCCTTTACAAATGCCTTGAACTGATCATTCTTTGCAACGAAGTCAGTCTCAGCATTTACTTCGATAATAACGCCAACTTTATCAATAACTTCAGCATATACCAAGCCTTCTGCGGCAATACGTCCTGCTTTCTTCGCTACAGCAGCAATGCCCTTTTCGCGAAGATATTCCATTGCTTTATCCATATCGCCGTCGGCACTCTGAAGAGCTTTTTTGCAATCCATCATACCGCAGCCGGTTCTCTCACGAAGAGCCTTAACATCTTGAGCTGTAAATGACGCCATTATTAGACCTCCCAAACATTATATAGTATGCGCAGCTTTTCAAAATAAAAACAATCAAAAGCCTGCCTGTCGTCCAAGCAGGCTTTTTAAATTCAGCATCTCAGTATGAAGCGTTGAATATATATAAATCCGGCAAGCCTTATTCAGCCGCAGCCTCTGCAGTTTCAGCAGCTTCCGCGGTTTCTGCTGTCTCTGTTGCAGCAGCTTCTGCAGGTTCAGCAGCAGGTTCAGCAGCAGCTTCCACCGTCTCAGCCGCCTCGGCAGCAGCCTCAGTTGTTTCAGCAGCTCCTTCTCCGACCTGTTCGCCCTGTCTGCCCTCGAGAACAGCGTTTGCTATAATCGAGGAGATGAGCTTAACGGCACGGATAGCGTCGTCGTTGCCCGGGATTACATAATCAACCTCGTCAGGGTCGCAGTTTGTATCAACAATAGCGACTATCGGGATATGAAGCTTGCGGGCTTCGGAAACAGCGATGTGCTCTTTGCGCGGGTCAACAATAAACAAGGCAGCCGGCAGCTTCTTCATATCCTTGATACCGCCAAGGAATTTCTCAAGAATTTCAATTTCATGCTTTAACTTCGCGGCTTCCTTCTTTGTGAGAAGGTCGAATGTTCCGTCCTCTTCCATCTTCTTGAGCTGGTTCAAACGGTCGATTCTGCGGCGAATTGTGCGGAAGTTTGTGAGCATTCCGCCGTACCAACGGGCGTTTACATAGAAGCAGCCGCCGCGGAGAGCCTCTTCTTTAATGGAATCCTGAGCCTGTTTCTTTGTTCCGACAAACAGGATGTTTTCGCCGTTTGCAGCGAGGTCGCGGACAAACATGTAGGCTTCTTCAAGTTTTTTGACAGTTTTCTGCAGGTCAATGATGTAGATCCCGTTGCGCTCTGTAAAGATGTACTGAGCCATTTTCGGGTTCCATCTTCTGGTCTGATGACCGAAGTGTACGCCAGCTTCAAGAAGCTGTTTCATGGTAACGATTGATGACATTATTTTTCCTCCTTATGGTTACACCTCCGCGGCATCTTAATTTCGGCAGACCAAAACACCGCCCTTTTATTAAGGGTGGCGTTTAAGGCACCAAGCCGATTAACACCGCGTGCGTATTTGCCCGAATATTATATCACAAACCGCATTAAATTACAATACTGTCGGGCAATTTTTCCTGACTTTTGACGATAATGCGGTTAATTTTCCGCTTGTTACAGAATACAACAGGCTTGTGCCGATTTTCTACTGCGACGTATAATTCCTGTCAACATTTATTATGGTGTTATATTGAGCGTCTTTTTCCTTTACAGCCCTGTTGATTTTCTCAGATAAATCGTCTATCTCCTTTTTGGTGACTACGGTGGAATCGACGACTACATCAAAAATCACATTCTTAACGGCACCTTCGCCGACAACTCTGAAATCATGGTATGACAGAACCTCCGGAAAATCCTTTATCACACTGTCGACAACGCTTTGCGCGGATTTTACAACCTCATCGTCTTTATTGAGCGGGTCCATGTGAATGACAAGGACTATCCCCAATTCCTCTGAAAGGCGTTTTTCAGTGCTGTCGATAACGTCATGCACGCGCAGTATCGGCACATCGCACGGCACCTCCGCGTGGATAGTCGCCATAAACTTTCCCGGGCCGTAGTTGTGTATTATTAGATCGTGAACGCCGCTGACATATTCCGCCTCCAGCACGCCGTCCATGATCTTTTTCACCAGCTCTTTGTCCGGCGCTTCGCCCAACAGCGGACTCAGTTCCTTCCGGGCTATCGAAAAACCAGAATACAGTATAAAGAGAGATACCAATATACCCAGCCAGCCGTCTATCTGGATGTCTGAAAAAGCGGAAACCACAAGGGATGACGAAGCTACAAGCAGCACAAGAACATCGCTGAAAGCGTCAAATGACGAAGCTTTGAGCGCTGAAGAGCCTATAGCCTGACCCATACTCCTGTAAAAAGCCGACAGCAATAGTTTTAACGGTATCGCCGAAATTACTATGATAAATGAATCAAGGCTGAAGCTGACCGGAGATGGGTGGATTATCTTCTCCACCGACGTTTTGATAAACTCATAGCCGATAACTATGATTACCATGGCTATGATAATCGCTGAAATGTATTCGGCACGCCCATGCCCAAAGGGGTGTTCCTTGTCGGCGGGCTTATTTGCAACTTTGAAGCTTACCACAGTAATAACCGATGAGACAACGTCGGACAGGCTGTTAAAAGCGAATGCAATTATGGCAACACTGTTGACTATTGTACCAACAATCAGTTCCATCAAAAAGATGATGCAGTTGACTGTAATGCCAACAGCGCCTGATATCATGCCTGCCCTGCCCCTGACCTTTTCGTCAGACGGGTTCTGACCTTTTAATATTAACTCAACGATTCGCCGCAAAAATACATCCCCTTATAAAAATACCGTGATATAAGTAAACATTGTAGACATTATAGCACAATTACACATTTTGGAGCAACTGATAATAAGCCTACAGAATTTTTAAGCAATAGACGCATATTATTCGATAGTAACTCAAATCTACCTGTATGATGATTTATATGATTATTTCAAATACAGTGTTTTGTCATATTGTCTACTCTATCCTATAAAATACTTATGGTATAACTATATTATTTTCTTGCTGCTTTTGTTACTCAACAAATTGGTTTCTGTCTTTTCACTTATAACAAATAGACGGCTCTGCTGTATCTGTTTTGTGGCGTCAGCTTTATTTTATACCTTACTTTCGTTGACGACGAAGATAGCGATAACGATAATGATAGACCGCAGAAAATAAAAAATACGCCCTCTCTTTGGAGGGCGTAGTTTTATTAGTTTTTTAACCCTTATTAAATGAATTCGCTGTATAAATCATATTTAGGCAACCAAAAGGCCCCGCAAAACGGGACGATCATACAATATTTGTGCCGGCTGTTTATTTCCTTCACTGATTTATTGTCGGCGAATCTTTTTCGCTGATATGTATTTCAATTTAGTTTTTATTTTGGGTATACCTACAGTACAGTTACTTAAAGAAATTGAAGAATGAACCTCTCAGTTTTCTGTGGCGGCGATACTGCAGGTCAACACATACAAGAATTGTGTCTTCGCCGATGGTCTGAATATTGCACCACGGAATTATGATATCCTCTTCGCGGCCGAAAAGCCCAAAAAATTTTGAGCGACCGTAGATTATAAGGGAGACAACCCGCCCGTCAGTTGCATCTATCTCAATATCACAGATATGTCCGAGATTGCATCCATCCTTAACATTTATCACTTCCTTGCGGCTTAGCTCATCTATCCGGCACATAAATACACCTCCGCCAAATATCTGTCTCACTAACAGCATATTCAGCGGGGTGCAGCTTATTCCTGTCTTAACAAAAACCCGCCCGGCGCAACCGGACGGGCGGGTGAAAAAGAGTGTTTACCGCGCATAAGGAATTGGAAACGTCTCAGCTATAATATCACTAATTCTTAGGCTTCTGACTCAACTTTCCATGCCTTAATTACAGTCTTGACAAGATCATCCCATGTAACCTTGCCCTGACAATACTGGAGCAATTGAGCGCCGAAAATATCCTTAAAGTTCTGGCTCGGGAAGGATTCAAATGTCCACGGCACAATCTTTACATCTGTTCTCTTCATCCAGCTAATGGTCTGCTGAGCAAGAGGATCCTGCGGTTTTTCGGAATCGGTAAAGGTGTTGAAAGGTGCAATGAAACCGAGGTCTTCTATGACATGCTTTTTACCCTCTGTGCTTGAGAACAGCCAATCGAGGAAGTCAAGCGAATCTTGCTGTTTTTCCTTTGAAACCTTGCTGTTGATTGCGAAGAAGTTTTCTGTACCGATGCAAAGGCCCTGTTGTTCTTCGCCTTCTATACCGGTATAAATCGGCATGAATTTTACATCGGTGTCTTTAATGACATTACCCTGAACACCGCTTATCTGTGACCATGCCCATACGCCGTTCTGGACCATTGCAGCTTTGCCGAGAGCAAATTCAGACATTGAGTCTGCCACAGACTTGCTGCCAAGCATCTTCTTATCAACGGTTGAGTTGTTGATATAGAGGTCAAATATATTTTTGTAGTTTTGATTATATTTAAAGGTAATATCTTTGGTGTTGATACCTGCGAGAACTGTATCGTCGTATTTAGTGTTTTCTTTGAATTCATAATAGAATGGGAGGTTTGCCAGATGTGTCTGCCATCTCCATTCCTCGCCCTTAGTGAGCGACGTTGAAGCAAATACGCCGTCAATGCCAAGCTCGCTCTTGTGCTTGGTCATATCCTCGACAACCTGCTTAAGTGTCTGGAAGTTCTTAATTTCGTCAGCCGAATTTATAGACACTGCCTTGTTGGGAAGTGCAAAATATTTTTTCATTATTGAGTCGTTGTAAATGATTCCGTAAGCCTCAACAGCGTAAGGAATGCCGTACACGCCGTCTCCATCTTTGATTGCAAGGCTCTTGTCCTGAAGATAGCTGTACAGTTTTGATCCGGAAAGGTCTGCGCAATAATCTTTCCAGTTCTTGTATCCGACCAAGCCGTTAATCTGGAATATGGTAGGAGGATCCGACTTCGCAACTTCTGCCTTCAGCGTCTGCTCATATGTTCCGCTCGCTGCTGTAACAACTTTAACATGCACGCCGGTTTTCTTCTCATATTCACTGACGATCGCTTTGTACTTATCCGCAATTTCTGGCTTAAAGTTCAGGAAATAAATTTCCCGTGCCTTTTTGGAAGACGCTTGGTTTTTACTACATCCGGATGTCATACCCGCTATCAGACTTGCCATAAGAACTAATGCCGCAAGTTTTCTGATTTTTTTCATAATTCTTCTCCCTTTCATTAAGTAATTTACCGTTCCGGAAACGTTTCCGGAACCAAAAAAATAAATCACACCGATTATAAGTAATGCGAGAGGTAAAGTACATTGTATTTTTACCAGCGTGCATATGTGTTGATGTCGATTAGGGATGAGCAAAATCGGCAACCGGCAAAAAACGTTACCGGTAACGTTTCCGACCACTACATATGTTATCACACTCTCCTTTCAATGTCAATCATTTTTGTGAATTTTTTTATTTTTTTCCTTAGTAACGATATTTATCTGTGCAATATATATAATTTAAAGGCATGCGCTGCAGGCTGACAAAACTCTTGCGTGAATTCGTATCTACGGTCACCTGCGGCATATGTCACCAGGCAGAATTGCTCCATGACACTGGGTTGATATGCCAGATATCCTTTGCATATTCGCGGACAGTGCGGTCGCTTGAGAAAATGCCTGCGTTTGCAACATTGATAAAGCATTTTCTGTCAAATGCAAGACGGTCTTTGTAGTCGCGATTGGCCTTAAGTTTAGTTTCAAGATAGCTGTCAAAGTCATACAGCAGGAAATAATTATCCGCTGAATCGTAAATGCCTTCCAGCAGGGCTTTGTACAGCTCCTTGAAAACGCCAGTATTCCCGTCGTCAAATGTACCGTCAACAAGTGAATCGACTGCTTTTTTAAGTTCGCGATTAGCCTGATAAAGCTTTTTCGGGTCATAGTCTTTTCTTAAGCGTTCCAGCTCTTCAACTCTGGCGCCGAAGCAATAATTGTTTTCTTCTCCCGCCTGCTCAAAAATTTCGATATTAGCGCCGTCATAAGTACCGAGCGTAACCGCTCCGTTGAGCATCAGTTTCATGTTTCCTGTTCCGGAAGCCTCGGTTCCTGCGGTGGAAATCTGTTCAGATATATCAGCGGCCGGTATGAGCTTTTCAGCATAGGATACATTATAATTCTGCACGAATACAACCTTCAGACGATCTGAAGTTTCAGGATCCGCATTGACCTTTCTGGCAACCTCGTTTATGAACTTGATTATTCCCTTGGCCCTGAAGTAACCCGGCGCAGCCTTAGCGCCAAAGATACAAACCATGGGGTGGAAATCCGGCAGTTTGCCTTCTTTTAACCGGTTATAAATTGCGACGATTGACAGCGCATTAAGCAATTGCCGCTTGTACTCATGCAAACGCTTTATCTGCACATCATAGATAAAGCTTTCGTTAATCGCTATGCCTTCTTTTTTCAAGATTTCATCCGCAAGCTGACGCTTTTTCAATAACTTTATCTGTTCAAATCTGCGGAGCACTGCGGTATCATCTGCGAAAAGCTCAAGATTTTTAAGCTGCGAAAGGTCAGTAACCCAGCTATCGCCGATAAGCCCTGATATAAAAGCCGAAAGTTCAGGATTGCAAAGGCCAAGCCATCGCCGCTGCGTAATGCCATTCGTTTTATTCTGAAACTTCTGCGGTATCTTAAGGTACCATTCCTTGAACAAATCCTTTTTCAGTATTTCAGTGTGGATTTTTGCGACACCATTCACCGCAAAGCATACATAGACTGCAAGCCTCGCTGTATGCAGCATGTTGCCGCTTATTATTGCGCGGCGGTCAATTTCTTCCTGCGTACAGCCAGATGACCTAAGCTCGTTTAACAGCCTTTCATTGATTTTTTCTACAATACTCATTATTTCAGGCAAAACTGAACGGAACAGCTCCACATCCCATTTTTCAAGTGCCTCAGCCATTACTGTATGATTGGTAAAGGCAAACGTTTTCTGAGCGATTGAAAAGGCATCTTCAAACGGCAGGCCTTCACCTGTCAGCAAACGGATAAGTTCCGGAATTGCCATAACAGGGTGAGTGTCATTGAGCTGCACCGCAAAGTAATCTGGCAGCTTGCCGAAATCGTCACCATGAGCTGCTTTAAAACGGCGCAATATATCCTGCACGGAAGCGGAGGTAAGCAAATATTCCTGCTTTATGCGCAGCTTCTTCCCTTCCGGCCTATCGTCGTTCGGATAAAGCACCAGGCTTATGCGCTCTGCCTGCTCTTTTTCGCGCACAGCAGCCTCATATTGCTGGTCATTGAACAACTTAAAGTCAAACGGATTGACAGGCTCGCTCTGCCACAGCCTGATGGTGCTGACATATCCTGACTTGTAACCGACTACGGGCATATCGTAAGGCACTGCCCAAACGCTCTGGTCAGCGTATTTTACCAGCACCCGTTCATCTTCACGGCGAACGGACCACGGATCGCCCTGCGATGTCCAGTCGTCAGCTGCCTCCTTTTGGAACCCGTTTTCAAAACTCTGCTTAAACAGGCCGTAACGGTAACGGATGCCATAGCCCATAAGCGGCAGGCGATGTGCTGCCGCGCTGTCCACGAAGCAGGCAGCAAGCCTTCCAAGCCCTCCGTTTCCGAGAGCCGGGTCGTCAATTTCCTCGAGCCTGTTCAGATCGAAACCTTTTTCGCTAAGCTTTTGCTTTACTTCGTCAAGCAGGCCCATACAGTAGAGGTTGTTAAATACTACCCGGCCGATGAGAAATTCAGCCGAAAGATAGCAAGCCTGTTTTTGGCCCGCAGCGATTTCGGCTGTCCGCTTCCACATGGGGTAAACAGCATTCATCGCTGCCTGAGAAAGGCAGTTATATACTGTCACGGCATCGGCCTTATCAAGGGTTGTATACGCGTGGTTCCTGAGTATTCTCTCAAAGTCATTTAAAACATCCTGTGCCTTCGGTGCGTCCCCTAACTTATAATCTTCACAGCGCCGATAGGCATTAGCTATGCGCTTCATACGTTCTGCAAGCGATGACGTAAGCATTCCCTCATTAAGTCGCCATTTCCAGTTTATACCCACCGTTGACGGCGTATTCATTCTGGCACTTCCGTCAAGGCCCAACCAATCCTGTATCGGAATAACCGCCAGCGACGCAGTGCTGGCAAAGAGAGCACGGATAGCCGCATCTGCAAACTCAGACTGGTCCTCAATATGCAAGTATTCAAGGGCATATGCCCGCTCGCTCTCACTCGCGCTGTTAAACCAGCCAACCAATGTATCGTTGTCATGCGTACCGGTATAGACTACCATATTATTAGTATAATTATGTGGCAGGTGATGGCTGTCATCATGCGCATCGAAACCAAACTGCAATACCTTCATACTGGGATATCCGGTTTTGCGCAGAAGTTCCCGAACGCTCTCAGCGGTGCTGCCCAAATCTTCTGCGATTATTTCTACGCCGCCGAGGTGCTTCTTAACATAATCGAAAAACTCAATGCCCGGGCCTTTTTTCCAAGTACCGTATTCGGCCGTCTTCTCCCCGAAAGGAATCGCATAGTATTCATCAAATGCACGAAAATGGTCTATCCGCACAACGTCGTATAGTTTGAAATTCGCCGCAAGGCGCTTGACCCACCAGTCGAAAAGTTCTTTTTTATGTCCATCCCAGTCATAAACGGGATTGCCCCACAACTGCCCCGTCTTGCTGAAATAATCGGGCGGGACCCCAGCGACAAACGCCGGATTCAGCCTCTCATCAAGCTGGAACAGCTTTGTGTTCGCCCATACGTCGGCGCTATCATCCGATACGTAGATAGGCATATCACCGATTATTTTTATGCCGTTGCCGTTTGCATAGACACGCAGCCTGCGGTATTGTGAGAAGAAAAGATACTGCACATATTTCCAATACTCTATATTGCGGGCAAGCTTTTTCTGATAATATGCAACAGCTTGAGGAGTCCGGAATCGGATAGGCTCATCCCATTCCTGCCATGGCTTTTCATTGAAAGCCTTTTTGAGAGCCATGAACAGCGCATAATCATCGAGCCAGTATGCGTTTTCATTTTTAAACTTTGCGTAATTCGGGTCATCAGCGCATCTGCTGCGCTCAAAGGCTTTTTCAAGCAGTGCAAACCGATTCTCATAAAGTTTTAAGTAGTCCACTGACTGCGGGTTTTCGCCCCAGTCAATTGACTCACATTCTTCTTTTTCAAGCAGGCCGTCCGCTATAAGCATCTCAAGGTCAATCATATATGGATTGCCTGCAAAGGTAGAAACGGATTGATACGGAGAATCTCCATAGCCGGTTGGAACAAGCGGGAGGATCTGCCAATATTCCTGACCGGCGCTTTTTAAGAAATCAACAAACTGGTAAGCGGCACGGCCCAGTGTACCTATACCGTATTTGGAAGGCAGTGCCGAAACGGGTAAAAGAACCCCGCAACTTCTCTTTTTCATATGCCTCATACCTCAATTCCGCCGCCTCATGCTACCCGGTTGTCAGTATTGATGGCGGCATGCAGATTTTTTTGCCGGAAAACGCTGCGCGTGTCAGCCCTTGACTGCACCCGCGACAACGCCTTCGATGATATATTTCTGGCAGAACATGTAAAATACAATTACTGGGATAATAGCGAGTACAAGCATAGCCATCATTGCACCCATATCTATAGAACCATAGCCGCCCTTCAAATACTGTATCGCAATCGGAATAGTCTTATAATCCGAACCGATCAGCAGAACAGGGAGCAGGTAGTCGTTCCAAATCCACATGATATTCAGTATTGCTACCGTGATTGCTATTGGCTTAAGCAGAGGGAAAATAATCTTGAAAAATGCCTGTATGGGGCCACAGCCGTCGATTATTGCGGCCTCTTCGATCTCAATGGGTATTGATTTGATAAATCCGCAGTAAAGGAAGGTTGAAAGGCCAGCGCCAAATCCCAGATATATCGGAACAATACCTATTGGATTGTCAAGATGTAGCATGTTAGCAAACTTCGTCATAGTAAACATGACCATCTGGAACGGAACAATCATGGAAAACGCAAATAAGTAATAAACACCAGAAGAAATCTTAGAATGTACCCTTGTGATATACCAGCCGGTCATAGCAGTAAACAAAACTATCACAATAACTGAAAAGAAGGTAATATACGCCGACCAACCAAAAGCGCTCAGAAAACCTACCTTTTCCATGCCGTCGGTATAGTTTGAAAGTCCCACGAATGTTTCTGAGTTTGGAAGTTCAAAGGGACGTTGGCTTATAATGAACTGGCCTTTAAATGAATTGATCAGTATTATTAACAGTGGAAGAACAAACAGAATGGACAATACAACAAGCAAGGCAAATATTATGTAGTTACCTGAATTCTTGGTTTTTCTGCGAATCATAGTGTTTTCCATCAGTTCTCAACCTCCCTTTTCCTAGATATTGCAAGCTGTGTGAGCGCTATAATAGCAACCAGAATCGAAAACAGTACCGCTTTTGCTTGCCCAACGCCTTCCCAGCCTATTCTGTTGTAAAATGTGTTATAGATATTAAGTGCAAGCATCTCAGTCTGTTTTGAAGGAGCACCTGCAGTCAGTGCCAGGTTCTGGTCAAACAGCCTGAAGGAATTTGTGAGGGTTAAGAAGATACAGATGGTAAATGACGGTCTGACAAGCGGCAGCGTGACGTGGCGCATAACCTGTAAATTAGTTGCGCCGTCCACTTTTGCAGCTTCAATGAGGTCACGCGGTACATTCTGAATTCCCGCAATATAGATGACCATCATATACCCTATTAACTGCCAGTTCATCAGCACTACGAGACCCCAAAAACCATATTTCGGATCCATGGTAAGCGTCGCACCGAATTTGCCGAGAACACCGTTGATGATAAGCTGCCATATATATCCGAGTACGATACCGCCTATCAGGTTTGGCATGAAGAAAATCGTGCGGAATACATTAGTTCCACGCCTTCCGCCTGTAAGTAATACTGCAAGCAAAAAGCCGAAAACGTTTATAGTCACTACAGAAACTACTGCAAACGCAGCAGTAAACCCAAGCGCATGGGCAAACTCCTCATCAGCAAAAGCCCGGACATAATTCCGCAGCCCAACCCAATGGGCATCAGTGACCGTCGTGAATTTACAGAAGGAAAGAATAATGCCTAAAATAAACGGAATCAAAAACGCAATGAAAAAACAAACTAAAGTAGGCAGAACGAATATAGCAAAATATTTTCGTAGTTGCTTTTCCATAATGATTACTCCTTATCTGGCTTCGATAACAGCGCCGGCACAGCGCTCGTCTTAGGCTCAATTAAGAGCCGCCTTGGTTCCTCTATTCGTACATACAACTTTCACATGGCGCATACATCTCTTTTCTTAACCATATATAGACTCTCTATCACCTAATGCCGATTTCATCTAATTGCCGGAAACGTTTCCGGCAATAGGCATACCTATGTCCTGGCAATCCGGGCCTTGTCCGGCCCGGATTGCCGACCGGAATCTTATATTCTTTTTACAGAACAGCCTTTAATCATCTCTGTTTCGAGCTGGATTTGATTGCTTTCTATTTTCTCTCCATTTATTAGGCGGATCAATATATCAACGCTTATCCTTGCAAGTTCATTTGCTGGCTGTTTGATTGTAGCAAGAGTCGGATTATAGAAATAAGCCATGTCAATGCCGTCATAGCCTATAATCGAAATATCATCCGGTATCTTAAGTCCTGAATCAGTGATTGCTTTCGCGGCTCCAATAGCCATAATGTCAGACATAGCTAAAACCGCCGTTATCGGAGTCCCCGGGAAAAGCAAACGCGACATTGCACTGTAGGCATCAGACAGCGAAAATTTTGATTCAGCATAGAACCGCTCATCAAACTCTATTCCATGCTTTCTTAAGCTTTCCATCGCGCCTTCAAATCGCAAGTCTATGCCGTCTCTGTTGCCGCGTTCGCCGCCGATAATCGCAATATGCCGGTGCCCGTTCTCGACAAGATAATCCATAGCCATAGCAGCCGCTGCACGGTCATCGACGCACACGCAAGCCTTATTGCAGTCCGGCGGAAGAGGGACATAAACCGTCGAAACAACACACGGAATACGGAATTTAGTCAATTCCTTTTCAAACCTGCCGGCCGTACCCCCGAGAAAGATTATGCCTTCCAGCTTTTTTTCAACATTGAGTTTTGAAGCCTCGCTGATTTCGTCACTTCGTTCATCTATATAATTAACTAAAGCATTATATCCATGCTTTTCGAGGTCCTGCTGCATTCTTTCAATAATAACTTCAAAGAATGGGTTCGCGCTGCCTTTTACTACAATGCTTACATTATTTGTAGCATTTTGCTTGAGAATTTTCGCATTTTGATTCGGTGAATAATTATATTTTTCAACAATAGCAAGAATTTTTTGTTTAGTTTCTTCGTTGACATCTGGATAATTATTCAACGCTCTCGAAACAGTGCTGACACCAACGCCAGCAAGCTGCGCGATATCCTTTATTGTTAGTGGAGTCATAATATACCACCCATTCACAAAATCGTTTCCGGTAACGTTTCCGCTAACTAAATCATATCACAGTCAGTCCTTAATTGTCAATGATGGATTTTGCAATTTCAAAATAATTTCTGAAGCCATTTTTTTAATATTCTTTTTCCACTTATCAGCGCTTATGAACCCCACAACATTGGGGCGGGAAGTTGTATGGAACAAAAGACGGAACTGCAATGAGCAGTTCCGTCAAGTTTTTTATATTTGTTTTTTTATCTTTGAAAGGGCACCCTTTTCAAGCCGCGAAACCTGTGCCTGTGAAATGCCAATCTCGGCGGCCACCTCCATCTGCGTGTGCCCTTCAAAAAATCTCAGCGACAGGATGCGCTTTTCCCGGTCTGTCAGATGACTTATCGCCTCCTTAAGCGCAATTTCATCAAGCCAATCGTCATCTTTGTTATTATCGCCTATTTGATCCATTACATATATAGTGTCGCCTCCATCAGAATAAACCGGCTCGTAAAGCGACACCGGTTCCACCACCGATTCGAGGGCAAGGACAATTTCCTCTTTGGGAATATCCATCGCCTTTGCGAGTTCTTCAATTGTCGGCTCTCGCTGCTTTTCATTTGTCAGCTTTTCCTTGCACTGCATCGCCTTATATGCTATATCACGCATTGAGCGCGACACCCGCACCGGATTGTTGTCCCTTAAATATCTTCTGATTTCTCCGATTATCATCGGAACTGCATAAGTGGAGAACCGGACATTCTGAGAGAGGTCAAAATTATCAATTGCTTTTATAAGTCCTATACAACCGACCTGAAACAGGTCGTCTAAATTTTCTCCTCTATTTGTAAATCTTTGTATCACACTGAGAACCAACCTGAGGTTTCCGTTGATAAGATCTTCGCGCGCTTTTAAGTCGCCTTGTCTGGTCTTTTGTAGCAAATCCATTTTCTCAGCTTCGGTCAGAACTTTTAGCTTTGATGTGTTGACACCGCAAATTTCTACCTTGTTTAATTGCATATCGGCCCCTCCAGTGCTGGTAATACTTTTCATTTTCAGTATTACCTTGTAAGGGACTTTTAATACCGCTATTCTGAATATTTGGGGCCATCTATGCGATTGTAAATATTGGTAAACAAATTGCGGCCTATCAGCTCACTCTTTCGATTTCCTTGCGAAGCCTTGATATTATGCGCTTTTCAAGCCTTGATATGTATGATTGTGAAATTCCGAGCGTATCCGCCACTTCTTTTTGGGTGCGCTCGACGCCGTCGCAGAGGCCGAACCGCATTTCCATAATTGTTCGTTCACGCTTTGAAAGGTGGTTAATCGCGTCCTCAAGCAGCGATTTCTCAACATCTTTTTCAATATTCTGATGTACTACATCGCTCTCTGTCCCGAGGACGTCGGAAAGCAGCAGCTCGTTGCCATCCCAGTCTATATTAAGCGGTTCATCAATTGAGACCTCATTTTTCAGCCCCGAGTTTTTCCTCAGGAACATGAGAATTTCGTTTTCGATGCACCGCGAGGCATAAGTTGCAAGCTTTATATTCCTTGAGGGGCAAAATGTATTGACCGCTTTTATGAGTCCAATCGTCCCGATTGAGACCAAGTCCTCAACGCCAATGCCCGTATTTTCAAACTTCTTTGCGATATATACGACAAGCCTTAGATTATGAACAATCAGCTTATTTCTGGCTCCTGCCGCCCTATCCTCATCTTTCATGAGGTTGCGGAGACATTCTTTTTCCTCCTCCGTCGCAAGCGGCGCCGGAAGCAGCTCCGGACCATTTATATAATAGACTTTGCGATTTAAAATTCTCGCGGCGGCAAGATTTAAACTTAAATTGATTCTCAGAAGTATTTTTTTAAATATCCCGAACACAAAACCATCTCCAGTATAAAGCAGATGCATTACATTTATTTTTGCGACTTTGCCGCTTTCTGTATCTGAGGAACCGCTTTTCTGAAAATTCTCGGATTCAGCAAAGCGCTGAAACTGTCGTCATCAGAAAACTTATGGTCTGAGACTGCTACAAGGACGTCGGTACATTCGATGTCTGCACCTTTTACTACGAGTTTATCCGGACGGAAAGCCGGTAATACCCCGCCTGCACTGCCGACGGATTTGTATGGTATAACCCTGAACCTTTTATTGAAACCTGCTGCTTCCAAAACCGACGGGTCTGCCATAACTCCTGTTTTATAGCAGTGCCTCAGTGATTTGGGAATCAACTTCTCAATCTTTGAATACTCTGCTATTATTACTGGCGCGCCCGTCAGCGAGTCGCAGAGGTCGTTGCCGTTATCAAGCAATGCGTCCATTGCGGCCGCAGTGCCGTTGAGATAAATTTCTGTCTCATAAATATCGTCTGTATGTACATTTCTATGAAAAAACTTTGAGAAAAGATGTATCGCAATATAGCACCCCGCACTTGTCAATATCAACAACATCGGGGAAATGTCCATATATGTAACGCCGTTTCTGACGTTCAACACAGGCGGCGCCAAAAAATACTGGATAGCATACATAGCACCGCCGAAAAGCATGCTGATAAGATAAAAATTGAAAAGCAGCACAATAAAATGCTTCAAACTATGTATTTTGAACGAGATGAATATTATTACAGCAGAGGCAAGTAGTTTTGAAACTGCCGTATACATGAAATTTAACTCTGGGAAAAATATAAATACCGCATACAAGGCGCCGAAAACTGCGCCCGCAAATATCCTTAGCCTTTTGCAGTTTATCTGCAGCAAACTGGCGACCGCAAGTGCTATGAAATAGTTTATAATCAGGTTAATTATAAACAAAACATCTATGTATACGGTCATTATTCTTTCCTCAGCAATATTTATTTGCTCTTAAAAATATCAGGGATTCACATTCAATCCAACGTGATATCGTAGCGTTGTATAACTATTATATGCCTGTCTTGTTGTTTAAAGGTGTCGTTTAATGGTACAAATGTAAAATTGAGCATAAAAAATCCTCCGCTTAAAAAGCGGAGGATTTTTAAGCATATTTAAGCCGTTATTCAATTAGTCATAAACAGCTGTTACCATACCTGAGCCTACTGTACGTCCGCCTTCACGGATAGCGAAACGCAGACCAACTTCGATAGCAATCGGAGTGATGAGCTCAACATTCATGGTAACATTGTCGCCAGGCATGCACATCTCAGTGCCTTCCGGCAGAGTGATGACACCAGTAACGTCTGTTGTACGGAAATAGAACTGAGGTCTGTAGTTGTTGAAGAACGGAGTATGACGGCCGCCCTCTTCCTTAGTCAGGACGTAAACCTGGCCAGTGAACTTTGTATACGGATGAATTGTTCCAGGTTTGCAGAGAACCTGTCCACGCTCGATTTCATTTCTCTGAATACCACGGAGAAGTGCACCGATGTTGTCGCCGGCTTCTGCGAAGTCAAGAGTCTTACGGAACATCTCAAGACCTGTGATAACAGTCTTCTTGCGCTCTGTTGTAAGCCCGATAATCTCAACTTCTTCACCGAGCTTGACAGTACCACGCTCAACACGGCCTGTAGCAACAGTACCACGGCCTGTGATGGTGAATACGTCTTCAACAGGCATAAGGAACGGCTGGTCGTCTTTACGTTCCGGAGTCGGGATATACTTATCAACTGCATCCATCAGTTCGAGAATGCTCTTGTATTCAGGAGCATTGATATCTGTTGATGTGCACTCGAGAGCCTGGAGAGCAGAACCCTTGATGATCGGGACTTCGTCGCCAGGGAACTCGTACTTCGTGAGCAGGTCACGAATTTCCATTTCAACGAGCTCAAGCAGCTCAGGATCGTCGACTTGGTCAGTCTTGTTCATATAAACAACGATATAAGGAACGCCGACCTGACGAGCAAGAACGATGTGCTCACGAGTCTGCGGCATAGGACCGTCAGCAGCTGAAACAACGAGGATAGCGCCGTCCATCTGAGCAGCACCAGTGATCATGTTCTTAACATAGTCAGCATGACCCGGGCAGTCAACGTGTGCATAGTGCCTTGAATCTGTCTCGTACTCAACATGAGCGGTGTTGATTGTGATACCGCGCTCTCTCTCTTCAGGAGCTTTATCGATCTGATCATAAGCCATATACTCAGCTTTGCCCTTGAAACCGAGAACCTTTGTGATAGCAGCGGTCAGGGTTGTCTTACCATGGTCAACGTGACCAATCGTACCGATATTTACGTGAGGTTTGTTTCTCTCAAACTTAGCCTTTGCCACTTTTTTGTCCTCCTTATAAACAACTATTATTACCCATACTACTGATAGAACAATTTTATCAGTATTGCCCTAAAATTTCAAGTAGTCACAGGCTGATTAATAGATAATTAATCAAAACGAAAATTATTACTCTTTTTTGCCGCGTTCGGCCATAATCTTTTCCTGAATTGACTTCGGTACTTCGATATAATGGCTCGGCTCCATAGAGTACTGTCCGCGTCCCTGTGTCTTTGAACGCAGGTCTGTTGCATAACCGAACATCTCTGCAAGCGGGACATAAGCTGTAATCTGCTGTGAACCCGGTCTTGCGACCATGCCTTGGATCTGTCCGCGGCGGGAGTTCAGGTCGCCGATTACATCGCCCATGTACTCCTCAGGAACAATAACAACAACCTTCATAACAGGCTCGAGGAGTACCGGGTCAGCCTTCTTCATACCTTCCTTGAATGCCATTGATGCGGCAATCTTAAAGGCCATTTCAGAAGAGTCGACCTCGTGATAGGATCCGTCATAAAGTGTTACCTTAACGTCGACAACAGGATAGCCGGCGAGTACACCAGACTGCATAGCTCCCTGTAAACCAGCGTCAACAGCAGGAATATATTCCTTCGGGATGGCACCGCCGACAATGGCGTTGACAAACTCGTAGCCTTTGCCGGGTTCGTTCGGCTCCATCTTAATCTTAACGTGACCGTACTGGCCGCGTCCACCTGACTGACGTACATACTTGTGTTCTACATCGGCTGGCTTGCGGATTGTCTCTTTGTAAGCAACCTGAGGTTTACCGACATTAGCTTCAACCTTGAATTCGCGGAGCAAACGGTCAACGATAATCTCAAGGTGGAGCTCACCCATACCTGCAATAATGGTTTGTCCGGTTTCTTCATCAGTATAGGTCTTGAACGTCGGGTCTTCTTCAGCGAGTTTTGAAAGTGCGATAGCCATTTTCTCCTGACCCGCTTTAGTCTTCGGTTCAATAGCTACGCGGATAACAGGCTCTGGGAATTCCATTGATTCAAGGATAACCGGATGCTTTTCATCGCAGAGGGTATCACCGGTTGTGGTATTCTTCAGACCGACAGCGGCGGCGATGTCGCCTGCATAGACAGTATCTATATCCTGTCTGTGGTTCGCATGCATCTGAAGAAGACGGCCTAATCTTTCATTGCTGTCTTTTACTGAGTTGTAAACGGTGTCACCGGCGTTGACTTTACCGGAATATACGCGGAAGAAGCACAGCTTTCCGACGTACGGGTCTGTAGCGATTTTGAATGCAAGAGCAGCAAACGGTTCATCGTCGCTTGCGTGACGTTCAACTTCCTCATCAGTTTTTGGAACTTTTCCCTTTATTGCGGGGATATCAGTAGGAGCCGGCATATAGTCGACAATAGCGTCGAGGAGCTTTTGAACGCCCTTATTCCTGTAAGACGTACCGCAGGTAACCGGAACAAGCTTGTTCGCGATTGTTGCAGCACGCAGAGCCTTCTTAAGCTCTTCTTTTGTAATCTCTTTGCCCTCGAGATACTTGGCCATGAGCTCATCATCGGTTTCAACAATCAGTTCAACCATTTCCTGATGATACTGCTCAGCCTTTTCCTTCATATCATCGGGGATTTCTTCAACTCTCATATCTTTGCCGAGGTCGTCGTAATAAACGTCCGCGGTCATGTCCATAAGGTCGATGATGCCTTTAAAGCTATCTTCACTGCCGATGGGAAGCTGAATTGGAACAGGTGTACACTTTAAGCGCTCCTTCATCATGTCGATAACACGATAGAA
>ENA-UPSB01001305-UPSB01001305.1-bioreactor-metagenome-genome-assembly--contig:-NODE-1305-length-30333-cov-6.614704_pt1 | contig 30333 bp, 30 predicted proteins | sample MGYA00238182_ERZ773286 | MGnify/ENA primary metagenome ERZ773286 (study PRJEB29026, sample SAMN07631240) | bioreactor metagenome | isolation source: Switchgrass digestor | place: USA: Dartmouth...
GCCTAGGACACCACCCTTTCACGGTGGCGGCACGGGTTCGAATCCCGTTGGGGTCACCACCGAAGCCCGCAGCGCCTGCAGGATGTCCCACCTGCAGGCCGCAGGCCTTTCGAATCTTCCACTACCCGCAGCCCATTCCCCAGGGCTCATCACCCACGACTTCCGAGCCACGCCTCGCCATTCTGTGCCCATTGCTCGCCTCTCACTCTACTTGCCGCTCACTTACCTCTCACGACTCTGTGCCCACTACCCCTCTCACGGCTCACTGCCCACATCTCACAGTGCATACGTGCCTATAGCTCAGTGGATAGAGCGCTTGCCTCCGGAGCAAGAGGCCCCAGGTTCGAATCCTGGTAGGCACGCCAGGACGAAGCCCGGTGACGGATGATCACCGGGCTTCGCCGCGCCTTTCGGTGCAGAAGTTGCCAACAACTCCTGGCAGGCATAGGGGTGTGCGGGGGCGAACTAGTATGGCAGAACCGCAGCGTGCCGACCACAAAGGAAGGGGGGCGGGCATGCACCTGAGACCTGTGTGGGGCCGCGTGCTTGCGGCTGCTGTAGCTGTGGGATTGATCGCGGGAACCCTGGGCCTGCTGGTCCGGGTCCGGCCCGCTGAGCATACGGTGACGGTTCACGGGCTGGGAAAGCCGGTCACGATCGTCACCCAGTCCGCGCGCCTGGACGAAGCGCTGGCGGACGCCGGAATCACCGTCGGCCCGTTCGACGTCGTGGAGCCGCCTCTGAACACCCCGCTGGAGGGCAGCGGCGAGATCGACGTGACGATCCGCCGTGCCGTGCCGGTCACGCTGATTGACGGCGGCCGGCGGCGTACCGTGTACTCGACGGCGCAGACCGTCGGGGACCTCCTGCGCGAGCAGCTGGTCGCCCTGGGCGAGATGGACTCGCTGTCTGTTCCGGAGACCACGCCGGTCAGCGCCGGCCTGGAGGTCCGCATCACCCGCCGGTCCGAGGAGCTGGTCGCGACCGAGGTCGAGGTTCCCTTTGAAACGGTGGAGCGGCCGGACGGCAGCCTTATGGCGGGCAGCGAGGAGGTCATCCAGGAGGGCGCTCCCGGGCGGATGCTGGTGGAGCGACTGGTCCTGTATGAGGATGGCGCGGAGGTCTCGAGCGACGTCGTGAGTGAAAAGGTCGTGCAGGAGCCGACTGCGCAGATCGTCGCCTACGGTACGGGCGGCGTGGTCTCCCGGGGCGGGGATCAGTTCCGCTACACCGAGGTTCTGGAGATGGTCGCCACGGGCTATACCGCCGGACCGGAGAGTAATCCCGGCGGCATTGGGTTAACCTACACGGGAGTTCCGGCGACACGCGGCGTCGTGGCGGTCGACCCGGCTGTGATTCCGCTGTACACACGTGTTTATGTGGAGGGGTACGGTCCGGCCCTGGCCGCCGACACGGGCGGAGCGATCAAGGGAAACCGCATCGATCTCTGCTTCGACACCGTGGAGGAGGCGCTGGCCTGGGGTGTGCGCACGGTCACGGTCTACGTCCTGGGAGACTGAACACGGGCCAGGGGCCGCCAGCCGGGGGCCTCTGGCTTCCCGCAATTTGGGTAAGGAGACGGATTCCATGGATCTTGCCAACCCGGGCGTCCTGAAGATGCTGATGGCCCAGCACGGCCTTCGCCCGCAGCACCGGCTGGGTCAGAACTTCCTCATCGACGGCAGGGTGCTGGACGGCATCGTGGCCGCGGCTGAACTGCAGTCCGATGACCTCGTGCTGGAGATCGGCCCCGGTCTCGGCACGCTCACGCAGCGCCTGGCTGCAAAGGCGGGGCACGTGGTCTGCATTGAACTGGACCGCGGGCTCGTGCAGGTGCTGCAGGACACGGTGCAGAAGGCCTGTGCAAACGTGGAAGTCATCCACGGTGACGCCGGCCGGGTGGATTTACATAAGCTGCTCAAGGAGAGGCTGGCGCCGGGGCGGAAGGCCAAGGTGGTCGCCAACCTGCCCTACTACATCACGACCCCGCTGGTCATGCGGCTCCTGGAGGAGCGGTTGCCGCTGGAGCGGGTGGTCGTGATGGTGCAGAAGGAAGTGGCCGACCGCATGGTCTCGCCTCCGGGCTCCAAGGCCTATGGCGCCCTCAGTGTTGCGGTACAATATTACACGGAGCCGCACGTCGTGCTGCGGGTGAGCCGCGCCGCATTCATGCCGCAGCCCGACGTGGACTCTGCGGTCGTCAGCATGCGGTTCCGGGATGAACCGCCGGTGGACGTGGACGCGGCGGCGATTTTCAAGGTCGTCAGGGCGGCCTTTGGCCAGCGGCGCAAGAGCCTGGTGAACGCGCTGACGGCCCTGGGACCGGAGAAGTCAACCGTGCAGGCGGCCCTGGAGGCGGCGGGCATCGACCCGGGCCGGCGGGGCGAGAGCCTGTCTCTGGAGGAGTTTGCGGCGGTGGCCAGAAACCTGTGTGCACCTGTTGGGGGGAGCACCTGTGGAGGATGGTAGATTTCACAGCCCGACGAAGGGACCGCTCACATTTGACCAACTGGTCGAGGATCTGCTGGCGTTCATGGCCGATGAGCCCCACGGTTCGTACCGCCTGATCGTCGGTACGGACTCCCACACGCGCACGGACCTGTGCTTTGTCACGGCGATCATCGTGCACCGAAAGGGGAAGGGCGCGCGCTTCTACTACCGCAGGCGCCGGCACAGCAAGATGCGCAGCCTCCGGCAACGCATCTTCTACGAGGCCGCCCTGTCGCTGGCGACGGCGGAGCGGCTTGCCCAGAGCCTGTCCACCTGCGGCGCGACCGGCCTGAACGTCGAGATCCACCTCGACATCGGCGAGCACGGCGAGACCCGCGAGCTGATCCGCGATGTCGTGGGAATGATTGTGGGCAGCGGGTTCCACGCGGAAATTAAGCCCAACTCCTATGGCGCCTCCAAGGTGGCGGACCGCTACACCAAGTGACGCGCGAGAGAATGCACGGAAGACATGTTCATTCACCAGAAGTACTTGACACGCGGCATGCGGGCAAGTAAAATGATATTTTCCTTGACCCTAGAGGCCCCAGCTGCTATACTAGTCCCGTGAACGATCGCGCCAGCGGATGCGGCGACAGAGCGGGAAGGTGTGGTGGCAATTGGCTTCCAGGAGTATTCTTGTCGACATCAAGCGAGATCTCGAGGCGTACGTTGGAGAGAAGATCCGCCTGAGAGCCAATAAGGGTCGCAAGAAGATCATCGAGCGCGAAGGTGTACTGGAAGGTACATACCCGAACATCTTTACCGTCCGGCTGTCTGAAGCAGATACGGTTCGTCGGGTCAGTTACAGCTACGCCGACCTGCTGACGGAGACGGTTGAGTTGGTGGTCTGCTCCGCAAGCGGCAAGGAGACCAAGTTCGAAGCGCAGTCCCGCTAGGCGTCCCGAGACGAGAGCCAGGGAGAATCCCTGGCTTTTTCGGTGTGTGGAGGGAAATCCGGATGGAGATCGAATGCCACGCCAAAGTGAACCTCACCCTGGATGTGCTGGAGCGGCGGCCGGAGGACGGCTATCATGACATCCGGTCCGTTATGGTGCCCGTTTCCCTGCACGACCGATTGGTCCTCGAGCCCAGGGACGAGGGCATCCTGTTGGAGAGCGATCCCCCCGTGACGGGCCGCCTGGAGGACAACCTGGCCTACCGGGCCGCGGTGGTGCTTCAGCAGGCGACGGGGTGCCGGCGGGGCGCCGCCATCCGGCTGCAGAAGGCGATCCCGGTGGCCGCCGGGCTGGCGGGGGGATCCACCGACGCTGCGGGCGTTCTGACGGGTCTGAACCGGCTGTGGGGGACGGGGCTCACGGACCGGGAACTGGCGGAACTGGCCATCCGCCTGGGTTCGGATGTCCCGTTCTTTATCTGGTCCCGGCCCGCCCGGGTGGAGGGCATCGGCGAGCGCGTGACGCCGATCGCAGTGGCGGAGCCGCTGTGGCTGGTGCTGGCCACGCCGGACGTGGCCAAGTCCACCGGCCGCGTGTACGAGTGGTTCGACCAGCTCTCGGACGTGGGGCCCCGCCCGGACACCGGGGCGATGGAGGAGGCCCTGGCGCGCGGCGACCTTGCCGGCGCCGGCCGGGTCCTGTGCAACGTGTTCGAGCGGGTGATGCTGCCGCGGCACCCGGAGATCGCCCGCCTGAAGGAAGCGATGCTGGCCGGCGGCGCGCTGGGGGCCGTGATGTCGGGGGCCGGCCCGACCGTCCTGGGGCTGGTGCCGGACGAGACGGCGGGCGCCAGGCTGCTCCGGCAGGTCCGGCCGCTGGTCAGGGAAGCCTGGCTGGTCCGAACCGTCGGCTGACGCCGGTACGGCCCTGCGCTGGCTCGGGATGGGGTGGCACTCCACAGGCTGAGGACACTGTGGTCCTGTACAGGCTCAGGATGATGCGGCGCTCCGGCAGGAGTTCAGGTTTCGCGCCGAGAAGCACACTGGTTGTTTTCCGGTATAAACTTCTGGGCATTGAGGAGAGATACGGCATGGCCGTGCACGTCATCGTCCTGGCCGGCGCCGCTAACGGCGGCCCGCTGCGGGAGGTCAGCCCGGCGCCTAACGAGGCGCTCGTCGAGATCAATGGCAAGCCCATGATTCAGTACGTAATCGACGCACTGCAGGAGGCCAGGTCGATCGGGCGAATTGTGATCGTCGCTCCGCCGGGTGAGGTGGAGCCGCACGTGTCCGGCCGGAACCTCGAGTTCGTGCCCAGCCGCGGCCACATCGTGGACAACATCCTGGAGGCCCTGAAGGTCCTGCAGCCTCAGGAGCGGTTCCTGGTCATCAGCAGCGATGTGCCCCTGATCACCGGCCAGATCGTGGACGACCTGATCGCCCTGTGCGAGGAGCGGCCGGCCGACCTCTATTACCCCATCGTGGAGCGGCAGGTCGCCGAGGCCCGGTACCCGGGCGTCCGGCGGACGTACGTCCCCCTGCGGGACGGCACCTTCACCGGCGGGAACGTTTTCCTGGTGAATCCGGCCATCGTCGACCGGGTGGCGCCCAAGATCCGGGCCTTCCTGGACTACCGCAAGAGCCCCCTGAAGATGGTCAGCCTGCTCGGCTGGGGCTTCACCCTGCGCTACCTGCTCCTCCGCAATCTGAGCCTCAGGGAGTTGGAGGAGAAGGTGTCGCGCATGCTGGATATCAACGGGGCGGTCGTTGTGTGCCCGTGGCCTGAGGTGGGCATCGACGTGGACAAACCCAGCGATCTGGCCATGATGCAGTCGCTGCTGAAATAGCGGGCCGTACTCAGGCGGACGGGGGGTGGCATCCATCGATCGGATGAATCGGAGCCAGCGCTTGGTGGCCATCATGAAACTGCTGTCCGAGCGGCCGGGGGAGCTCCTGCCCCTGAGCTTCTTCACCGAGCGGTTCGGTGCCGCCAAGTCCACGATTTCCGAGGACCTGTCCCTGGTGAAAGAGGCCCTGGAGGCCGACGGCTCCGGCCTGCTGCGCACGCACGCCGGGGCGGCCGGGGGTGTGCAGTACTGGCCGCTGCCATCCCGGGAGGAGGAGCAGGAGACCATCCTGGAGCTCTGCCGCCTCCTCCGCGATCCCGGTCGTATCCTGCCCGGCGGCTTCGTCTCCATGACCGATCTGATCACGCACCCCACCTGGAGCGCCCGCATCGGGGCCATCATGGCCGCTCGGTTCATCGACGCGGCGCCCGACGTGGTGCTCACCGTCGAGACCAAGGGCATTCCCCTGGCCCTGATGGTGGCCCGCGCCCTGGGCCTGCCCATGGTGGTGGCCCGGCGCGAGGGCCGGGTGACGGAGGGTCCGTCGGTCACGCTCCACTACATCTCCGGTTCAACCCGGCGCATCCACACGATGACCGTCGGCCTGCGGGCGCTGCAGCGCGGCTCCCGGGTGCTGGTGGTCGACGACTTCATGAAGGCGGGCGCGACGGCCCGGGCCATGGTCGAGGTGGCCGGCGAGATGGGCTGTTCCGTCGCCGGCGTGGGGGTCTTCGTCGCCACGGCCGAGCCGGCGCAGAAGCAGGTGGAGCGCTACGTGTCGCTGCTCACGCTGGAAGAGGTGGACGAGGGGGCGCGCACGGTTCGGGTGGTTCCGGCCGACCGAATGACGAAGGAGTGACCCGTGGGTGACGGTAACCATCGCAGACATTGAACGGGCCCGAACGCTCTTACACGGACTCATCAAGGAAACCCCCGTGCTCCAGAGCCCCGGCATCAGCGGGCACCTGGGGCTTCCGGTTTACCTGAAGGCTGAGAACCTGCAGCGCGCCGGATCCTTCAAGGTGCGCGGGGCTCTGAACAAGATCCACTCGCTGACGGCGGAGGAGAAGGCCCGGGGCGTCATCGCGGCGTCGGCGGGCAATCACGCCCAGGGCGTGGCCCTGGCGGCAACGAGCCTCGGCATCTCCTCGGTCATCTGCATGCCGGAGGGTGCGCCGATCTCGAAGGTCGAGGCGACGCAGAGCTACGGCGCACAGGTGATCCTGCACGGCGAAACGTACGACGACGCCTACCAGAAGGCCCTCGAGCTGCAGGCCGAGCATGGCTACACCTTCATCCACGGGTTCGATGACCCGTACACCATCGCCGGCCAGGGAACGATCGGCCTCGAGATCCTGGAGGCCCTGCCCGACGTCCGGACGGTGGTCGTGCCCATCGGCGGCGGCGGCCTCATGGCGGGCGTGGCCCTGGCGATCAAGTCTTACCGGCCCGGGGTGCGGATCGTCGGAGTGCAGGCGGCGGGCGCGCCGGCGATGTTCCTCAGCCGGCAGCAGGGGAAGCTGGTGGCGACCGAGTCGGTGCACACCATCGCCGACGGCATCGCCATCAAGCACCCCGGCGCCCTGTGCTGGCAGCTGATCCAGCAGTACGTCGACGACATCGTGCTGGTAGACGAGGAGGAGATCGCGGAGGGGATCCTCTTCCTCCTGGAGCGGGCCAAGGTGATCGTAGAGGGCGCCGGTGCGGTGGGCATGGCTGCCCTCCTCGGCGACCGGGTCCCCGACCTGCAGGGGCCGGTCTGCGTCGTGCTGTCGGGCGGCAACATCGACGTGAACATCATCTCCCGCATCATCGAACGCGGCCTGGTGAAGGCAGGGCGGTACATCCGGCTCTCGACCTTTGTGCCCGACCGGCCGGGCGGGCTGCAGCAGTTGCTCGCCACGGTTGCCCAGACCGGGGCCAATGTGATCGAGGTCCACCACGAGCGCTGGCTCAACAAGGTGACCATCGGCGAGGTGGAGATCAACCTGTCGCTGGAGACGCGCAACGCCCGTCACGTCGATGAGATCCTCGCCACGCTGAAGGCGAAGGGCTATCACGTGTGGATCATTCCGCCATATCGTCCTTGAATACCAGATGGGGGTGTGAGCGATGTTGAACAAGCCGGCCGAATGGTATCGGAACGTGGGAATCGCAGGTCTTGCCGTCGCGGTGGCCATGGTCCCGGCGATCGCAGCGCTCGTGCACGGGAGCCTGCCGCTCCTGCTGCACATTCCGCTGATCGGGCTGGCTCTGTCGCTGCTGGCAGTGGGGTCTGCCGCAGCGGGCGTGGCGGCCGTCGAGTTCCGGCATCGCCGGCAGCCGGCGGGCACTGGGGAGTAGCCGCGCCGCAGTCCGGACGGAGACGGAAGGAGGGAGGCCTCGAGCCTCCCTTCTTCGCGTCTGTTCGCCCGCAGGGGAACGGCCGGCTGAGTCTGCGAACATTTGCACGGTATTTTCGCCCTCCCGTGGAAGGAATTCCCTGGAAGAAGAGAGAAGTACTTCCGCACAGCAACGCTGGGGAGGTACTGAAGGATGAAGATCACGAATGTCCGGATCAACCAGCTCGTGGGGGACAGCAAGGTCAAGGCTCTGGTGACGGTCGTGTTCGACGGGGTGCTGGCCGTGTCGGATCTGAGGGTGGTGGACGGCACGAACGGGCTGTTCGTCTCCATGCCCAGCCGGAAGAGCAAGGACGGCAAGTACCGGGACATCGTGTTCCCGTGCACCGCAGAGATGCGGGAGGCCGTGCAGCGCGCGGTGATCGGTGCTTACAAGGCCATGGCGAAGAGCGAGGTGAGTACGCCGGAGGAGGGCCGTTACGGCACGGAGGAGACGATGGTCGCGGAGCCGGCGGCGATCGGGCCGTCGCTCGTCGGGCAGCCGGCGGCGGATGCGCTGCCGGGCGGGCTGCATCTGCCGGCCGGGCAGGCCCCGGCGTCCGCGAACCGTGACGACGAGCCCGACACTCCGTGGGAGGACGGCTCGCCTGAGGAGCGCGAGCTGGTCGCCGTCGGGGGCGAGGCGCGGCTTGTGGGTTAGGGCACAAGCCCGATGAGGCCCGGCACAGGGGGTGTGCCGGGCCGTTTTTCTTTCCTTGTTTCGTGTGCAGCCTGTGGTATAATGGCTGCGGATCGAAACCGGGGGAGGGAATCCCATGTCGGACATCACCGCCATTCTGCTCGCCGCCGGCCACGGAACCCGGATGAAGTCGGACCTCATCAAGGTGCTGCACCCCATCGCGGGCAAGCCCATGATCGGCCACATCGTGGACAACATGCGCCGGGCCGGGCTGGATGACATCGTGGTGGTCGTCGGGTACCAGCAGGAGCGGGTACGCGCCTATCTGGGCGACAGCGTCCGGTACGCCGTGCAGGCGGAGCAGCTCGGCACGGGCCATGCGGTCCTGCAGGCGGCCGAACTGATCGACGCGACCGAGGGCGGCCACGTGCTGGTGATGTTCGGCGACAACCCCTTCATCGGTCCGGAGCTGATCCAGCGGCTGATCCGGGAGCACGTCGAGGCCGGCGCCGCGGCGACCCTGCTGACGGCGGAGGTGTCTGACCCCGGTGCCCTGGGCCGGATCCTGCGCGACCCGGCGACCGGCGAGTTCCTGGGCAGCGTCGAGTATAAGGACGCGACGCCCGAGCAGCGGCGCATCCGGGAGATCTGGCCCGGGGTCGTGCTGTTCCGGCGGGCGGGCTTCACCGCGCTCTTGAACCGGCTCGACCGGAGCAACGCCCAGAAGGAATACTACCTCCCCCAGGCGTGGGAGATCCTGCTGCGCGAGGGGGAGAAGGTGCAGGCGCTCATGCTCGCCTCCGAGGAGGAGGCGCTGGCGCCCAATGACCGCGTGGAGCTGGCCCGGGCCGAGGCCCGGCTGCGCAGGCTGATCAACGAGCGGCACATGCGCAACGGGGTCACGATTATCAATCCCGACGCAACATACATCGACGAAGACGTGGAAATCGGTCGTGACACGGTAATCTGGCCCTTCAGCTTCATCCACGGCAAGAGCGTGATCGGGCCGAACTGCAAGATCGGCCCGATGACCACCATCGTCTCCTCGACGGTCGAAGAGGGCTCAGTGGTGGAGCAGTCGGTCGTCGAGCAGTCGTACGTGGGCCCCGGGTGCCGCATCGGCCCCATGGCTCACCTCCGCCCCGGCTGTGAGCTCGAGGGCGGTGCGGAGATCGGCAACTACGCCGAGCTCAAGAAGGCGAAGGTGGGGCGCGGCGTGAAGTGCCACCACCACTCGTATCTGGGAGATGCCACCATCGGCGCCGGAGCCAACATCGGAGCCGGCACGATTACCGCCAACTACAACGGCGTGGAGAAGTTCAGGACCGAGATCGGCGACGGCGCCTTCATCGGAACGAACGTGAACCTCATCGCCCCCATCAAGGTCGGGGACGGTGCGTTGGTCGCCGCGGGCTCCACTGTGGGTCCCCGACTCGAAATCCCGGCTGATGCGCTGGTGGTGGAACGGGCGCAGGCGGTCATCAAGGAAGGCCGCGTCGCCAAGCTGAAGGAGGCCTGGCGGCAGCGCAAGATGAAGAGGGAGGGCACCTAGCCGTGGTACCGTATCAGGATCGCAAGCTCAAGATCTTTTCAGGGAACGCCAACCTACCCCTGGCGCGGGCAATTGCGGAACACATGGGCATCAGCCTCGGCAACATGAACGTCGGCCGCTTCTCCAACGGTGAGATCCGGGTGGACATCAACGAATCGGTGCGGGGCACCGACTGTTTCGTCATTCAGTCAGGGGTTCATCCGGTCAACGAGAACGTCATGGAGCTGCTGGTCATCGGCGACGCCCTCCGGCGGGCGAGTGCCCGCCGGATCACCGCGGTGGTGCCCCATTTCCCCTACGCCCGGCAGGACCGCAAGGCCAGGGGGCGCGAGCCCATCACGGCCAAGCTGATGGCCAACCTGATTACGACCGCCGGCTTCCGCCGCCTCCTCACCATCGACCTGCACGCCGCGCAGATTCAGGGCTTTTTCGACACGCCGGTGGACCACCTGTACGCCGGCCCCCTCATCGCGAACTACTTCAGGCAGAAGGGCCTGCAGAACGCGGTGGTGGTGTCGCCCGACACCGGCGGCGTACCCCGGGCCCGTGACCTGGCCGAGCGGCTGGGGGTCGGGCTGGCGATCATCGACAAGCGGCGGCCCGAGCCCAACGTCTCCGAAGTGATGAACATCATCGGCAACGTGGAAGGCAAGGCGGCCATCATGGTAGACGACCTCATCGACACCGCCGGCACGATCGTCAGCGGCGCCGAGGCGCTGCTGGAGCGCGGGGCGACCGAGGTCTACGCCGCCTGCACCCACCCCGTGTTCAGCGGCCCGGCCTACGAACGGCTTGCCGCCAGCCCCATCAAGGAGATCGTCGTGACCGACACGATTCCGGTGGATCCCGAAAAGCTGGGCGACAAGCTTCGGGTGGTCTCCGTGGCGCCGCTCCTGGGCAAGGCCATCATCCGCATTCACGAAGACCTCTCCGTGTCCAAGATCTTCGAAGAGGAGCCCAGGCTCTAGGGTTTGGCCCGCCACGGCATCCCGGCCCGTTCCGGGGTGCCGTTCCGTTATGGTCCGCTGTTTTCCGCCGAACCCGACTGTGGTAAAGTAGACCGTATCGAACCGCGTACTGAGGAGACTGCAGGAATGGCCAAGCTCATCGTCGGCCTCGGCAATCCCGGGACAAGGTATGCCGCCACCCGGCACAACGCGGGCTGGATGCTGCTGGACGCATTCGCACGCAAGCACGGGGTGGCGGTGGAGCAGCGCGGCTTTCAGGGGCTGTACGGCGAACTGCGGTGGGGGCCCGAGGCCGAGAAGGTCATCCTGCTGAAGCCGCTCACGTTCATGAACCTCAGCGGACGGTCGGTGGTGCAGGCCGCCCGCTTCTATCACATTGACCCCGCCGGGATCCTGGTGCTCGTCGACGACCTGGATCTCGAGCCGGGGCGCCTGCGGCTGCGCGCGAAAGGGAGCGCCGGCGGCCACAACGGCCTGAAGTCGGTCATCGCGGAATTGGGGACGACCGAGTTCCCGCGGGTCCGGATCGGGATCGGCCGGCCGGCGCCGGGATGGGAGGTCGTTGACTGGGTGCTGGCGCCGTTCGGCGCCGACGATGCCGCGGCGGTGGCCGCCGTGCTGCCCCGGGCGGTCGAGGCCGTGGAGTGTTTCCTCACCGACGGCATCTTGGCGGCGATGAACCGTTATAATGCATAGCAAGAGAGGGATTCGCGTTGAACATTGCTGCGTCGGTCAGGCGCGGGACGCAGGCGGGCCTGGTCGTGCTGTGGGAGCTGGCGAAGGTCATCGTGCCGGCCGTCGTGCTTGTGCACGTGCTGGAGCGAAGCGGCTGGCTGACCCGCATCTCAGAGTGGCTGGGGCCGGTGATGGGCGTCTTCGGCCTGCCCGGTGAGGCCGCCCTGGCCCTGGTTTCGGCCAACCTGTCCACCATCTACGCCGGCCTGGGCGTGACGGTGGCCCTCGGGCTTTCGGCCCGGGAGACGACGATTGTCGCGGCGATGATGATGATCTGCCACGGGGCCATATCGGAGACCGCCCTGGTGGCGAAGGCCGGGGCCCGTGCCGGGTGGGTGCTCCTGGCGCGCGCCGTCACCATGGCGATCGTGGCGATCCTGCTCAACTGGCTGCTGCCGGGGAGGGGTGGGGCATGATGTGGCTGACGTGGCTGTGGGAAGGGCTGCTCAGCGGCCTCACGCAGGTCGCCCGGCTCTGGTGGCTGATCCTGCTGTTCATCGGCATCCAGATCCTGAAGGACACCGGCTGGCTGGCCCGGGCCTCGCGGTACATGGCGCCGGTCCTCAGGCCGCTCCGGCTGCCGGCGGATGCCGGACTGCCAATCGCGGCCGGGCTGGGCATCGGGCTCACCTATGGCGCCGGCATCCTGATTCAGACAGCGCGGGAGGGGCGGCTCAGCCGGGACGAGCTGACCGTCATGTGCATCTTTCTGGGTATCTGCCACGCCATCTTCGAGGAAACCGTGCTCTTTGCGGCCGCGGGGGCCAACGGCCTGCTGCTCCTGGCCATCCGGGCGGGCACGGCGGCCGCGGCCGGCTGGCTGGCGGCGCGGGTGTGGCTGCGCCCCGCCGCGGGCGTCCTGCCGGTGCCCCGCGAGGCCAGGGCGCGTTAGACGCATAGGGTATTGTGCCACGGGCCAGACTTCCGCACAGCGGTTCGGGCTGTAGCCCCCCTCTCCGGGGCTAGAGCCCTTACCGGTCGTTCCCCGCGCCCGAACGGCCCCGGCGGCCATCCGCCGGCGGCGGGCGGCCACTCGGCGGCCTTTCGGCGGCCACTTACGGGAGGTTCCCTTATGTCCAGTGAGACGCTGCTTCAGGTTCTCCAAGCCTCGCCGGAGTTCAGTTCGCTCTACGACGGGCTCAGGCGGGGCTTTGCGGAGCAGATGGTGTACGGCGTGGCAGGCTCGCTGAAGAGCGCGTTTCTCGCCGCGCTGCGCGAGCGCACCGGCCGGCCCGCCCTGGTGATCACCGCGACCATCCAGCAGGCCGAGCAGTTCCGCGAGGACCTGGAGACCTGGCTGCCGGGTCAGGACGTGGTGCTCTTCCCCCCGATGGAGTACATGCCGTTCGAGGTGATGGCGGTCTCGCCCGAGGTGGTGAGCCAGCGGCTGTCGGTGCTGGAGCGGCTGGCGCGGGGCGAGAGTCTGGTCGTCGTGGCGCCGGCCGCCGCCCTCTACCGAAGCCTGACGCCGCACACGGTCTTCCGCCAGTCGTTGCTCACGCTGGAGCCCGGGGCGCCGATCGGGCGGGATGCGCTGGTCGCCCGCCTGGTGCGCCAGGGGTACGAGCGGGTGGACATGGTGGAATCCAAGGGGCACGTCGCCGTGCGGGGCGAGATCGTCGACCTCTTCCCGCTTGCCAGCGAGTATCCCCTGCGCGTGGCCTTCTGGGGCGATGAGATCGAGGAGATCCGGCGCTTCGACCCGGCGACGCAGCGCACGGTGGAGAAGGTGGAGTCGGTCCTGGTGGGGCCGGCCCGGGAGTTCATCCTGCCGGAGGGCGGGCTGGAGCAGGCGATCGCGCGCATCCGGAAGGACCTGGCCGACGCCGTGGCCCGGCTCCGGCGCATCCAGGCGCGGGAGGCCGCCGCGCGGGCGGACGGGTTCGAGACGGAACCCGGCGCCAGGGCCGGTGCGGAGCCCGAGACCGGCGCCGACGCTGAGCCCGGGGCGGAGACCCGGGCCGGGCACGGGAAGGGACGGAAGGCAGGCGGCCGGCGCGGGCGCAAGCCGGCGCCCAAGCTGCCGCTGGATACGGTCGACGCCGCACAGAAGCTGGAGGACCGCGTGGAAGGCCACCTGGCGAAGCTGCAGGAGGGCATGTACTTCCCCGGCCTGGAGCAGTACGCCAACTTCTTCTACGACGAGCTCGAGACGCTCATCGACTACTTCCCCGAGCGGCCCCTGATCCTCATCGACGAGCCGGCGCGCATCCGCGACGCCAGCATGGAGGCGCAGGGCCGCGAGGCCGACCGGCAGGTGGCGATGATGGAGCGCGGCCACCTGCTGCCGGGCCAGCTGGGCCTCTATCTGAACTACCAGGAGCTGTTCCACCGGTGCCGCCAGGGGCATGCGATCTACTTCAGCGCCCTGGGCCGGGGCATTCCCGGCATCCGGCCGGCCAACGAGGTGGGGCTTTCGGCCACCTCGGTGCAGGAGTTCCACGGGCAGTGGCCGCTCTTCGAGGAGGAGCTGCGGCGCTGGAAGAAGCAGGGCTTCCGCATCGTGATTCTGGTGGGCACGGAGGACCGGCAGCGGCGCATGCGTGAGCTGCTGCAGGAGGCCGACGTGGAGAGCGGCGCGGGGGCGCCGGGCCGTCCGGTCGTTCTGCCGCTTCCCGGCGCCGTCTGGGTCGGCATCGGCACCGTGGAGGGCGGCTTCCAGTGGCCCGGGCAGCGGCTGGTCGTCGTCACGGACCGCGAGATTCAGGGCCGCCAGCGGCGGCGCCGCAGGGCCGGCGTGCACGGCACGGCGGCTGCGTCGGCGCGCCAGGCTGCACGCATCGCCAGCTACCACGACCTGCAGGTGGGCGACTACGTCGTCCACGCCACCCACGGCATCGGCCGGTACCTGGGGGTGCGTTCGGAGACGATCCTGGGCGTGACCCGGGACTACCTGGTCATCCAGTACGAGGGCTCTGACCGGCTGAAGATCCCCACCGAGCAGGTCGACCAGATCCAGAAGTACATCGGCGCGGAGGGGCACGAGCCGCGGATCAACCGGCTGGGCGGCGGCGAGTGGGCGAAGGTCAAGAGCCGGGTCAAGGAGTCGATCCGGGAGATGGCCGCGGAACTGCTCCGGCTGGCGGCCCTGCGGGAGACGCTGCCGGGCACCGCCTTCCCGCCCGACACGCCGTGGCAGCGGGAGTTTGAGGACGCCTTCCCCTACGAGGAGACGCCCGACCAGCTGACCGCCGTCGCCGAGATCAAGGCGGACATGGAGAAGCCGAAGCCGATGGACCGGCTGCTGCTGGGCGACGTGGGCTACGGCAAGACCGAGGTCGCGCTGCGGGCAGCGTTCAAGGCCGCGACCGCCGGCAAGCAGGTGGCCATCCTGGTGCCCACCACGATTTTGGCGCAGCAGCACTACGCCACCTGCAAGAGCCGGATGGAGGGCTTCCCCATCCACCTGGCGGTGCTCAACCGCTTCAAGACCCCGAAGGAGCAGGCCGAGATCATCAAGGGCCTCGCCGACGGCACGATTGACATCGTCATCGGCACGCACCGGCTGCTCTCGGACGACGTGAAGTTCAAGGACCTGGGCCTGCTGATCGTGGACGAGGAGCAGCGCTTCGGCGTGGCGCACAAGGAACGGATCAAGCAGCTCCGGGCCAACGTCGACGTGCTGACGCTCTCCGCGACCCCCATCCCCCGCACCCTGCACATGGCCATGGTGGGCATGCGGGACATGTCGGTGATCACCACACCGCCGGAGGACCGGTATCCGGTGGAAACGTTCGTCGCGGAGTACGACGACGCCCTGGTGCAGGACGCCATCGGGCGGGAGCTGGCCCGGGGCGGGCAGGTCTTTTTCGTGCACAACCGCATCCAGACGCTGGACAAGGTGGCCGCGCGCCTGCACCAGCTGGTGCCCGAGGCCCGCATCGCCGTGGCGCACGGCCAGATGCCCGAGGACCGGCTGGAGCAGATCCTGCTGGACTTCATGGACGGCGAGTACGACGTGCTGGTGGCCACCACCATCATCGAGAACGGGATCGACATCCCCCAGGTGAACACCATCATTGTCGACGACGCCGACCACCTGGGGCTGAGCCAGCTGTACCAGCTGCGGGGGCGGGTGGGCCGCTCCAACCGGCTGGCGTACGCCTATTTCCTGTACCGGAGGGACAAGGTCCTCACCGAGGCTTCGGAGAAGCGGCTCCGGGCCATCAAGGACTTCACCGAGCTGGGCTCGGGGTTCAAGATCGCCATGCGCGACCTGGAGATCCGCGGCGCCGGCAACATCCTCGGCCCGGAGCAGCACGGCTTCATCGTCAGCGTCGGCTTCGACCTGTACACGCAGCTGCTGGAGGAGGCCGTGCGGGAGCTGAAGGGCGAGCCGGCGCCCGAGCCGGAGGTGCAGCCGAACATCGAGCTGCAGGTGGACGCCTTCATCTCGGACCAGTACGTGCCCGACGCCCGGCAGAAGATCGACGCCTACAAGCGGATCATCGCCATCCGCTCCATGGCGGACGTGGAGGATGTCGCGGACGAGCTGGTCGACCGTTTCGGCTCGCTGCCCGACCCGGTGAAGAACCTGCTGGACATCGCCCGGCTACGGGTGCACTGCAACCGGCTGGGCATCACGTCGATCTCGCAGATGCGGGACCGGGTGACGGTGAAGTTCCTGCCGTCCGCGGCCCGTCAGGTTCCGATCGACCGGCTGGCGCTGCTCAACCGCCGGCCGGAGTTCCGGGGACGCATCGAGACGCCGCGCAGCAGAAGCTCCACCAGCTTCGTCGTGAAGGTGGGCGGCCTGGACGCCCGGTCGCTCCTGCGCACCCTGCTGCTCCTGATGGAGCGGCTGCGCGAGGAGATGGCGCAGGTCGCCGCAAGGTGATCCCGTTCCGATACGCATACGGCACCCGTCAGTCGCCTGGCGGGTGCCGTATTCGCCTGCACAGGCGATGCCTGCGATTCCACTTCTTGCATATACTGTCACCGGAACGCCCCGGCGGGAGGGCTGCCAAAATGTGAATAGGGGCTGGAAGGGGTGCCGTATACTATCGGCAGTCGAGCCGAAGTCGCTGCCTACAGAGGAGGGTTGTACTTGAAGGCCACAGGCATAGTCAGGCGCATTGACGACCTGGGCCGGGTTGTCATCCCCAAGGAGATCCGTAGAACCCTTCGGATCCGGGAAGGCGACCCCCTGGAGATCTTTGTCGACCGGGACGGCGAAGTGATCCTCAAGAAGTACTCGCCGATCGGTGAGCTGGGGGAGTTCGCCAAGGAGTACGCCGACTCCCTCTACGAGGCTATCGGGCATACTGCACTGATTGCCGACCGGGACACGATTATCGCCGTAGCCGGAGCGCCCAAGAAGGAATTCCTCAACAAGCCCATCGGTTCGATTGTGGAACGCGCCATGGAAGAGCGCCGCTCCATCGTGGTGACCCGGGCAGGTGAGGGCAAACAGCGGGGCTCTATCATCGGCGATGATGAGGATGAGAACCGCATCCCCGTGTACGTAGTCGCCCCCATCGTGGCCGGGGGTGACCCCATCGGCGCCGTGATCATCTGTTCACGCGAGGCCGATGCCGTCATGACCGAGACCGAGATCAAGCTCGCGGAGACCGCTGCCGGTTTTCTCGCTAAACAAATGGAGCAATAGCAGGAAACCCGAGTGCGTTCAGGAGCAGCCCGCCTGCTCCTGAACGTCTTTATACGACCCGGAGATGCGTCCCCGCCGGCCCCCTGCCCTTTACGGCGGCGCCACGGTGAGATACCATAGGGAAGATTGAGCGGTCTCATCTCAGCCGAGCACAGGGGGGCAAGCATGCAGACACGCGAAGGCGAATCGTTCTTGCGCGGTGCGTTCGTCCTGACCCTGGCCACCCTGATCACCCGGCTCCTGGGACTGCTGTACAAGCCGGTGGTCGCCCGCATCTTCGCCCCGTTCGACGGGCGCGGCGGGGCGGTGGGGCTCGGGCTCACCCAGGTGCCGGTCACCGCCTACCAGATCGTGCTCTCGTTCACCTCCGTCGGCCTCAACGTGGGCATTGCCCGACTGGTCGCCGAGCGGATGGCCCTGGGCGATGTGCGGGGGGCCCGGCGGGTGTTCCGCTCGTCGCTGGCCCTGATGGCCGGCCTGGGGCTTGCGGGCGCGGTCGCCTTCTTCTTCGGGGCGCCGTGGATCGCCCGGGCGATCTCGTCGGAGGTGGTGGAGGCTGCCCCGGGCTTCCGGGCGATGGCCCCGGCCCTTTTTCTCACGTCGGTCCTGGCCGCCTACCGCGGCCTCTTCCAGGGCTTCCAGCAGATGTCCCCCACCGCTGTCTCGCAGATCGTCGAGCAGGTGGTCCGCGTGACCGCCGGAGCCGCGCTCACCTGGGCGCTGGTGCGGGTCTCCGTCCCCATGGGGGCGGCGGGGTTCAACCTGGGGGACGTGCTCGGCGCAGCGGCGGCCCTGGCGTACATGCTGATCCTGTCCGCGCGGCGCGGCCCGGGGCTGTGGCAGGCCGAGCTGGCGGCTGCAGACGGGCCGGGAACCCCGGCCGGGCCCGCAGCCGGCGCCGCCCGGGCGGGGCGGCTGCCCCGGGGGCTCCGGCTGTATGGGCGCATCTTCGCCGTGGCGGCGCCCATCACCGTCGTCGGGGCGGTCGTGCCCCTGATGATGATGGCCGACGCGCTGTTCGTCTTCCGCGCCCTGTCCGCCGCCGGCGTCACCGGCGTCGACGCCCAAGAGCAGTATGGCCTCCTCACCAACGTCTTCATGATCGTCAACCTGCCGGCCATCATCTCCACGGCGGTCTACACCGCCGTCCTGCCCGCCCTGGCGGGCGCTGCGGCCCTCGGCCGCACCGGCGACGCCCTGCGGAAGGCCCGGCAGGCGTACCGCATCACCTTCCTGCTGGGCATCCCGGCGCAGGCGGGCATCTGGGTCCTGGCGGCGGGCATCTACCGGCTGATCTACGGCGCACCCGCGGGTGGACAGGCTCTGGAAGCGATGGCCTGGTCCGTCCTGCCGATCATGCTGCAGCAGACGACCTCGGGCGTGCTGCAGGGCATTGGGCGCATCGGCGTGCCGGTGCGGAACTTCGTGCTGGGCGCCGCAGTCAAAATTGGGCTGACGGCGTGGTGGACAGGCCCGTACGGCATCGCCGGGGCCGCCTGGGCCACGGCCGCCGGCTTCGGCGTGGCGGCGGTTCTGAACCTCGTGGATGTGGAGCGGCAGCTGGGGCGCACGGTCCAGACCCGCAGCATGGTCTGGAAGCCGCTGGCCGCCGCGCTGGCCATGGCCGGCCTGCTCCGGTTCCTGCAGCCGCACCTGCCGCCGGGCAACGCGGGGGTGCTGCTGGCCGTCGCCGCGGGCGCCGCCGTCTACGGGCTTGTGCTGCTGGCGGTGGGCGGCGTGCACCGGCGCGACGTGGCGGCGCTCCCTCGATTCGGGCCGCGCCTCGCCGTCATGCTCGATCGCACCCGGCTCCTGCGATAGCCTGCAGCCGTTCGGTCCGGTGCGTCTTCCCCGCCCGGCGGGGAACAGGGGGGTCATTCGTTGCAGCAGTCCAGATCCGAGGGCTTCGTCCGGGGCGCCCTGCTGATCACGGCGGGGTCCCTCATCTCCCGCATACTCGGCGTCTTCTACCGCCCCGTCGCCCAGATCCCCCTGGGCGAGGACGGGCTCGCCCTGGTGTCGCCGCCGAATGCGCCCTACATGCTCATCCTGGCCGTCTCGTCCACCGGGCTGAACGTCGCCGTCTCCCGCCTGGTCTCGCAGCGGCTGGCGGTCGGCGACCTGCGCGGCGCGCGGCGGGTGGTGCGTCTCTCGGGCACCGTGCTCGGCGTCCTCGGGGTCCTCTTCAGCTTCCTGTTTGCCGCCGCGGCGCCCTGGATGGCCCGGGTGCAGGGCTTCCCGGAGGCGGCGCCCGGTTTCCTCGCCCTGGCCCCGGCGATCCTGATGGTGACCCTGGAGGTCTCGCTGCGCGGCCTGTACCAGGGTATGCAGCAGATGCGCCCCGCGGCGATGACGATGGTGATCGAGCAGGTGGGACGGGTCATCATCGGCCTGACCGGCGTCTTCCTGCTCACCCCGATCGCGCTCAACCTGGGCGCGGCGGCCTTCAACGCAGGCAACACCGTGGGCGTGTTCCTGGGCCTGGTCTACATGGCCTACATCTACCTGCGCGAGCGCCCCATGCGCTCATGGACGACGGTGGCCCCGGGCGTGGAGTCCTGGGAGAAGCTGAGCACGTGGCAGCTGATGCGCGAGATCCTGGCGATCGCGATGCCGCTCTCCTTCCTGGGCGCCGTGCTGCCGCTCACGCAGCTGGCGGACACGGCCCTCATCACCAACCGGCTCATCGCAGCCGGCACGGACGTCGCGGAGGCGAAGCGGGCCCTGAGCTACATCACGAACGCGACGCAGCTCCGGGACCTGCCCATCATCTTCGCCCAGGCGCTCTACGTCTCCCTGATCCCGGCGATCAGCGAGTCGATGGCGCTGGGGCGGGAGGAGCAGGCGCGGCACCGGTCGGCCGCCGCCATGCGGCTGACCTGGCTGATCGGCCTCCCGGCCACCATCGGCCTGGTGGCGGCCGGCCGCGACGCGTACGGCGTGCTCTTCACCGGCCCGGGCTGGTACGTGATGGCGCCGCTGGGCTGGTCGACGATCTTCCTCATGCTGCAGCAAACCTCGTCGGGCATCCTACAAGGACTGGGGCTGATCTGGCTCTCGGTCTGGAACCAGCTCCTGGGCGTGCTGGTGAAGATCGTACTCACCTGGTGGTGGACCGGCGTCCCGGCCCTGGGCGCCACCGGGGCGGCCTGGGCGACCACGGTGGGCTTCCTGCTGTCGGCCGGCCTGAACCTGCTGGCCCTGCGCCGCCGGTTCGGTCTGGGCCTCGGGGTGCGGGCGAACATCCTCCGCCCCGCTGCCGCCTCGGCGGTGATGGCGGCCGCGCTCATCTGGGTCAGCCCGCTGTTCCGCTCCGCCATCGGGTGGGCGCGCCTCTCCGGGCTCGTTGTCATCTCCGCCGGCGTGCTGGTCTACGGCGCGGCCCTGCTCGCCCTGGGCGGCATCCGGCAGGCCGACCTGGAGCTGGTGCCGGGCATCTCGCCGGCTCTGATCCGCCGCCTCAGACAACTCAGGTTGCTGCGTGATTGCTAGGGGGGACCGCGGTGATGGATGATCTGCTTCGTGTGTTCGCCATCGATCCCGCCGAAGGGCTCGAGATCCGGCCGCCCGTCCGGCTTCAGGACTGGGCCGGGCCGGCGGGCCTGCCGCTTGTGATCCCCGGCGTCCCGCCCGGCGACGTGGGCGCCGTGCAACGCGCGCTCCTTGCGCACTACCCCGCCGCGCACCCGGTGAAGGTGCATGCCGGCGGTCAGGTCCACGCGATTTCCCTGGATGGTTTGACGGGCCAGAACTGGGGAGAATACCGGATAGACCTGTTCCTGGCCCCCCCGGCTCAGGCGCCGCAGGGGCGGTGGCCACTGGATCCGCTGGTGGACGTGATGGCGCGGCTGCGCGCTCCGGACGGCTGTCCCTGGGACCGGGAGCAAACCCACGAGTCGCTCAGGCGCTACATGCTGGAGGAGGCCTACGAGGCGGTGGAGGCCATCGGCGACGGCGACCCCGGCCACCTGTGCGAGGAGCTGGGCGACGTGCTCTTGCAGGTGGTCTTCCACGCGCAGATCGCCCGGGAGGCCGGCCGCTTCGACATGCGGGACGTGGTGGCGGGCATCACCGAGAAGCTGATCCGCCGGCACCCGCATGTTTTCGGCGACGCGTCAGCCGAGACGCCGGAGGAGGTCACCCGCCGCTGGGACGCCATCAAGCAGGCCGAACGCGGGGGGAAGCGAGCCGAGTCGCTGCTGAGCGGGGTTTCCCGGTCCCTGCCGGCGCTCTCCCGGGCGTGCGAGCTGCAGAAGCGGGCTGCCAAGGTCGGCTTTGACTGGGACGACGTGGCCGGGCCGGCCGACAAAGTGCGGGAGGAGCTCGGCGAGGTGCTGTCGGCCCGCCCCGACGAGCGGGAGGACGAGGTGGGCGACCTGCTGTTCGCGGTGGTCAACCTGGCCCGGAAGCTGGACGTCGATCCCGAGGTGGCGCTGACCCTGGCAAGCACCAAGTTCGAGCAGCGGTTCCGGTATGTGGAAGAAAAACTGGCGGAAAAGGGGCTTCAGCCTGCCGATGTGAGCCTTTCGGAAATGGACGCACTGTGGGAAGAGGGTAAACGGGTCAGACTTCGGAAAAAATATGGGGGAAAATAACGAGGACCGTAAAGGAAATGGAAGGAGTTCCGGAAACCTGCGCCGAATACGGCTCAGCGGGAATCATGCCCAATTCTCACCTCGAAAGGGGAGACCGATTCTTGAACAAGCAGGATCTGGTCGCAAGTGTTGCCGAGAAGTCCGGTCTGACCAAGAAGGATGCGGAGAAGGCGCTGAATGCGGTCGTGGAGTCCATCAGGGAAGCGCTGAAGAAGGGGGACAAGGTCTCACTCGTCGGATTCGGCACGTTTGAGGTTCGGTCCCGGGCCGCCCGCTCTGGTCGGAACCCGCAGACCGGCGAACCGATCAAGATTCCTGCGGGCAAGGTGCCTGCCTTCCGCCCGGGCAAGGAGCTGAAGGAGAGCGTATAGGCCACGACAGTAGGGCCGGACCCTGCACAGGGGTCCGGTCTTTGTGTGAGGAGTCGGTTGCATGCGCATTGACAAGTTTCTGAAGGTCTCCCGGATCATCAAGCGGCGCACCCTGGCCAAGGAGGTCTGCGACGCCGGCCGGGTGCAGATCAACGGAAAGGTGGCGAAGGCCGGAACCGAGGTGAAGCCGGACGACACCATCTTCATTGACTTCGGCCGGCGCCGGCTCACGGTGAGGGTTCTGGAGGTGCGCGAGCACGTGCGCGCCGCGGAGGCGAGGGAGCTCTACGAGGTGATTGCGGAGGAGTTCAGGCCCGACGCCCTGCTGCCCGAGCTGGAGGACGACCCGGAATAGCGAGACCCGTGCGGACCGCCTCGGAGGCGGTCCTTTTCTTACATAATGCGCCGGGGCGCGGCATAGGGATGGGACAGGTTCGCCCCCTCATCGGGGGTGCAGAGGAGGTCGGTCAAGGGTGGAGGAGAGGACGCCTTACCGGATGGAGGGCCGGAGCCCGGGCCTGGGCGAGCAGGAGGCGAGCGCCCACTCCCTGAGCATCGCGAACCGGGAGCGGGTGCAGATCACCGGCGTGGTGGCCGTGGACAGCTTCGACGACGAAGAGGTGAACCTGGAGACGGAGATGGGGCTGCTCACGATCCGGGGCGAGGAGCTGCAGATCAAGCAACTCGACCTGGAGAAGGGCCAGTTCGAGATCGCGGGTTTCGTCTCCGCCCTGCAGTACGCCAGCCCGCGGCAGCGGAACACGCGGCAGCAGCGCGGCCGGTCGTTCCTGGAGCGGCTGTTGCGGTAGCGGGGCTGTTGCGGTCGCGGATGGGTACCGGCAGTCGGGGTGAGGGGGCAGTCCGATGCTGCGGATGGAGCTTCAGTTCTACGCGCTCTTCATGACGGTGCTCAGCGGCATCGGAGTGGGCCTGCTGTTCGACCTGCTGAGGGCGGTCAGGCGGTTCGTGCGCCCAGGGCCGCTGCTGGCGGCCCTGGGAGATCTTCTTTTCTGGGGCGCCGCCACGGCGATGGTGGGCACCGGCCTGTTCCTGGGCAACTGGGGCGAGTACCGGCTCTACGTGCTGGTCGGGATCCTGACCGGCCTGCTCCTGCACTTCTGGCTGGCGAGCCCGACCGTGCTCTGGCTGGCCGACGGGCTGTTGCACCTGCTGGCGTGGGCGCTCGCCCTGCTCTGGGATCTTGCGCTGCGCCTGGTCTGGCTCCCCCTGCTGGCGCTGGCGGGGCTGCTCCTGCGTCTGTGCCGGTGGCTGGGCGCCTGGCTGGCCCGGCGGCTCCGCGGGCCGTACCGCTGGCTGCGGCTCCACTACCTCCTGACCAAACGGCGCGTCCGGCGCGCGTGGCGCCGCTGGCTGCGCGGGCCGAAATCATGAAGTTTCTGCAGGACGAGAAGGAGTTTTCCGCCTGCCGAAGAAGGTAATAAGAACGTACACAGCTTGTACCCAGCTTGTACTCAACTTGTACACAGGCATGTCCACAGGTTGTGCATAACTGGTAGCCAGGGGCTGACGCGGCAGTGAACATCGAAATCCGCGGTGCGGAACGGCTGAGCTTCCGGGAACGGCAGGTCGTCGTGCTGAAGGAGATGGGCTGGAGCAACGAGCAGGTCGCCAAGCGGCTCTCGCTCGCGGCCAGCACGGTCGCGACCTTGTACAACCGGGCGAAGGCCAAGGGCTACCAGGTCGTCATCATCCTGCCGGGCGACAGTCTGGGGCTGTTCGACAGCGCCGACACGGAGGAAGAAGAATGAGGACACACCGTAGGCAGTTGAGCGATCCAGCACCGGTTCTGCCACAACCAGGCCGGCGAGCCAGGGGAAATCCCCTGCGGCGGCACTGGCTGACCGGCGCGCTGTTCATCGCGATCGGCGCGGTCCTCTCGTTCGCGGCGCTGGAACTCTACGAGGCGAAGATCGAGCTGCAACAGGCCGTGCAGGTGCAGGCGCAGGTGGACGCGGAGCTGAAGGCGCTCCAGGAGAAAAACCAGCGGTTGTCGGAGACGCTGCAGCGCGTCACGAGCGACGAGTCGATGGAGCTGAAGGCGAAGCAGCTGGGCTTCACCTGGCCGGATGAGAAGGTGTATCAGACGATCCTGCCGGGCAAGAACTGAGCCAGGGCGTCCGCGCGGCGCCCTGTTTCCGTCCTGTCAGGATCCGGTCGGTTGAAAACGGCCGCCGGCGCATGCTAAGCTAGAATCGAGTCACGCGGTCCGGCCCGAGTGGCGGAATGGCAGACGCACGGGACTTAAAATCCTGGGGCCGCAGAGGCCGTGCGGGTTCGAGTCCCGCCTCGGGCACCAGATGAGACAAGGGCTGCAGGGTTTTCGACCCTGCAGCCCGTTCCCGTCTCCGCAGCCGACCAGCATGACGCGAACGGCGGCGGGCGTTGTAGTTCAATCGGCGCATCCCTGTAGAACCCTTGAACCTTACTGGCAAGAAAATATGCAAATTAGGATCATGGTCACCCTTTGTACTACTTCTGTTTTCACATGAGGGACTGCGCGCTCGCAATGGGCACCATCGGCGGATAGCCAGCGAATTCCGGCAAATGTAATATGGATACTGGTTATACGTAAACATCAAGTATGGATAGCGATCGGGGCCTACGCGGTGCACAAGGGGGGTGGAGTGCATGCGCATCCGGCTCTATGGTCTCCTACGCGACGCAGCAGAGCGGAAGACAAGCCTGGAAGTGGACGTGTGTGAAGGGGATACCGTCGGCAGCCTGCTGGATCGGCTGGTGGCGAATTACCCGCGCATGCGTCCGCTTTTGTTTGAAGGCCCGGGCGTCCTGTATCGCCACGTGATGATCGTGATCAACGGCCGCGATATCCGCCACGAGCGCGGCCTGGAGACGCCTGTCCGGCCCGACGACGATATGGCGATCTTCCCGCCCAGCGCCGGGGGGTAAGCCGCAGGACCGGAGCGGAAGGGAGAAAGGCAGCACGAGTCGCGCATCAATTTGTGAAACGCGGCGCAAGCCGTGGGTTTCCTGTTCCAAGCACGAATAGGGGGTGGAAAACGATGGCCAAGATGCTCCTGATCACACCGGACATCTGCACTGGCTGTCACTCCTGCGAGATCGCATGCTCGCAGGAGCACGAGGGGTACTACGTACCCTCGAAATCCCGGGTGACCGTGTACACCTGGGAGGATGAGCTGGTCTCCGTTCCGATGATGTGTGTCCAGTGCGAGGATGCCTTCTGCATGAAGGCCTGTCCGGTGGGCGCCATCAGCCGCGATCCGGCCACCGGCGCCATGATCGTCGACCACGGCAAGTGCATCCGCTGCAAGATGTGCATGCAGGCCTGTCCCTTCGGCGGCACCTCCTTCGACCCGGTGGCGAGCCGCATCCTGAAGTGCGACCTGTGCGGCGGCGATCCCGAGTGCGTCAAGTACTGCCCGAGCGGCGCGCTCAAGTACGTGGACGCCAGCACGGCCACCATTGAACGCAAGCGGGCGTATGCCGCCCGACTCAAGGCCGCAGTGGGGGTGAAGTAAGAGATGTTTGCGTACAAGGGCAAGATCCTGCGCGTGGACCTGACCTCCGGAACCATCAAGAGCGAGTACATCGAGCCCAAGGTGGCCCGGCAGTACATCGGGTGCCGCGGCATGGGTACCTACTATTTCATGAAGGAAGTCGATCCCAACGTCGATCCGCTGAGCCCCGAGAACAAGCTGCTCTTCTTCACCGGCCCGCTGACCGGTACTGCTGCCCCCTCCGGCGGCCGCTATAACGTCATCACCCGGAGCCCGCTGACCGGCGCCATCGCCGCCTCCAACTCCGGCGGCTACTGGGGTCCGGAGCTGAAGTTCGCCGGCTGGGACGGCATCATCTTCGAGGGCAAGGCCGAGAAGCCGGTCTACCTCTGGATCGAGGACGACCACGTGGAGCTGCGCTCCGCCGAGCACCTCTGGGGCAAGACCGTGTTCGAGACCACGGACGCCATCAAGGAGGAGACTGACCCGGACGTCCGCGTCACCTGCATCGGCCCGGCCGGTGAGAAACTGGCCCTGCTGGCCGTGATCGTCAACGACTACAACCGGGCGGCCGGCCGCAGCGGCGTCGGCGCCGTGATGGGGTCCAAGAACCTGAAGGCCATCGCCGTGCGCGGCCACGGCGGCGTCGAGGTGGCCGATCCCGAGAGCTTCAAGAGCTTCGCCGAGCGCGACCGCAGCCTGATGAAGAATGACCCCGTGGCCGGCAACGGTCTGCCGACCTACGGCACCATGATTCTGGTGAACATCCTGAACGAGCTCGGCGGCCTGCCCACCCACAACTGGCGCGACTCCGGCCAGTGGTCCAAGGCCGACCTTACCAGCGGCGAGACGCTGGCCGAGAAGTACCTCGTGCGGAACAAGGGGTGCTTCGGCTGCAACATCGACTGCGGCCGCGTGACCAAGATCCCCGAGGGCCCGTTCAAGAGCTTCGGCGAGGGGCCGGAGTACGAGGCCGGCTGGTCGTACGGCGCCGACTGCGGCGTGAGCGACCTCGGCGCCATCTGCAAGGCCAACTTCCTCTGTAACGAGCTCGGCCTCGACCCGATCTCGGTGGGCTCCACCATCGCCTGTGCGATGGAGCTGTACGAGAACGGCTACATCACCATCAAGGAGACCGGCATCCCGCTGAACTTCGGCAACGCCGAGGCGATCGTCGAGCTCACCCGGATGATCGGCTATCGCGAAGGCTTCGGCGACCTGGCCTCCGAGGGCTCCTACCGGCTGGCCAGCCGCTATGGCCATCCTGAGCTGTCAATGTCCGTGAAGAAGCAGGAGATGCCGGCCTACGATGGCCGCGCGATTCAGGGCATCGGCCTCAACTACGCCACTTCGAACCGCGGCGGCTGCCACGTGCGCGGCTACACCATCTCGCCCGAGGTGCTGGGCGTGCCCGAGAAGCTCGACCCGCAGTCCATCGACGAGAAGCCGCAGTGGGTGAAGACCTTCCAGGATCTCACCGCCGCCGTGGACTCCGCCGGCATCTGCCTCTTCACCACCTTCGCCTTCGGCGCGCCGCAGATCGCCGACGAACTCCGCGCGGCCACGGGCTTCGACTACACCGTGGAAGAGGTGCTGCAGGCGGGCGAGCGCATCTGGAACCTGGAGCGGCAGTTCAACCTGAAGGCCGGCTTCAGCAAGGAGGACGACACCCTGCCGAAGCGGCTCCTCAAGGACGCCCTGAAGTTCGGGCCGATGAAGGGGAACGTGAGCCACCTGAACGAGATGCTGCCCAGGTACTACGAGGCTCGTGGGTGGGACAAGGACGGCAGGCCGACCAAGGAGAAGCTGGCCGAACTCGACCTGGTCGAATTCGCCTAAGTCTGCCCCAACCGAGCCGCCCTGTGGGCGGAGCCGACTCCGGCTCCGCCCACCACATTCGCGGGAGGGATCCCCGATGCTGCTCTTGTTGCTGCTGCTGCCGCTGGCCGGCGGGCTGGCCTGCGCCCTCACGGGCGGGCGGCGGGCCGACGGGCTGGCGGCGGCCACGATGGTCGCAACCGCCGCACTCACGCTGGCTGCCGCACCCTGGGGTGGCAGGGTCGCAGCGAGCCCCCTCGTCTGGAGCCCGCTCCCCGGCCTGGCCCTCGGCCTGCGGCTCGACGGACTCGGCGCCCTTCTGGCGTTGGTGGTCAGCATCGTCGGCTTCTGCATCGTCGCCTACTCCGCCGACTACTTCAGCCTGGAGAACCGGGAACACCCGGAGGCGGAGGGAAAGGGCCGGTACTACTTCTTCTTCCTTCTCTTTGTGACGGCGATGCTGGGCATGGCCATGGCGCCGGACTTCTTCCAGATCTTCCTCTTCTGGGAGCTGACCACGGTCTGCAGCTGGGCCCTGATCTCCCACTACGGGTCGTCGGAGGCCATCCGCTCGGGCCTGAAGGCCCTGGCGGTGACGCAGTTCGCCAGCCTGTTCTTCATCGGCGGGCTGCTGCTGCTCTACGTGCAGACCGGCTCCTTCGCCTTTGACGCCGTCGCACGGATGACCCCCGGCGGGCGTGCGGCCTTCGCCATGCTGCTGCTGGTCGCCGCCTGGGGCAAGGCGGCGCAGGTGCCGTTCTTCACGTGGCTCCCGTCGGCCATGGTGGCGCCCACGCCCGCGTCGGCGTTCCTGCACGCGGCGGCCATGGTCAAGGCCGGCATCTTCCTGGCCGCCCGCTGCCTGGTCTCCACCGGCGCCTTCACCGGGTGGATCGCCGCGGTGATCACCGTGGCCGCGCTGATCACGCTGTACGTGGGCCTGGCCGGCTACTTTTACGCGGACGACCTGAAGCGGCTGCTGGCCTTCTCCACCATCGCCAACCTGGCCCTGATGCTGGTGGGCATCGGCCTCGGCGCCATGGGGAGCGAGGCCGGCCTGGAGGGCGGGCTGCTCCACCTGTGGAGCCACGCCTTCACGAAGACGCTGCTCTTCCTCTGCGTCGGCGCCATCGCCTGGGGGACCGGCGTGCGGGCCATCTCGAAGCTGCGCGGGCTCGCCCGGTCGATGCCCGTGACGGCCACCGGCTTCCTGCTGGGCGCCCTGGCGATCAGCGGGCTGCCGCCGTTCGGCGTCTTCTGGTCGAAGCTGCTCATTCTGCGGGCCGCCCTGGACGTGGGCGGGGCGTGGGGCTGGACCACGGCGGTGCTGGTGGTCATCGAGAGCGCGCTCTCCCTGGCCTGGTTCCTCTGGGTCACCCACCTCGTTCTGCTGGGCCAGGCGAGCGAGCGGGCGCAGTCGGGGCGGGATCCCTCGCCCGCGATGCAGACGGTGCTCGTCGCCCTGATGGGCCTGGCGCTCTTCGCGCCCTACCTGGGCATGCCGCTCATTCACTGGATCGCAGGGGGGGTGGCGTAGATGGCGGCGACGATGCTTCCCGGACTCGTGGTTGCGGTTCTGCTGGTCGGCGCCGTGCTCTGCGCCGCGCTGCCGGTGCGCCCCCGGGCGGTGGCCCTGCTCGGGCTGGCGACGGGCGTGATCTCCGGCGCACTCCTGCTCTGGCTGGCCGTCTCGGTCTGGACCGGCGGCCCGGTGGCCGCCACCTGGCTGGACAGGCTGCCGCTGGCGCTTCCCTCTGCGGTATCCGTGCGGGTTGACGCCCTCAGCGCCATCTTCCTGGTGCTCCTGGCCGTCGTCCCGGCCGCGGTCCTGCTGTTCGCCCAGGGCTACCTGGACGGGCGGCCCGCCGGCCCCACCCGGCGGTTCTACGGCCTGTTCCTGCTGCTCGTCGGGGCGATGGCCGTGGTCGTCATGGCGGCGGACTGGGTGCTGTTCCTGTTCGCCTGGGAGATCATGACCCTCGCTTCGTACTTCCTGGTGATCTGGGACTGGGGCGAGGAGCGGAACGCGCGGTCGGCCTGGGTCTACCTGCTGACCACCCACGTGGCCAGCAGCGGCATGCTGATCGCCATGTGCTCGCTCTCGGTCATCGCGGGCGACTTCTCCTTCGCGGCCACGGCCGCGGCGCTCACAGGGCTGTTTGCGCGGCTGCCGGCCTTTGCCCACCTGCTCGTGGGCTGCTTCGTGCTGGGCTTCATCACGAAGGCCGCAGTGTGGCCGTTCTCCTTCTGGCTGCCCGAGGCCTACCGCTCGGCCCCGATGCCGGCCACCGCCGTCTACTCGGGCCTGATGGCCAAGATGGGCATCTACGGCCTCGTGCGGGTGCTTATCGGCATGCTGCCCGCCGGCGGGCAACCGGCCCTGATCTGGGGGCTGATCGTCGCCACGCTCGGCACGGCCTCCATGCTTGTCGGCAATATCCGCTCGCTGAGCGAACTTGATGCGAAGCGGCTGGTGGCGCAGTCCTCCATCGGCCAGATCGGCTACATCGTGCTGGGAGTAGGCATGGCCGCAGCCCTGTCGGGCCGGGCGCCGCTGCTCGCGGCGGTGGCCTTCGCCGGGGCCCTGTACCACCTGATCAACCACGCCACCTTCAAGCCGCTGCTCTTCCTCACCGTAGGCTCGGTGGAGCACTACAGCGGCACCCAGGACCTGAAGCGGCTCGGTGGGCTTCTCGGACCGCTGCCGCTCACCGCCGGCCTCACCCTGCTGGGGGCGCTGGCCATCGCCGGCACCCCGCCGCTCAACGGTTTCGCCTCCAAGTGGCTGCTCTACCGGGCGGCCGTGTTCGGCGGGATCGAGCTGCCGGCCCTTGCCGTCTACGGCGTGATCGCCATCTTCATCTCCACCGTGTCGCTGGCGGCGTACCTGAAGTACTTCGGCACCGTCTTCCTCGGGCCTGAACGGGAGTACCCCG
>ENA-UPSB01001307-UPSB01001307.1-bioreactor-metagenome-genome-assembly--contig:-NODE-1307-length-30268-cov-29.780624_pt1 | contig 30268 bp, 37 predicted proteins | sample MGYA00238182_ERZ773286 | MGnify/ENA primary metagenome ERZ773286 (study PRJEB29026, sample SAMN07631240) | bioreactor metagenome | isolation source: Switchgrass digestor | place: USA: Dartmouth...
TAAATCACGCTTACTTATAGTATCAAATTAACTCAACTTTGTCAACTTTTTTATTCTGTTTTTTGCGCAAATTTTTATCAGAAGAGAACACCAAGAAAAAACTTGGTGTTCTCTCATAAAATTAGTTTTTCCTCTTCGTAGCCACTTAATACATTCAAATATCGTCCTAATGTATAGAAATAATCTGATAAGCGATTTAAATACATAAGAATACGCTCATCAAGCTCATCAGTTTCAAAAAGGTGGACCATTAATCTTTCCACGCCTCTCACTTTTGCTCTAATTTTTTGGCACACCATTGCTTCTTTTGTGCCCATATAGTAAATGAAGCTGTTTAACGGTGGAAGGTGCTCTGATAAGGAATCAATTGTTTGTTCAAGTTTAGTTATATCGGTATCATTAATACTTAAATTAAGAACTTTTTGCTTATCCGCAATAATGGACATCAGTTTAAATAAATCACGATAGATTGCTTTTAATTGGAGATAAATATTATCCTCACCCTTTTCTTTAATAGCTTCAATGAACATCGCTAGTTCAACTAGAAGTTCATCGATTTGACCATTAATTTCAATTCGTAAATCAGTTTTACTCACTCTCTCATTTAATAGTGAGGTTTGCCCGTGATCACCTTTTTTAGTATAAATTTTCATTTAATCACCACGTTCTAATAAGAATTGTTTAGTTAACTTTTTGAATAATTTATACACATATTCCCCAAGTAACAACATAATGAAATAATTACCTACCATATGAATTGCATCAAAGGGTAATCCTTTGAGGATATATGCCAACATGGTAAGTCTACCTGTTTCTTTAGGTATATTTTGCGCAAAGTATTCATAGAAGAGAAAGAAAGGAATCGCACTTAAGGTACCAAAAATTAAACCAAAGAATCCTGAATAAATGGCCCATAATTGAAAATTCTCTTTAAAAATCTTTTTAACTAGACTTGTCGCTATCACAATTAATGACCATATATAGAACTGTTCAGAAAAAGAAAACATATAGATTTCGACAATAGTGTATATGATCGCAATGGCTAGTGCTTCTTTAACACTAAATATTAACGAAAAGATGATGAGAAAAAAGGTTACTACTTCAACATTAGGTATGGATAAAAATATCAGTTTCCCAACGATAATGATGGAAGCACATATGGCGATGAGAACTAATCGCCTGACTAGATACATTTCTTTATTCATTTCCACCCTGTAATTCGAAACGAATTACATCTCCATCCTTAATAGCGTAATCATCAATTCCTACTTCCGCAGCCGCTTCGTTAATATATATGAACCAAAAAGTCCCATTTTTTTCAAAATCTGCTTCTATAAAACTGCCATCATTCTTTTTCAAATCTTTTACACCCACAACATAGCGCCCATAAACACTAGACATGGTTTTAATTAATTTTTGTTCATCAAGTGCTTCGCCTAGCATTGTTTTATTAGTTTTAAAGGTAATCTTGTTGATGTCATCCCCAACAACTACTTCAACAGTGATTTCTTTCCATCCTTTTTGTCCTTGGCTTTTTTGAATCATCTTGTAGCATACGATAATACCTACTGCAAGGATTAAAACTAAAACTGAGATAATGATTTTGTTTTTTAACATATTTATTCCTCCTATTAATATTATGAAAATATTAGTAGGCAAGAATATTCCCGGTAAAAAAATAACCTCATTCTTTCAGAATGAGGTTTAATGATATGCAAAAATGAATACAAAATGCCTATCATTACACTTCTCATTCCCAGGAGAACTGTAAATACAAAGGTTTCTAGGCAGGTCTACTGGCTATGATTCATCCTACTCGGATACCTTCCCGCTTCCGCAGTGGTAATTATCCTTTCGTCCTCATTTACAGTTGCTGGGTCAGCTCAGGTTTACCTGATTCCCTATTAAGCTTTACAGCACCTAAAAACCTGTTATTTACTTGTTGCCTACAAGCCTATTATATAATACGCAAATATAATATTCAATACAATTTTAGATTTGATAAAGTTGCGCTTGGTACATTTCATAGTATTTACCTTTAAGCGCCATTAATTGTTCATGATTACCCCGCTCAACAATCCGTCCTTTTTCTAAAACAATGATTTGATCAGCGTCTTTAATCGTTGATAACCGGTGGGCAATGATAAAAGTGGTACGGTTTTGTTTTACCACTCCTAAAGCTTTTTGGATGAGTTGTTCAGTTTCAGTATCGATATTAGCAGTCGCTTCATCAAGAACGAGTACTGCAGGGTCGTATAGCAATGCTCTAGCAAAAGAGATTAGTTGCCTTTCTCCGATTGAAAAGTTTGACCCCATTTCTAATACTTTTTCATGAATGCCTTTAGTGAATTTATCGATAAAGTGTTCAGCACCAATTTTTCTTAACGCATCCTCAATCATTTCATCGGTAATCGATTCATCATTTAGACGAATGTTAGAAGCAATTGTACCCGTGAAAAGTACGGGATCTTGTAAAACGATACCTACATGTCGACGGAATGCTTGTTTTGAATAAGTGCGGATTTCCACATCATCAATGAATATTTCACCTTCATCATAATCGTAATATCTTAATAAAACATTCATGAGCGAACTTTTGCCACTACCTGTATGTCCAACAATCGCCACAGTTTCGCCTGGTTGCACTACTAAATTAATATCTTTTAAGACATAGTTATCTTTTTCATATGCAAAATTAAAGTTGCGAAACTCCACTTTACCTTTAAAGCGAGGTACTTCATCGTTATAGAGATCAGTCTCTTCTTGGTCTAGTAAGTAAAAGACGCGGTCACAAGAAACGATTGATTGTTCAAAGGCTTCAAGATTACCAAATATTTGGTTTACTGGGTTAATTAATTTATTTATATATTCAATAAATGCATAAATAATCCCAACTTCAATAACAGTATGAATACCTAGAGAACTCCATCCGAAGTATAAGAGTATTACTGCATAGATAATTCTTTGAAGTGTTCTTACTAAGTTACCTGAAAAAGAGGCATTTAGTTTTAACATTTTCGTACGATAATCGCGATATCTCTTATTGTGATATTGAAACTCTTCGAAACTTAAATCTTCACGATTAAATGCTTGGATTACTTCCATGCTTTTAATTGCCTGATTTAAATAAGCATTTATTTCGGAATTTTCACTACGGATAACTTGATTAAATTTTTTAGCCCGTTTCCGATAAAATCTACCCCAAAGAATAAAGATAGGAATTAACAGAAGCGTAAAAGCAGCTAATGTCACATCAAGATAAAATAAACTAGCATATATTCCAATCAAATATATGATTGCGCTAGCGAATACTACTAGCGTACGGGAAAATAAATCAATAATCGTTTGTGTATCGTTTGTAATGCGTGCGACGATCTTTCCTGCTGGTGTTTTGTCAAAATACGAAATGGGTAATTTTTGGATTTTTTCAAATGCTTCATAACGGATATCATAAGTTATTTTATTACCTAGTTTGAAGAAATGATAACGATAAAGATATGTGATAATAATCGCAGCAATGTTTAAGCCAACATAAAGAGCGATTAGTTTGATAATTGGTTTTACCATTGGTTTATAAAAAGCAAGGAGCCCTTGATTATCAAGAATTATGTAATCATACTCATATTGAATATCGTTAGCATCGATCACTACTAGTTTACCGTCTTTAATCTCTTTTGTCCCATCAACAACATGTTCATTAATAAAATAAAATTTGTTCTTAATTAAAAAGACACGTACTTCATTTTCTTCTTTAACGAATTTATGTTTTTCTTTAATATAACGAGCTTGCGCATAATAGTTTCCTGAGTATTCCACAGAGTTTTCCACAGAGTTATCCACAATATACCATGGTTGTTCAATGCCAATTAAGTAATCGTCGATTAAACTCTTAAAGAAAAGGGGAAGAATTAGTTCAATGGCGATACTTGTTACGAGGGCGATGATAGAAATAACAACTAAACTTTTGTATTTCTTGGCATATTTAAAAAGACGCATTAATGTCATGCTTATTCACCCCCACGCTTTTCTAACATTTGTTGATGAATGTATTGCTTGCTATACCAACCATTTAGCGCCATCAATTGTTCATGATTACCCCGCTCAATGATTTCTCCATCAGCGAGCACAATAATCTCGTCAGCATGTTCAACCGCTGATAAACGATGTGCTACGATGACAGTAGTTTTATTTTTTCGAACTTTCTTAATATTGCGGAGAATTTCCTTTTCTGTGGTACCATCGACCGCCGATAAGGAATCATCTAGAATTAACACTTCCGGGTTAGTAATCATTGCGCGTGCTATCGATAAGCGTTGTTTTTGTCCACCTGATAAAGTTACACCTTGTTCGCCAACGATTGTATCTAATCCTTCATCTAAAAAGGAGATGTCTTTACGGAATGAAGCTAAATCGATCGCTTCCTCAATTTCTTCGTCAGTTGCATCCTTCTTGCCAAAAGCAATATTCTTCTTTACTGTGCCAGTAAACAGGATATGTTCTTGTGGTACGTATCCAAAAAATTTACGGACGTCTTTAGTGTTAATATCATTGATATTAACACCATTAATTAATACTTCGCCTTCTTTTAACCGATATTGCTTAAGCATTTGTCTGATAATAGTTGTTTTACCTGAACCAGTCTTACCAACAATACCTAATGTTTTACCACGTTCTAGTTTGAAGTTAATATTCTTAATCGCATAAAACTCACTGTTAGGATATTGAAAACTTACATTCCTAAATTCTAATGATTGTAATGTTTGTCCAACATCAACGGGATTCTCTGGTTCAATGATTTCAGATTTTTGCTTCATGATGTTATCAATGCGGTCATATGAAGCATTACCACGACTCATAATATTTACTAAATCACCTAAGGCAAACATAGGCCAACCAAGCATACCTAAATAAATTACAAATGATACTAGTTGTCCTGGTGTCAAATCCTGATGTAAAACTAGATAAGTCCCATAACTAAAAGCTATCGTGTTCGCTAAGGTAAAAACTAAGCGGAAGAAAGGATCAAATAAAGCATTAATGCTAACTAGTTTTAGATTTTTATTATAAGCATTTATACTACTTTCATCTAATCGCTTAATATCTTCATGTTCTTGTACATAAGCTCTGACAACACGTACACCAGTTACTGACTCAAGTACTTTATTGTTTAATTCACTGAAAGCATTTTGACTTTCGGAATAGGCTTTATGTATCTTATCTCCTAAAATCCTTACTCCTAAAACAATAAAAGGAATGGGGATAAGGCTTGCGAGGGTTAGTTTATAACTAATGGTATAAAACATCATGAATAATATCATCAATAAATATACTATGGAATCGACAAGGGTTAAAATTCCATAACCAGCTGTCATCGATACAGCATTGAGATCACTTGTGGCCCGAGCCATTAGGTCTCCTACAATGTTCTTCTCATAAAAAGTATTATCCATCTTTAATAAATGACGGAAATAACGCTTGCGGATGGTATATTCTAGTTTTATACCCGCTCCAAATAATAAATAGTTCCAAGCATAGGAGACGATATATCCAAATAGAGTTATCGCTACTAAGATGATAATTAACAACCATAATGATTGCTTTGTTAGTGATTTATTGACAATTTGGTCTATACCCTTTTCTAATAATTTAGGTGGTATAACACTTACCAAACTTGCGAAATTTAAAAATGTGATAGCGAATAGATATCTTACCCAGTTTTCTTTTAAATACCAACCAATTTTTTTGAACATGCTAAACACGATTATCACCCCAATTCATTCCGACAAGTACTATTATACTATACTACTTCATTTATACCAATAATAAAAAAGGGATTTATTTAATCCCTTTAACTTGTGACTTATTAATTATTAATGGACATTCCCCTTCATCACATAGGTATTTAGTTGCGATATAATCAAGACGAAAACTAAGAAGTAAAAAAACTAATGACAAACCTGATCCTTTGATAATATTTAACGGAATAAAAGAGCTCGAAATAGTAATAATTTCATCCTTAGTAAAAGGCGTGTTAGTTGCTAGTGAATATAAGGGGAATGATACATAAATGTTAAAATAAAACATAAACAGTGTTAGGAATACCGTACCGATAACACAAGGTATGATTCTTAAGAGAAGAGGGTTTTTTATTGATTTTCGTAATAAGACCATTGTGTAATAGAATGGTAATGAATAACTAATGGACGCTACAAAAGCGATCATTTCCCCAACACCAAAATCTCCAGCAGAAATAATAACTATATGAACAAGGGATTTAATTAGTGCTACCGCAATCCCACCAATAGGTCCATATAAAACCATCGCAATAATGACTGCTGTATCGCTGATATCAAACTTAAATGGGGGAATGAAAGGTATCTCTACCCACATTAAAGCACTACCTAAAGCTGCCAGAATTGCTAACGTTACTATTTTTCTTACTCTAAATGATGACTTCGACATTTTTATACCTCCTTACTATCATAAGAAAAACCCCTTATATAAAATCTTCTAAGGGGTTTAGTTCCAGAGGCATGACAAAAAGTCATTATTGCCATAAAACCTTCTCCCATCCAGACTTTACTGTCGATTACGGAATTTCACCGTACTGGCTAACCATCGGTTAGCGTTGTGGACTGTCACCACCGGTCGGGAATTTCACCCTGTCTCGAAGATTTTATATTTGGTTTTTCTTATACAGATGTATTATAGTCTAATCAGCTAAAAAATACAAGATTTATTATAATAACCCCCTAATCTTCTTCAATATTATATGTTTTTTTAGTTAAAACAAATGATTTAGTACACACTAATAATGGCACAATATCAATTAACTATGGAGGATATTATGAAGTATCAATATAAATCTAATAAGAATTGGGTTATCTGTCTTTTACTATGTATCTTTCTAGGTTATTTAGGAGTTCATCGTTTCTATGTAGGCAAAATTGGTACAGGTATTCTCTGGTTATTAACAGTAGGGTTATTCGGCATCGGTTATATTGTTGATTTATTGTTAATTGCGACCTTTAAATTTACTGATGCCAATGGGAATAAATTATCTTAATTTAATTTTTTTCTTCATTATTTTTCTCAATATTTTTCACCACTAACACATCACAAGGCGCATTTTTAACAATCTCGGTTGTAACATTACCAAAAATCTTTTTTAAGATCCCCTTGCTGCTACTCGAGCCACAGACAATTAAATCACAATCATATCCCTTAGCTACGACATTAGTTATCGCCAGTGCTGGTGTAGAACTAGCAGTGACTACCACATCAATCTTGGAAATTCCTTTTTTTAATGCTTCATCTTTATATTTATTTAAAATTTCTTCAATACCATCATTAGTTTCTAGATAAACGATATCTTGTGGTAAGTAAATTCCTTCATTTAAAAAATTGGGAACAATATATCTAAGGTTCTTAATGTGACAAAGTGTCATTTGCGCGTTATGTTTAAGAGCGAGATTTAATCCTACTTCAAACAAATCGTGAGAATTCGAACTATGGGAGATGGCGACGAGAATGTTTTTATACATTTTATCACCTCCTAATTTTTCTCCATACCTATGAAAAAGACTTATTTTAACCATTATAACACATTTGTCAATTCTATTTTAACATATATACTTTAATTATGAAAAGAAACCAATATTATAAGCATTTTTATATAAATATTTAGTGTTATAATTTATAATTATAAGTGATGTCCCTCCTATTTCGTTTTATATAATTATAATACTATAAAGGGTGATAAAATGTTTAAGATTGGCGATTATATAGAATTTTCTTTACCAGGTAGTGATGGCAGAGTCCATAAAACAGAAGATTATAAAGGGAAAGTAATTGTGCTATATACTTATCCAAAGGACTTAACCCCTGGTTGTACTACACAAGCTTGTCGTTTTCGTGATTTAACAAAAGAATTTGCGGAATTAAATGCGGTTATTTTAGGGTTAAATAAAGATGATTTGCAATCACACGAAAAATTCATTAATAAACACCAATTAACTTTCCCGCTTTTATCAGATGTTAATGGTAAATTATTAGATAAGTTAGGCGCAAAAGAAGGTAGTAAAGTTTACAGAAACACTTATGTAATTGATGAAGAAGGTAAATTAGAAAAAATCTATGAACAAGTAAAAGCTAGTGAAAACCCCGATGAAGTACTTGCATACTTAAAAGAAAGAAAGGCTTAATTAAGCCTTTTTTTGTTACATGAAATGAAAAGGATTAGAGATTTTATCTTTACCAAACACTTTAACTGCTAAGCGATACAAAGATTTTGCATGAATGCGGTCGTGCCAAAGAAAGCGTCGCAAAACTTTTCGTAATGACCATTTTTCATTGTAACTTCCTTCATAAACTTGATTATCTAAATAATTAGGTAGTTGTTCAAGAAGATTAAAACCCTGCATTCGACAAGTATAAATATCGGGTTCATTGTCAACATCAATTCCGATTTCACCAAAATAATAAGCATTGACATTTTTAGTGTGATTATATACCTCTTTCGCAGTACAAGGTATTTTCCCATAAAAAGTTGAACGAGGTGTTTGTAATAAGTAGTCCTTATCAGATATGGAATCGTATAAAGTTTGGAAATCAAAAGCTGATTTTAAAGATAACTGTTTAGATCTTTGATATTCGTTATTGTCTAAAGGTTTCATTTCGCTACTAAAGATAATATCTGTATCTGCATCATGGATAGCAAGTTTACTGTATTTACTTTGAACGAACATTATCTCTGGATTATCTACAATCACATCCTCTCCTAGCCACCGTAAATAACTAGTAATTTCTAAAGGAAATTTCGCTATGGCCTCATCAATGGTTTTCCCACGTACAAATGCACCTACATAGTTTTGGGCATATAATAAATATCCCTGTTCATTAAACTCACATACCACTTCAATATACATGTTTTTCATCCCTAACCTAAACTGATTTCTAATTTAACAATATTATAACTTATCATGTGATTTATCTGAATATAAAAATACATTTTTTATCGCTATAGTGTGTTTTTTTGTAGAATTAAGTTGAATATACATGTATTAATAATGTATAATTGATTAAAAGGTGAATAAAGGGGTATATATTATGCCAAGAGAGTCAAAATTCTTCACCGTTCCTAACCGAAGGAATCTTTCAGAAAAGGTTAAAGAATTAGAATCATTTGGGTGGGAGTTAAGTTCAATCAATGGTTTAGATGTTATGATGACAAGGGAGACATCAAATAAAGTATATCCAGACTTAATAAGATATGAATATGAGTATGAAGCGTTACGGGAAGAATGCAATAATTTAGAAGAGCCAATGAGTCCTAATTTTAGTGTTGTTTTGTTTATAATATGGATTATCTTATTTATACTTCCAGGTATCATATATTTGATAATTTACCTATACTCTAAACAAAAATACATGCGATTATATAATGAATATAAATCGAAATATGAACAACTAACCCAGCAAATTAAAGAAATCTGTGCGAAATCTCGACAACTTTTTTATTCTCGTGAAGAAAATTTATGATAAAAGCCATATTCAACATGAATATGGCTTTTTAATATAATTAATATTTAGAAATGATAGATTTCTTTATCCTTTATAAATGAATCAAAAATAGCTGTCGCATTTTTAAAGTAGAATACTTGTGTATTACCGTCATTTTCATTATAAATGGCCCTTAACTCTGGATAAGCATCAAGCATAGACTTACGTGCTGCTACTCTGTCATCTTCAACTAACTCACCACTTAGTCTCAACCACACTCCATCCATAAAGGCGCAGATTTCGACCTTAGGATTAGTAGCGATTTGTTTTGAGACTGCTTTAATTTTGCCTGTTTGTATATAGAGTTTACCTTCAAAAATATGGGCAGTTCCAAATGGACGAACCCTTGGTTGGTCACCTTCTACCGTTGCTAGATAGTAACAACCAGCATCTTTAAGAAACTTACATACTTTTTCAATTACTTCCATGAATAAACACCTCTATTACTTATTTGTTAACCTATACCTCTAACCCCAACACCAGAAGAATGGGTTTGGGCATCAGGTAAAACACCACCAAAGCCACCAGCAGAGTTCCTCTTTAAGCCAAGGATAACTAGTACTCGGTATCGCAAACTCTTATACTTTGATGGTTTGCTTACTTCGATGGGATTAATTCCATCATCATTCACTAAATAAATCTCTATGCCTTTTTCTTGATATCGACATAATATATGTGATAAATCATTTTCAATATTTTGGGAAACAACTATAACTTTTTTAATATGATTCCTAAGTAAATAATCAGCAGAAGGCATATCTTGAGGAAAGATGCTCCAACGATTATCATAAGCTCCATTTACTTTGTACTCTTTCATTCTCCGTTTATCAAGCAAGAAGGCTGGATTAGCATCAGTTCTGATGTAGATATTTATTAACTCCTGTGCACCCCAATATAATGCTTCTTCAAGTTTCTCAACATTAACAATATTATTATATGGACCTTTTGTCCCATTAAAAAGGGGAACGGGGCGATATCCTAATTCTGCTAAGTAAATTCCTGCTTTAACACTTTGTTCACCATTTAAATCGACAATAATCATCGTGTCATGTTGATAGGTAATTTCCTTTATTTCTTGTTTATAAAAATAACTATTCATTGTTATTCGATTAGAAGGTCTAGCGAACATTGCAGGTTTTGCCCAAGCTGACCACTTAGCGTCAGTAGGGGCCCATATTTTATATAATTCTATACTAGTATTTTTTTCATCCACTTTCAATATCTCCCTTCATACTTAATATAGGGATATCTTTTGCATAAGCATCTATACGCGGATAAGGACTAATGCGACCATAAAAACCAGCACGTTTACCATCCACAGTAAAGACCCCTATACATAAATGAAAACTATTGCCATCTGTAGCTTGTACTTTCTTACTATGAAACATCTCTTGGGCAACCCAGTTCTTTGGTTCTTTTTTTACTGCCTTCTTAATTTTCTTTAACTCATCATCAGCTACAACAAATTTAATCGTAATATATTCTCCTACCCGTCCTAAAGTTGGTTTGTATATAAATTCTCCTGTTTCCATTTCTACTCGACGTGGGTCGATCGTATTTGGTAAAAACTTCTTCCAATAAGGTATTTCGATACCTAGCTTGTCCCAAACTAAGGGAAACCGTTTAGTTTGGGTTAGAATGGCAATGGGATGATTACAGGAAGGAATGCTGAGATTATAATAGTTTTGCCACTTATATTTTCTTGGTAAGTTACATAACCATTCAAGTGGGAAAAAACGTAAAATTCCATCTACTTTAAACTCTTTATCACCAATTACACAAGTAGGATAACCATTCTGCCACTTAAGGTGGTCAGGCGCGGCATAAAGTGAATGATAGCCCTGAGCATCAAAGTAATCACCAATAAACTGCATAACTTGACGATCATCAGAATAACTAGTGGCATGGACTAAGGCAATGGTTCCCTTATCTTTAACCTTATCTTTAAATGCCTGAAAGAGTACTTCCGCTAGGTTAGTTCCTGTGTCATAATTTTTAAGATATTTATTGGCTATCTGTGGTAATACAGAAGCTTCTGCAAATCCGCCAGGAACATCGCTATTTACTTCCGAAATGTTCCACCCTTTTTCAGTAGGATGAAAGTCAAACCGCATAAGCCGAATATGCTGAGCTTGTTCATAATTCTTAATACCTTTTAAAGTTTTACGTATAACTCGGGGAATACCTAATTCTTTTACTAGTTCTGGATGCTGTAGTAAAGTTTCTTCAATAAGTACTGTTTCTTCCGCTAATCTTTCAGCCCAAGTCTCAAGATTTTTCGCGGTCTCTTCATCTATAACTGCCACATATTCTGATACGGTATTTGAATCGCCAACTTGTGGATCCCATTTATAAGCATTAAATATCACTTCGTAACGATAATCGGCATATACTTCCTCAGGAATTCTTACTAGTTTGATCATTTTTGTCACCTAACTTAGAAAATATATAGGGTTTTCTTTAAATGGTGGTACGACATATAATACTGCAGAAATAACTAAGATAATTAGCAAAGTTGCCCATAAGCATGAGGAAGTAATATCAGTAGGAATGTTTTCATTTTCAAATTGTTTTTTATAATATAATTCAATTCCTAAATATATTAAGCAAAATGGAACAATTATCCAAATATCAGTAAAATCAATGATCGTTTACCAGAAATTAAACCAATCTCCCCCTGAACCGCGGGCTAAGAAAACTCCTGTTGAAAGTAAGTACCCTCCAAATCTAATCCCGCTACCTAAATCTCGCGAAATAGTAATCCTTTCAAGAATACCTGTACATTTATTAATTAATAATGCTAAAACAAACCACAGTAAGACCCCAATCCCTCCAGCAACTATTACGCACCAAAAGCCTGGACCATCACCTATATTAGCACCAGCATATATGAGAGTTAAACCTAGTATGGCCCCAACATACGCAGATAGAGCGGCATAATTACCATTAGTAATAATATCATCTACCCATGATATATCATAAAAGTAAAATATTAATTTATTAAATAGATATATCCACGCAAATCCCATAAAAACATAAAAAGTAATATAAAAACCATCATTTACTACATCAAATGAGGCAAGGTTTTTTAAAGTTATCAAGTTAATTGTGAGTATTAATATAGGTAGTAGCCCTAAAACAAGATTATTAATAGTTTTTCTTTTGGGTTTAAATAACCTAAATAAATAGCGATACCAATTATAAATAAAAACTACTGTAAGACTCCCCCAAAAGACAAGTAGTAATATTTCTAACTCATACATTACCGCATCACAACCTTTTTTTATTCATAATAATTAAATGATAACGCATATTATAATTTTTTTCTATAAAATATTATGAAATATTTTGTCTTAGATTGTATCTAGAATCAAAAAGACCCACTTAGTTTTTAGATTATTCATATATTTCATAATTTACTTTTTACCATTCTTTCAAAACTCCATATGACTAAGAAACTCAATATTGGTTCTGCCAAAATCGAACTTTCCTTATACAAACTTCCTGTATTAATACTAATCTATGACTAAGTTTTATCATGCCTAGGTTGCTAGACCATATTTTTAACCAATATGTTCAATATCTTTATAATAATCAACCAAGAAACTAATATATATTTTTTATATCTCATAACTAAGATCTCCCCCATAATTTATCATCATAAATATCAATACTAACTTCTAACCATCTTCATATCTTACCATCTTCAAAACAAGCGCTAACAGTACTGGTGATTTTAGTGCTTTTTAACTCATGATATTTAAAAATTAGTAAATATATATAAAATAATCTTTTTAAAAAAATAAGGTCTGATACATCAGACCTTATCAAATGGTGGAACCAAGGAGATTCGAACTCCCGACCTCTTGAGTGCGATTCAAGCGCGCTCCCAACTGCGCCATGGTCCCATTTCCATTAAATAATATACCACTAAGTTTTAATTTTATCAATAGAAAAATAAAGGTAACCCTATGGTTACCTTTTGAAGATTTTAACTAATCTTGTTTTTACTTTGCTAAACTTATCTTTAAGTTGTAGGTTATGACATTTCAAGTTAAAGTAATAAACAAAACGATTAGATGAATTAATTAAAGTGTTGTATAATGTAGGATCTTGGCACTTAGGTAATAAATAGTTTATAACTTTTTGGCTTTCTTCGCGCTTATATGATTCATATCTCATACAGCCATAAAAAAGGCCTTTATTTGTATTCATGACAAGCCATAAATTGCCATCGTATTGTTGAAAGGAAACTTCGTTAACTTCATCTAAAGTGATATCAATACTTGTGTCATCTCTAGTAAGAGTAAGAGAATTACCATTAAAAATCGCAAAACATTTTTCCCATTGTTTCACATTATTAAATATTGTGGTGTCTTTACGCATAAAAAATAGTGCTACTTCACCTTTGATGTTATGTTGTGCTTTATATTCTTCAAGATAATTTGACATAACTACACCCCTTTTTAAAAGTAATAATTATATTCTAATAATAATTCAATTCACTAAAAATTTCAATCACTAATTATATAATTATAAATATCTGTTATATATTTAAATCCATTATCTAAATACACCTTATTAGAGATTGGATTTTTCTTGTCTACAAATAAGGTAACATGTTTAACTTGTTGTAAAGCCCACTCACATATTAAGTTAATCATGCTCTTGGCATAACCTTTACCACGATATTCTGGAAATGTATATACAGCGGAAATGGTTAAACCATTTTCATTTCTTTTATTTAAGCGGGCAAAAGAAGTCTTTTTCTTTCTTCATTTTCATAAAGATAAAAATATCCATTACTTAGATATAGATTTACTTTTTCTTTAGCTTCATCTAAAGTGATGGGATCATTTAACGTTTCGTTCGTAAAATTACAAATACCTTGAGCAATAGAATCTATATCCTCAGTTGTTGGTATTACTAATCGACCTTTTCGAGGTAAAAGTCTAAATTCTCTAATACCCATAATATCCATTGCCATATCTAATTTAAATGTTTTGCTAGATGCCTTGATGTATAAATCAGTATCCTCCTTATTACCTAAGATACCTGAAATCGTGATGTTATTGTTTTCAACATATTCTACTAACAACCTTGTAGCTGCAATATTGTTATTTAAGCCAAATAATAACAACCGATGTGGATAGGCATTAATAACGCTAGTTTATCGTCATCATCATATACACCACCACGAATCTGATGCGTATGAAGTTCTATATCATTAATTACGTTAATGTAGAATAATTGTAGTTCTAGTTCATATTCATCTAATAAATGCTTATATGTTTCGCAAAATTCTTGATTAGACTTAACTAATTTTAAGTACATAAGCTCCCTCGTTTCTAAGATATTCAATTTTATGCTTAATAAACACTGTTTATTACTAATTAATTATATCTATTTTATATCCATAAGCAATATTAGTTCATATCAAAAATAAAAAAGCCCATTGGGCTTTAAATGGTGGTTCGAGGCAGAATCGAACTGCCGACACAGGGATTTTCAGTCCCTTGCTCTACCTACTGAGCTATCGAACCAATTTTATTAACAAAAAAACTGCTTGAAAAGGCAGTTTATATGGTTGCGGGGGCAAGATTTGAACTTGCGACCTCCGGGTTATGAGCCCGACGAGCTACCTGGCTGCTCTACCCCGCGATAACACCATATATTAGTATACCACAAGATTAAGAAAATTCAACCCCTTAAGCGGAATCTTTATATTTTCGTTATTATCAATAAGATAATGATACCTGGTATCCGTAAGAAACCCGCTATTATAATAGTTAAGATATTAATGGGAATGAAGATTGATAAACCTACACCTAAATAATTAATTATGTATAGGCTAATTATGCCGATTAATAGATTCTTAAGAACCCATTTAATATTTTTAATCATATAATATCACCTATACATAATGTATGCTTGTCAATGGTAGATAATGCATCTTTTATTTATGATTATTATTTATTTCCCTTCGACCTTCTAATGCCTTAAGAAGCGTAACTTCATCTGCATATTCTAATCCTCCACCAACAGGCAATCCTCGGGCAATCCGTGTTACTTTGATGTCCGTGTTTTCTAACAGTTTCGCAATATACAGTGCAGTCGATTCCCCTTCAATAGTCGTATTGGTGGCTAGAATGATTTCTTTAACTTCTTCATTCTTTAAACGTTCTAAAAGAGAAGGAATATTAATGTCTTGAGGTCCTATTCCATTCATTGGTGATATGACACCATTCAAAACATGATATAAACCGCGATATTCTTTCATCTTTTCCATCGCGATTAAATCTTTAATCTCTTCAACTACCGCTATGACCGAACGATCACGATGCGGATCACGACAAATAGCACAAGGATTTTTATCCGTTAAATTACCACAAACACTACATTGCATCAAATCTCTTTTTGCAGATACTAACCCTTTCGCAAAATTTAGAACATCTTCTTCTTTCATTTTAGTTGCCACAAATACAGCAAGTCTTTCTGCTGATTTCGGTCCAATACCTGGTAGTTTACTAAATGATTCAATAAGTTTTTGAATCGCTTCAGGATAATACATGCATATCACCTCATAATAGTTAAAGTTGTATTGAAAAATCAATACAACTTTTAGAACAAGCCACCCATACCTGGGAATCCTTGTGTATAAGGAGCCATGATTTCTTGAGTTTTTTCATCTACTTGCCGCATTGCATCATTAATTGCGGCCAAAATCATATCTTCTAATAAACTTACATCTTCAGGGTCTACTGCTTCAGGTTTAATCTTGACAGAAACAACTTCTTTTGTACCCTTAACTTCGACAGTTACAACACCACCTGCACTGCCCACAAAAATGGATTCTTCAAGTTCTTGTTGTGCTTTCATCATTTCTTTTTGCATCTTTTTAAGTTTATTAAGCATACTTTGATTAATCATCTTACTTCTCTCCTTACTTTACTTTATTTTAACTATATCTTCACCAAAAATGTTAATTGCCTCTTTAACATATTCAGGCTCAAATTCATATTTATTTGTCTGTCTTTTTATAATAATTGGTTCTGTAATTGGTGATAACTTTGGTTTTCTAATCTTATTTCTAAGTTGTTCAACAAACTCTTCACGTTTCTCCAACCATATTCTTTTAGGCAAGGCAATAATATCATATTTTTCACGGAAGGTTTGTTCGAGTAGTTGGACTGCCTTATCATAAATATCTTTATCATATAAAGAAGCACATATCGTGTCGTACTCATAAGATAATATAATCTTATTATCAATCGATACGGCTTCAACAGTCCCATCTAATAAGATTTGTTCAACATTCACAAAATTAAGATCAGTGGCTTTGATAGATTGCCAAGCCATTACAAGTGCTAGTTTCTTCTCCTTACTTGCATTATACAAGATTTCTTCAATGACTGCCACATCGATGTATTTCTTTTCAACATCAACTGCAGGTGTGGGTTGTACTTCTTGTACTTCTTCTACTTTTAGTTCTGTTGGTTTTTCTTCAATCGCAACTTTTTGTACTATAGGTTCATGCTTTTTCAACGCATAATTAATCTCAAACATTGCCAATTCAATAAATACACGTGGTAAATTAGATTTGCGCATTTCATATTGAGTATCATTTAAAATCTTTATGATGTCAGCTAAATTTTCTTCTGTAAATTTTTGTGCTAATGCTTTAGTTTCTTCGCTATTATTCGTAATTAACTCACCATCTGAATGTTGCATCTTCTTAAGCAAGAATACGTCACGGAAATAAAAAATCATATCTTCAAGAATTCTTAATGGCTCTTTCCCCCTAGCGATAAACTTATCAATCTTTTCAATCACCTTTTGGGTATTACCATTTAATAATTCTTGGGCTAAGTCCACTAACATTTCTTCCGAAATTGTACCAGTAATCTCATGGACATTTTCTTCCGTTACAATCTCATCACTATAGGAAATGGCTTGGTCTAAGAGCGATAACGCATCGCGCATACCACCATGGGCATTTTTCGCAATTGTTACGATTGCCTTTTCTTCTATTTGGATATTTTCTTCTTTTACTATATATTTAATGCGGTCAATAATATCTTTTGTTGAAATCGATTTAAAGTCGAAACGTTGACACCGTGATATAATGGTTGCTGGTATTTTATGAGGTTCCGTTGTCGCCAAAATAAAGATTACATGTGCTGGCGGTTCCTCTAAAGTTTTTAATAAAGCATTAAAAGCTCCTGTTGACAACATATGAACTTCATCAATGATGTATACTTTATATCTACCGACAGTAGGTGCATACTTTACTTTATCGCGTATTTCTCTAATATCATCTACACCGTTGTTGCTGGCGGCATCGATTTCATAAACATCGTTGTCAAAACCACTATTGATGCTTAAACAACTAGGACATTGGTTACACGGTTCGTCTGTTGGTGCTTTTTCACAGTTAACCGCCTTCGCAATAATTTTGGCAACTGATGTTTTTCCAGTTCCGCGTGGACCTGTAAATAAATAAGCATGGGAGATTTTATCATGTTTCAAAGCATTTTGAAAAGTTTTGGTTATATGATGTTGACCAAAAACTTCTGCAAATGTATTAGGTCGATACAACCGATATAATGTCTTGTAACTCATGGTATCACCTACTATCCGTAAGTATTTCAAAAGTATTATAACATAATTGCGTCACTTTTAATAGAAACAATTAAACATAATCCGTTTTATTTTATAAATATCAACATTTGTGATACAATAGTTTTTGTACGAGGTGAAATCTATGCTTAATAATCTCATCATTTATCGGGGTGCATATGAAGACATTAGGGTAATTCGTGAAAAATTTAAACAACTTCAAGAAAATAAAAAGAATAGCCCATTATATAATGAAAATACCACTAAATATTTAAAGAAAATCCAAATTATTGATGAATATCAAGAAGATTATTTGTACGAATTAAAAATATCCTTTCAGTACAAAAAATCCAATTATAAAGAACTTTTAGAAACTTTAAAAACCCCTAATGCCGAATTAGCCCATATGTGTTGGGATGCGAAGGATGAAGTTTGGGTTGTAAATAGTACTGAATACATTGAAAAATATCGATTTATACCTGAATTTGCCCTTCATAAGATTTTACTGGAGTACATGAGCTATACAGAATCAGCGATTATTCTTGACTCATACGAAACAATCAAGTTTGATCATAATACAAGAAGGGTTGTTGTCAATGACCGTAATGTATCTTATGAAGATTTACTAGATATAGTATTTACGAAAAAGATTAAAGGAAAGCCTTTATATAGTGTTATTGAACCTTTCGTTATCAATTATTATTCCCAGTGTATTAATCAATATGATGGAATCTTTTCTAGTAGTAGTGAAAGCATCCCCAACAATGAAGAACCAAGTCCCCTTGCATTATTCATTGTCACGGTTGGGATAATCGCTATCATTGTGATTGCGCTAAAAATATTGAAACTTATTTAATCAATTTAGGAGGATAATATGAAAAAATTATGCCCTTTATGCGGTGGCCCTTTAGCTACTGAAGACTTACAATTATACACTTGTTTAAACTGTGATGAACTATTTACGAGTGAAGAGTTAGAAGTCTTAGCTAATGAAAATGCTGATGATGATACTACAATATCCTGTAGTTGTACAATATAAAAATGGTCAATTAAAATTGACCATTTTTTTGTTTATCTGTATTTTCATTCTTTTGTAAGAGATGATGGGGGGGTTCATAATTTATTTTCTTACCCTTAACTAAATATAGAATTTGCTCTGAAATGTTAGTTAAGTGATCGCCACTACGCTCAATTTGCTTATTCAGCACTAGGGCATGGCTAATCATATGTTGTTCAAACTCATCATTTGTTAATTTAAATTGATTTAATAGTTTTTTGAAATTTTCACGATAGATGCAGTCAATTTCCGTATCCATTAACATTGCATCTCTCGCTTTGTTGCGATCTTCTTCTAAAAATGCTTCTAAGTTTTTCTCTAACATCTTAAAAATGATCGCAAACATATCATCAAAGCTTGATATATACTCACTGGCCTTTTCAACATTCATCTCTTTAGCGGTAATCACATATTCTGCAATGTTCTTTGCATAATCAGCAATCCGCTCTAACTCATAAGCCAGTCTGCTAATCGTCATTACCCGACGTAAATCCAAATCAACGGGATTATATTGGGCGATAATGTTAATGGTGTCTAAGTCGATTTGTTCCGCAAATTTATTGATATCACCATCATTTTTAATAACTTCAAGTGCTAACTGGCTATCCCGTGTTTTAATTGAATGAATAACTTTTTTGTACTGTTCAATAATCATGAAGACTAAGTTTTTGATATCTAAGCGTAATATTTCTATACTATCACTTAATAATCGTTTCTCTTTAGTCATAATGATATACAACCTTTCCTAACTCTTCTTAAAATAAATAATAAACTCCGTTCCCTCATTGACCTTGCTTTTTACCTCAATAAATGCTTGATGAATATCTAAAATCGATTTTACAATCGCAAGTCCTAACCCTGTACCCCCCGTTACACGACTACGGGCTTTATCAACGCGATAAAAACGCTCAAAGATATGAGGAAGCGCCTTTTCATCAATCCCAATTCCCTCATCCCTTACACTTACAACAATTGATTTATCGTGCTCATAAGATTTTATGTAAATTGATTTGTTTTCATCTGTGTAATTAATCGCATTATTAATTAAATTTATAAATACTATTTTCAAACGTTCATAATCCCCTGTAATTGTTAAGTTATCATTTAAATCAAGATGTAATGTTTGGTGCTTTTCTAATAAACGATAGTTTAAAATATTTATAACACTATGAATAAGTTCTGATAGATTAATCTTTTCAATGTTTAAAGTTAGATTCGCACTCTCTAACCTTGAAAGCAACAGTATCTCATTAACGATTCTTTCCATCCGTTCGTTTTCTTCTTTAATAATTGTTAAAAATTCTTTAATAGTCTCTTGGGGATGATTTCCATTTAGCAATATTTCGGCAGCTCCTTTAATGGCTGATATTGGTGTCTTAAGTTCATGACTAGCATCAGCTAAAAATTCACGTTGGAGATTTTCGTATTTTTTAAGTTCGGTAATATCATGAAAAATAAACACTATACCGATAAAAACATAATGACTGTTTATTCTATTTTTGATAGGAATCGCATTTGCTTGATAATACCTTTCGTTAATACCGAGAGTTTCTGTATTGTGTGTTTCAAAAATAAAAGCATCATCAATGAATTTATATATTGTTTTATTACGTAATTTTTCGTAAATATCGTTTATTTCAAGATTAACTTCAAAACTATTTAGAAACTGATTGTTAACATAGCGAATTTTCCCATCACGATCAATATATATAATAGGACTCGTGATATTATTGGTAAGAATTTCAATCGCTAGTTGGTCTTCTTCTTTCATTGAACGCATCTTATCGATATTACGCATTAACCTGTTCAAGTTCGCATTAAATCTTCGATTAGCGACAAAACGTTCTACCTGGGTTTTTTCAATCTGATTATTAATAATTTTTTCTAAAACATCATTCATTGTGGCATATTCTTTATTTATCCAATGGAAATAATAGAAAAACGGCGCTGTAACTACAACATATAATACTATCATTAATGGAATATTATTATGTGTTAAATAACCTATCCCCACTAAGATTCCAACATACAACAATCCATAAATAACTATTCTATTTCGTTTCATTGCTGACTTCCTCTAACATATAACCTATTCCACGTTTTGTCACGATAACAACATTACTACCAGTTAGTTTTTCCCGCAGTTTAAAAATGTGAACATCGACAATCCTCGTATCGCCATCATATTCGAAACCCCATAATGTTTCTAAAAGAACATCACGTGAAAGGGCGATACCTTTATTTTTTATGAGGAATAATAATAAATCATATTCTTTCCGTGTTAATGGAATGAGTTTTCCATTTACAAAGACTTCATGACGATTGAGGTCGATAACTAGACTACCCAATGTTATGAGGTGTTCTTCAGTACTGTTTAATTTTTGTCGTCTTAATCCTGCCTTAACTCGCGCTAAAACTTCTCTAGGGGAGAATGGTTTGGTCATATAATCATCAGCACCTGATTCTAGGCCAATGATTTTATCGATTTCGTCATCGCGTGCAGTTAACATGATTATATAAACATCGTTGTTTTCTTTTCTCAATTGTTTACATATTTCTAATCCATCTAATTTAGGTAACATTAAATCTAAAATGATTAGATCATAATCATTCTCTTTGGCTTTTTTTAAACCATTCATTCCATCATAAGCGTTATCGACTTCATAACCAGCTTGAGTTAAATCATATGTAAGTAGTTTTTGAATAGATTGTTCATCCTCAATGACCAATATTTTCGCCATATTCTCACTCCATAATTTAGAACTATCAACTATAATTTTACCAATTTATAAAACTTACGCAATTTATTTTAACTTTTTCTTGAAATATTTTAAAAAAATTAAAAAACTCTCCTTAAGGACCCTCACCCACATAAGATAAGATACTTAAGGCTGCTTCCGCTAGGACCTGACCTGGTTCGCATCCATCCCATTGGATGAGGGTTCTTAAAGAGAGTTTCGTCACATATGTTATTATACATGACTTACTCTGATTTATCAATCTTTTTTTTTATTTCGCAAATTTTGGAAGAAGGAAATCATGAGATTTCGGCACTCTTCTTCAAAAATGCCACCTTCATATTCCACTTTATGGTTAAATTTGTCGCTATCTAAAATGCGGAAGATGCTTTCAACTCCGCCAAAGCGTTCATCTTTTGCTCCATAATATAGTTTTCTGATACGCGCTAAGATTAACGCTCCTGCACACATAACACATGGTTCTAAGGTTACATACATGTCACAGTCATTTAAGCGCCAAGAATTGAGTTTCTCACAAGCTTCATTTATTGCTAAGATTTCCGCATGGTGGGTGGCGTTTTGGGTTATTTCGCGCATATTATGAGCGCGAGCGATGATTTCTCCATCTTTGACAATCACCACTCCCACAGGTATTTCACTTACTTCAATAGCTTTCTTCGCTTCTTTAATCGCTTCAAGCATGAAATATTCTTTTTCTGTTAATGCAGACATCAACATCACCTAAATTTTTGGCTTGTCCGGAACTTGGTGACAATGACGACAGCGTGGTTCATAAGATTCAGAAGTTCCCACCATGATAATCGGATCATTATATGATGCTGGTTTATTATTGACTAAACGTTGTGTTCTAGTTGCAGGTGCACCGCACACGCTACAAATAGCTGTCAGTTTTGTCACGAATTCCGCTTTAGTTAATAATTCGGGCATTGAACCAAAAGGTTCACCACGAAAATCACGATCTAATCCTGCGACAATAACTCTAATTCCTTTATCTGCTAAATAATCACAAACAGCGACAACATCGGAACTAAAGAATTGAACTTCATCTATTGCAACGACATCAATACGTCCATCAATGTATTTTAAAATTTCCATAGGGTTATCAATGGGAATAGATTTTATACTCATACCACTATGGGATACAATTTCATCAATACTATAACGATTATCAATGCTGGGTTTAAATACTAAAATGTTTTTCTTGGCGTACTGAAGTCTTTTAATGCGTCGAATTAGTTCTTCGGTCTTTCCAGCAAACATGCTCCCCGCAATAACTTCAATCCAGCCTTCTTTGCCTGTATAATACATAGCGCTAACTCCCTTCACTTCAAAACTCTTATATGAATTATAAATAAAAAAGACTGTTTTGCCAGTCTTTTTTCTTATTGTTCGTTTGTGTTGTTAATACCATATTTTTTATTGAATTTGTCAACACGACCAGCTGCAACAACATGTTTTTGTTTCCCTGTATAGAAAGGGTGACAATTTGAACATGTATCAACACGAATTTCTGGTTTTGTAGAACCTGTTTCAAATTCATTACCACATGTTGTACATACTACTTTGGCCTTATAATATTGAGGATGAATTCCTTGCTTCATTTTTTCACTCCTTCCGCCCTGAATTTTCCGCTAATTAAATCCAGAGTAAGTTTTACTAGATTATTATAACATATCTTGAAGTAATTTCAAGATAAATATACATTTTTATGTGCTCATGTGAATATTTGCCTTGACATTTTGGAGTTTTTCAATAATGTTACTATAACCGCGTAAAATGTGTTGGGCTTCATTGATTATTGTTGTTCCTTCAGCGATTAGTCCAGCAATTGCAAGGGAAGCCCCACCTCGTAAATCTTTCGCAACTACCTCACTACCCTTGAGGGGAGTACTTCCTTTGATGATGACTTTATTATCATTAATGACAATATTTGCGCCCATTTTAATGAGTTCCTGACAATTTTGAAAACGGTCAGAGTAAATCGTTTCTGTAACTGTGCTAATACCATGGCTTTGCGTCAAAAGCGTAGTGATGATTTGTTGAAGATCTGTAGGAAAACCTGGATAAACATCTGTCACGATATCTGTTGGTAATAATTTTTTACTATTATAAACAATGATTTTATCATCATTAATGTATGTTTTAACTCCACACTTATTTAAAGTTGTTAAAATAGCATAAAGGTGAAGATAATTAACTCGATGAATTTCTAGTGGATTTCCTAGTAAAGCGCCTAATATTAGGTATGTACCTGCTTCTATACGGTCAGGAATAACAACATAATCCGTACCATGTAGTTCTTTTACTCCGATAATCTTAATGATACTAGTACCCGCACCACTAATTTTTGCGCCCATTTGTGTCAAAAAGTTCGCAACATCTACTATTTCAGGTTCCTTCGCTGCATTATAGATTGTTGTTTCCCCTTCTGCTAGTACTGCAGCTAACATCGTGTTAATCGTTGCTCCTACACTAGGGAAAGGAAAATGGATTTCCTTACCAATTAGTTTATCCGCTTGTAAATAGATTAATTCGTTATTGATATCATACCGACAGTTTAATGTTTCAAACCCTTTTAAATGTAGATCGATTGGCCGTGGTCCTAAATAACATCCTCCAGGTAGGCGTAAAGTGGTATTCTTGAATAATCCTAAAAGCGCCCCCATAAAATAATAAGAAGCTCTAAGGGAGCCCATCTTTGTGGTAGTTAATGGTGTGTTTTTTATGTTAGAACTATTAATTTCTATATATTCATTTGTAATCTTCGTGCTGACGCTTAATTCTTGTAAAATATCTATTAATACATAAACATCACTGATCTTGGGATAATTGTAGATACGAACAATACTTTTAGATAAAATACTCGCAGGAATTAATGCAACTATACTATTTTTCGCTCCATCAATGTTGATTATTCCTTCTAAAGGAACACTCCCCTTAATCACAATTTTATTCATACCTAACCCTCTCAATATGAGTCAGTTTAAAAAGTAAAAAAATCATCTAAATTGATTTTTTTCTTTTCATTTGTACGTTATAATAGTATGTAGATTGAATAAAGGTGGTGCATAAAATGCGTTATATTGAAAGGGATTTAGTTGTTGAAGCCGTTGAACGCTTATGTATCGAAGCCAATTATTATATAGAAGATGATGTGCTAAATGCCCTTAAGCGCAGTAGAAAATTAGAGACTTCATCAATTGGACAAAGGGTTCTTGACCAAATCATTGAAAATGATTTAATCGCACGTAATGATTCTGTACCGATGTGTCAAGATACAGGGATGGTAGTAGTCTTCTTAGAAATCGGTAATCTAATCCATATTGATTATGATATTTATGAAGCGATTAATGAAGGTGTTCGAAACGGTTATTTACATGGTTATTTACGGAAATCAGTAGTAAAACATCCTTTAGATCGTGTTAATACTGGTGATAATACTCCTGCAGTTATTCATACAAAAATTGTCATGGGTAATAGTTTAACCATCACACTAGCACCTAAAGGAGCAGGTAGCGAAAACATGAGTTTAGTTAAAATGCTAACCCCTGCGGATGGTTATGAAGGAGTAAAAAAATTAGTATTGGACACGATTTTTGATGCTAAGGGTAAGCCTTGTCCACCAATTATTGTTGGAGTTGGTATAGGTGGTACCTTTGAAAAATGTGCTATGCTCGCAAAAGAAGCTCTCATGCGTCCTATTGATGATGTAAGTGATGATCCAATTGCGCGCAAATTAGAAGAAGAATTATTGGAAGAAATCAATCGTCTAGGCATTGGTCCAATGGGATTTGGCGGAACACAAACGGCTCTGGCAGTCAAGGTTAATGTTTACCCTTGTCATATAGCGTCATTACCTGTAGCGGTAAATATTCAATGTCACGCAGCAAGACACAAGAAAATCGTATTATAGGGGGAGATTAAAAATGAAAATTACAACACCCTTAACTGATGAGGTTATTGAAAAATTACGAGCAGGTGATGAAGTTTACATTACAGGCAAAATTTACACTGCTCGTGATGCAGCTCATAAACGCTTAGTGGAACTCTTAAAAAATAATCAACCTTTGCCTTTTGATATTAAAGGTCAAATCATCTATTATGTTGGTCCTACTCCCGCGAAACCAGGCGAAATCATCGGTTCTGCTGGTCCTACTACTAGTAAGAGAATGGACCCCTATACACCGATGTTACTAGAAGCTGGCTTAAAGGGAATGATTGGTAAAGGCGAACGCAGTGATTATGTCAAAGATGCGATGGTAAAACATAAAGCAATTTATTTTGCAGCGATTGGTGGTGCTGGCGCTTTAATTGCTCGCACAATTAAGAGCGTAAAAGTAGTCGCTTATGATGATTTAGGAGCGGAAGCCATTCGTGAGTTAGAAGTTGTGGACTTCCCTGCCTTTGTGGTTAATGATATTTATGGAAATGATTTAATGTTAGATAATATGAGTAAATATCGAATGGAGGAATAATATGAGTAATATTTATGAAGAATCCCTATTACTACATGAAAAACATCGTGGTAAATTAGAAATTCGCTCTAAAGTTCCTGTCACTAACCAACAAGAATTAAGTTTAGCTTATTCACCTGGCGTTGCTGAACCTTGTCGTAGGATTCACCAAAACAAAGATGAAGCATATCGTTACACAAATAAAGGTAATCTTATTCCCATTGTTACTGATGGTAGTGCTGTCTTAGGATTAGGTAATATTGGTCCAGAAGCAGCTTTACCAGTCATGGAAGGTAAAGCTATTCTTTTGAAAGAATTTGGTGGTGTTGATGCGTTCCCATTATGCCTTGCTACCCAAGATGTTGAAGAAATTATTAAAACTTGTAAGTTAATCGCTCCAACAGTAGGTGGTATCTTCTTAGAAGATATTGCAGCTCCTCGTTGTGTTGAAATCGAACGCCGCTTACAGGAAGAACTTGATATTCCTGTCTTCCATGATGATCAACACGGTACTACAATCGTGACAATCGCAGCATTAATTAACTGTTGTCGTTTAACAGGTAGAAAATTAGAAGATCTTGTCGTAGTTGTTTGTGGTGCTGGTGCTGCGGGTAGTTCGATTATCCGCATGTTACACAAACTAGGTGTTAAAGATATTATCGCCTTAAACAGCAAAGGTATTATCCATAAATCACTTAAAGATACTTATAATTCCCTCACATTAGAGATTTTAGAAATCACTAATAAGAGTGATAAAACTGGTGGTTTAAAAGAAGCATTAGTAGGTGCGGATGTCTTTATTGGAGTATCACAAGGTGGTATTCTCACTCAAGACATGATTAAATCTATGAATAAAGATCCCTTCATCTTCGCATTAGCTAACCCTACACCTGAAATTTGGCCAGATGAAGCGAAGGAAGCTGGTGCTAAAGTTGTTGGTACAGGTCGTAGTGATTTCCCTAACCAAGTTAATAATGTCCTTGCATTCCCTGGTCTCTTCCGCGGCGCTCTTGATTGTCGAGCACGCAAAATAAATGATGAAATGAAATTAGCTGCAAGTTACGCTATCGCATATTTAATTAAAGATGAAGAGTTGTCAACAGAATATATTATCCCTTCACCATTTGATAAACGCGTTCCTTCAGCCGTACGTGATGCTGTCATCAAAGCAGCTATCGAAACTAATGTGGCAAGAATTAAAGAATAATAGGAGAAGGTAAAAATGGACATAAGTAAATATCGCATCGAAAGTGATTCGTTAGGTGAAAAACTAGTCCCTAAAGATGCGTATTATGGTATCCAATCCCTCAGGGGAAAAGAAAACTTTCAAATCACAAAACAAAAAGTACATAGTGAAATGATTAAAGCGGTGGCTATCACTAAAAAAGCCGCAGCACTCGCTAATTTCCAAGCGGGAATGTTATCGGAAAAAATTTGTAATGCCATCGTTCAAGCTTGTGATGAGATTATCGCAGGTAAATTTCAAAATCAGTTCATTACCGATATGATTCAAGGTGGCGCAGGTACTTCTATCAATATGAACGCAAATGAAGTAATCGCCAACCGCGCCCAAGAATTACTTGGTGGTCAAAAGGGAGTTTATGACATTGTTCATCCAAATGACCATGTAAACTTCGGTCAATCTACTAATGATGTTATTCCTACAGCAGCGAAGATTGCGACAATTAAACTCGCAAATCGCTTACTCGTAGAAATGCGTCATTTACATAAAGCCTATCTTGATAAAGCTAATGAATTTGGTGGCATAATAAAAATGGGTAGAACGCATCTTCAAGATGCTGTACCCATCCGATTAGGTCAAGAATTTAATGCCTTTGCGTCGGCTCTTGAAAGAGATATTAAACGGATTGAAGAAAGTTTAGAAGACCTAAAATACTTAAATATGGGCGCAACAGCTGTCGGTACAGGATTAAACGCAAATCGTAAATATATTGAAAATGTTGTGAAAATCCTAGCAGAACTCACAAATATCGATTTTAAACAAGCTGATGATTTAGTCGATGCCACAAGAAACCTCGATCCCTTCGTTTGGTTATCGAGTGCTTTAAAGACCTGCGCAGTTAATCTTTCAAAAACCGCAAATGACCTTCGTTTAATGGCTTCTGGTCCAAAAGCTGGTTTTAATGAAATTAACTTACCACAAATGCAGCCAGGTTCATCCATCATGCCTGGTAAGGTTAATCCTGTAATTCCTGAAGTTGTTAATCAAATTGCTTTTCAAGTCTTCGGTAATGATGTTACAATTACAAAGGCATGTGAAGCAGGTCAATTAGAATTAAACGTTTTTGGTCCTGTTATCTATGCTAATATTTTCCAATCCCTTGATATATTAAGAAGAGGTATTAATACCTTCTATGAAAAATGTATCAAAGGTATAACAGTTAATAAAGATATGTGTATTCATTATGTTGAACGAAGTGCTGGTATAGTAACAGCACTGGCTCCGCATATTGGCTACAAATTAGCTAGCGAAATCGCAAAAGAAGCGATTAAACTTAATCGTTCTGTCAAAGAATTAGTTATTGAGAAGAAGATTCTCACTCCTGAGGAGTTAGATATTATTCTCAATATCAATAATTTAACATCTCCTGGTATATCAGGAGAAGAGTTACTCATCAAAAAAATGAAAAAACAGGAGAACAATGGTGTCAACAATGCGTAAATACTTAATCCTCTTAGTACTACTACTCTTACCAATTATATCCAGTTGTGGTTTATTTAAAGTTAAACTTTCCAATTTTGACGCTTATTACTTCGATACATATATTAATATACGTGTATGGGATATAAAAAAATATAAAAATAACGCTAAATTGTGGAAAGAAACGGATAAAATTTTACGACGTATTCAAATTACTTTTCAAAGAAACAAAGATGATGATTTTGAGCCAGAATTATACAGACTTAACCAATCAGCAGGCTCAGGGAAACCCTTTAAGGTTAGTGATGAATTATTTGAAGTTATCAAATTAAGTTTAGAATTTGCTGAACTTACTGATGGAAAATTTGATCCAACTATTGGTCCTTTGGTAGATCTATGGGACATCACTGGAAAGCCTTATGATGATGAGCAAGGTGCTCTGGTGGGTACACCACCAACACAAGCAGAAATTGACAAGGTATTACCATTAATCGATTATCGCCTAGTTGAATTAGATGAAGAAAATAAAACCGTGTTTTTACCCCTTAAAGGTATGGTAATCGATTTAGGAGCTATTGCGAAAGGCTATGCTGCTGATGTTCTTGCTAAATTTTATCGCGAAAAAGGCATTAAACATGCCATTATCGATTTAGGCGGTAACATTTATGCATTAGGTGAACGGTATGAACAACGCTCTGACGGGAGTATCGAATGGTCGATTGGTATTCGTAAACCAGAACCTAATTCCTCCGTTTCAGTTGCAACTTTATATGTAATCGATAAAACTGTAGTAACTTCTGGACCTTATGAACGTTACTTTATCGATAGCATTGATGAAAATAAAAGATATCATCACATCTTAGATCCTGATACAGGTTATCCTTTCGAAAATGATATTGCGAGTGTAACAGTTGTTTGTGATAGTTCAGCACTCGCTGATGCATTATCAACCTCATTATTTGCGTTAGGAATTCAAGATGGTATTAAATTCGTTGAAGAAAACTTCCCTGATGTGGCAGTAGTCTTCATTGATTATGGATTAAACTTTTATACGACTAACAACGCTGATGAATTATATAAGTTTACACCTTCCATTTAGGTTATATAAAAAGGTTCTATAATTTTTGGTGTGGGTGAATAAACTCACACCATTTTT
>ENA-UPSB01001309-UPSB01001309.1-bioreactor-metagenome-genome-assembly--contig:-NODE-1309-length-30230-cov-5.547274_pt1 | contig 30230 bp, 30 predicted proteins | sample MGYA00238182_ERZ773286 | MGnify/ENA primary metagenome ERZ773286 (study PRJEB29026, sample SAMN07631240) | bioreactor metagenome | isolation source: Switchgrass digestor | place: USA: Dartmouth...
AAAAAAAAAAAAAAAACAAAAACAATAATAAAAGCCGAACCCGGGTTGCGGACATATGTATGCCTGCAGGTCGAAACCGGCTTTATTTTGCTGCATTTGTTGACTCAATTAACCAGCATATAATAAAGACTTCTGGTTGTTTTATCACGATATGGCCAACTAATTACCTGCAATGAAAGGGTGAACAGGGAAAATGGATAATAAAATCGGTTTTGAGGATGCATTAAATACACTGATTAGATATTCGAAAGAAATACAAAAGGCAGATCCGCGTAAAATAACAGTTACCGTTATTGTATACACAGGACTGACATTGTCATCAGTCTTATTTGAAATATTCCTGCTGCATTATATAGTTGACGGCTATAATGACAATTTCAATATGAAACAGTTTACGGTGATAATGCTTTGCCTGCTGATATTTCAGGTATCTGTGTGGCTGATTGAAAGCTATTATGTCCGGTATTTTAATGAAGACTCAAACAATAAGGTAAACCAATATTTCTATTCAAAGCTTTTTAAAAAAATCGAAATGACGCCTTTAGCCAACTTTGAAGATCCTGAATTCTATGACGAACACTATTTTATAATTAATAATGTGAATATCAGGGTAAATGAATACACTTCATTGTTGGAAACTCTCGTAAGTTCTCTGTTAATGATTATGACCTTAGCTTCATTAATTGCGATTACCGACCCGGTAATATTTATTTTTGTCGCCATGCCCCTGGTTTGCGAGTGGATTGTCACACCCCGTGCCAACAGGCTTGAGTACAAGTTCAACAAGGAAGTCAGCAATGCCAGGCGACGCGGTGATTATGCGCAAAGAGTGTTTTTCCTGAAAGAATATGCAAAAGAGATGCGCACCACCAGGATTAAAAGTGTTATTCTATCGCAATTTACAAGGTTTTTCTCCGATATGAAGCAATTGATTGATGAGTATGGGATGCGTATCGGTTTGAAGCGATTTGCGGTTGATTTTGCGTTCAAGATAGTATCATATATGGGAGCTGCCATTTACATAGCCATAAAGGTGTATAACAACCAAATGGCTATGGCCAGCGCCATCGTCATCATAAGCACGTTTAATGAAATAATCTATTCATTGAAGAACATACTGGATTTATACATGAAGAGCATGGAACAGGCGTTATACATAAGAGCCATGCTGTCGTATATTTGCCCGACAGATTTGGAACGGCCAAAAGGCGGGATTCCCATGCCTTCCAAAATAGAGACTCTTGAATTCAGAAATGTCAGCTTTTCTTACCCCAATGCCCAGGCCAAAGCCCTGGATAATATAAGCTTCACAGTCCGTTCCGGCCAACGGATTGCAGTTTTGGGACCCAACGGCGCCGGAAAAAGTACGCTGGTAAAACTAATAATGCGGTTGTTGCAGCCTACGGAAGGGGAGATCCTTATCAATGGATTAAACATTAATGAATATGATTTAAATGATTACAGGAAAAAAATAAGCGCAGTGAAGCAGAATTTTGTTATTTTCGCAGCGGATTTGGAACGGAACGTTCTGCTGAAACCCATAGAGAATGATGATGACAGACTTCTGTATGACAGCAGTATTGAGAAAAGCGGCTTTCTTGAGAAACATAAAAACCTCCCTAAAGGCAGCAAAACTGTCCTTTCCAGGGAATTTGACGATGAGGGGGAAGTTTTGTCAGGCGGGGAAAGGCAGAAAGTAGCAATCGCCCGGGCAATTGCCAACAAGGCCGATATCTTGCTGATGGATGAGCCGACCAGCGCTCTTGATCCGATATCGGAGAACGATTTCCATCAAATGCTTTACGACAATTTCCGGGATCAAATCCTGTTTATTATTTCCCACAGTTTTTCATTGTCAAAGAATGCTGACATGATACTCTTTTTCCTGGACGGAAAGCTTGAAGAGGTTGGCAGTCATTATGAATTGATGGGACAAGGGAAAAAGTATGCCGAGTATTTCAGAATTCAGTCAGAAAATTTCACAAATAAAGGGAGTGGGTTATATGAGTAAAATTAACAGCATTATATATATACTGAAATATTATCTCAGGACAACTCCTGCATATTTATTCGTCTATTTAATCCAAGCAGTGTTAAATGCACTGATTTTTACAGTAAACGGCATTCATCTGCCAAGAATTGTATTCAATGCCTTTGAATCCGGAACTGAATTGTATATTCTTTTACAGCAGGTATCATTGATAATTGCTGTAAATATCCTGCTTATGCTCTTCAACACATGGTTTGAAAGAAAACACTCTCCCAAATGTGAATTAATTGTCAGGGAAAGGCTTCAAAAAGATTTGTTTTCAAAAGCCACGGAAATAAGCCTGAGGTATTATGATGACAATAACTTCTATGATTTACATATTGGCATTGCGCGAATCGGAATCAATCGGCAAATCGCTTCTTACCAACGCAGGAAATATTCTGTTTAACATAGTGTCAATTTCGACAATAACTGCCGTTTTAATTACTATTGATCTGAAAGTTGTTGGTTTAATCCTGGCTTCTGTGTTTTTAGGATTTATAGTTGACGTAAGAATAGCAAAGAGCAGGCGGACAAGGATTTTGAAACGACAAGGTATAACCGGAAAATTGATTATTATAAGCGTGTTTTCTATTTGCATGATTATATCGAAGAGATGAAATCCTTACGAAGCATTGATTTCTTGTTTGATGACTTTACGGAAACATATATGCTTTTTAGAGACATCAATAAGCGATGCTGTAAACCGCTGGTCAGGCTGAACGTGCTGAAAGGTATCATGGAATCGTTATTGACAAGTTTCAGCGTGTATTTTTTACTGATATATAAGCTGGTTATAGCCAAAACGATATCCATAGGCGACTTCTCTGCATCCCTGAACTCCATATGGAGGCTCTCAAACCAATTGACTCAATTGGTGGGGAACGTTTCGGGGCTGTATAAAAACTCCATTTACTGCAGAAAAATCGTTGAATTTTTGAACATGGATGCTCCCGGAACAGAAATGGGCAACGAAAAAAACTTGCTGTCCGTACCTAAGGAAGCAAAGAAGATTAAAATACAAAACCTTTGCTTTTCCTATGACGGAAAGAGGAATGTATTGGAAGACATCAACTTGACAATTGAGCCAAAACAGAAAATAGCAATAGTTGGCAGAAACGGTTCTGGGAAAACCACGCTGATAAAGATAATACTCGGGTTATACAACAATTATCAGGGCGATGTTTTACTGGATAATAAACGGATCGATTCATATAATCCTATGCAGCTGAGGGATTATTTCAGTTGCCTTTTTCAGGACTTTCAGATTTATGCCACTACATTGGAAAAAAATATATATGGACGATGCTGACTGCGAAGACTACAGTAGAATTTTGGATGCAATAAGGCAGGTGAGATTCGAAGAGAAGTTCAGGAAATTACCTTATGGTTTGCAGACGGTAATACTTCAGGAATATGATGAAAATGCCGTCAGCCTTTCGGGGGGAGAAAGGCAAAAGGTTGCATTGGCTCGAATACTGCTAAGTAAATCCTGTGTGGTTATTTTGGATGAACCGTCCAGTGCCCTGGATCCATTGGCTGAAAAAGACTTTAACAACCTTTTGCTGTCCGCCTTTGATGACAGAACGGTGATACTCATATCACATCGCTTGTTTACAACCCAGAAAGCGGACAGGATATTCGTTTTATCCGACGGGAAACTTAAAGAACAGGGAACCCATGATTTTCTGATGGGTCTGAACGGAGAATATGCCTATATGTATAATATACAAAAAGAAAAATACCTGCTTTAAAAAAGACATTGCGGAAAGATGTGCTAATGCCTGCGGCAACTGATTGCTATTGGTATTGTACTTTGAAAATCTGGCAAATTATCGTTATTGTCAAAAAGACTGACAACAATTATTATCATCAGGCATACAGCGGCAGAAAAGCCTATTAATCATACTACCGGTGCGTAAAAGGAATCTCAGGCAAAAAAACCCATTTGGATTTGATGAACGCCGGATGGATATGTTTCAAAACTTCCCCTGGGGGTATAAATTAATACAAGAAGATGAGAGAATACCAATCCAGGGGGTGTATGATATGAATGGCAAAAAATTGGATATGAATAACCCGGTTTCTCCTGAAATAAATTTTTCAAGTATTGAAAATTCTGTGGCAGAATTATACGATGAGTCGTACTTAGAACCCGAAAATGCGTGCTGCTCAGCGGAATTTACGGAGGGCTGCATTTTCGTGAAATGACAAACAGAAGCCAGAGTTAAGTTAAGTATATATTCCTAATATAAGCAAAGAAGCGGTTGCAAGGGAGTGCAGCCGTTTCTTTATTTTCAGCATGTGTTTGGAATGCTTGACTGCATATTGCTAAAGCTGATATATTTTTAATAACATAGGAAGCCAATAGGCCATACAAATGTAAACCGGGATTCGGGACAGCCAGTTCATATAAAAATAAAATAAACTTGTACATGCAGAATGCCATCTCAGGCGCACATGCTTGAAGAGCGCAACCAATGATGAATTTATTGCTGTTCAGGTGGTAACGTATTATACTGATGAGATTGCAGGAATGATAATTGACGATATTTCAGGGAAAAAGGGATGATGTTCCCAAACAGGTTCTTGCAGGGAAAGCATTATGAACATGGAAAGACGGGAGGATAAAATGTATAATTACAAGCTTGTAATTCAATATGACGGCAGCAGGTACAGAGGCTGGCAGCGTCTGGGTAATACTGGCAATACGATACAGGGTAAACTGGAGAATGTGCTTTCTGAGATGACGGGGGAGCCAATAGAAGTTACAGGCTGCAGCAGGACAGATGCCGGAGTGCATGCCCTGGCCCAGGTGGCCAATTTTAAAACCGGTAAAAGGTATGAGGAATCCCATATAAAGGAATACCTGAACAGATATCTGCCAAAGGATATCAGCATATTGGACGTTGAATCCGTACCTGAAAGATTTCATGCCCGATACAACGCAAAATACAAAACATACCTGTATAAGATTTGGAACAGGGAATATTCAAATCCTTTCATGAGAAAATACAGCATGCATGTTGAAAACAAGCTGGATGTCGACAAGATGAAGGAGGCAAGCCAATACTTCATCGGCGAACATGACTTTACCGCCTTTTCCAATGCCAAGTCCAAGAAAAAGTCCATGGTGCGAATGATTTACTCTGTCACTGTAGACCAGGAGGATGGTTTCGTGCTGATCAGGATGGTGGGCAATGGATTTCTATACAATATGGCCAGGAAAATTGCAGGAACATTGATAGAGGTCGGGCTGGGAAAACTTGATGCCGGAACCATACCGGACATAATAAACTCCAGGGACAGGAGCCGGGTCAGCTTTATTGCAGACGCCTGTGGGTTATACCTGGAGAAGATCGCATACTGACAGCTTCAAATATGCATCCTTTTGTTCAATTCTTCCTTTATGTTCTCTCCCTGGAATATGAATATGGCGGATATGAAGATAATACTCAATGCTATGCATACTATTGAGGCATGGTAGACTTCTATCCAGTCCAGGAGTATGAACAAAATCGGAACGATGCCAAAAAGGCCGTTGAGCAGTGCATAGGCAATATAATCCCTCACGCTGAGCTTCATAATCTTTGCAGTAACATACATGACCAGCATGGCCGTAACACAGGCGATGGGGATGAAGTATTCCCGTGACCAGCCTTTCCAGCCGGTTTCCCAGTCCCAGAAAACAGAGAGAGCTGAAGCGACTGTAACCTGCCACATTATGGTTTTGGGCATGTTATGCCTTTTCCTTATCACCACCACAAGGCTGAGCCACATGCTTAGAATTCCGAAGACAACCAGCAGGGGCCAGTTCACGCTTGCAGGGAAGATCATATATACGGCAAAGCTGGTAACCACGGCTGCTATGGAAATAAAAGCCATGATCCTGACAGCCACGTGCCTTTCATAGAAAGGTGGGATTTCGGGATATACCTCTTTCTGAGCACTGCCGTCACCGGCCGGCAGACTGTTTCCGCACAGGGGGCAGAACTCCTTGTTTCCTCGTATTCGAACCTTGCAATGACTACAGTACCGCATGATCATTTCCTTTCTTCTAAAAATTCGATGAAATCTCTATATCAATATTGCTTTGGGACAGGTATTTGAAAAACGTGCTTTGTATATCGGTTTCCCGAAAAGGGGAGGTAAAACTGATAACAAGCCTGTCCCCATAGGTGCACATGCAGATTTGCGGTCTTCTTGCGCTGGTGCAGACACTAAACTGCCGGATATAACCGTCAAATTCTTCCGGCATGGTGATCCTGCCAATATTGGAAAGGGCTGCGGTTATCTTCCTGTCATTCAGTTTGTCTACCAGCCGGATGGAATAGTCTTTCAGCGGCAGGGGCACCACTCTGGCCAGGGGATTCTTTTCCAGGGACATAAAATGGTTGAGCTGCTTGTTCAGCATTTCTTCCGTCAATTCTCTCTGAAAGGTTTCCCTGACTTTTTGTATAATGTCTCCCAGGCCGGCTTCTCCCTTTTCAAAGCGATAACTTACGTTCATGGTGCTGAAAAAGTTTCTTGCCGTAGCTGATTCAAAAAACTGCCGCAGGTTTATGGGAATGGATAGGATAATCGGAAAGTTTTTTGCCCGGGCCGGCATTTCCTTGTAGATGGAGTATATGAACAAGGATGCAATATATACGGTCAGGGTGGTATCGTAGGCATGGGCTTGCCCCAGAACGGCTTTTGCAGACATCGACCCTTCAATAAGTCTCATCCTGCTATCTTCCGTCCGGGTACCCCGGATGCGATAGGCGGCGCTTTCCTTTTTTACGTCATCATTCCGGGCATGCTGTTTAAATATTTTGCCTCCGGTATAGTACCTGCGGAAACTGTCATCCATTTTCTTGCTAATCGGGGCGATATAGTTCAGCTCAGGGATCCTGCCTCCCAACTCCTCCTTATGCTTCAAGACCAGGTAGTGATGCACCAGGGTCTTAAGAAACCAAAGGGCTCCTGTTCCATCGGACAGGGCATGGAAAACCTCAAGATTTATCCTGCTGTTGTAGTAAAACACCCGGAACAGTAAATTCCGCCTGTCTTTATAGTAAATAGGAGCGCAAACCGGCAGGGATTCGATTTCCACAGTCGGTTTGATATCGCTGGCCTCAAGGTAATACCAGAAGATCCCTCTTCTCAGGACGGATCTATACAGGGGAAAGCTTTCCAGGGTTAAGTCGAGGGCTTTCTGCAAGGCTTCGGGATCCACGTCTTCATATAATTCACATGCCAGCCGGAAAACCTTGGTGTCTTTAAAATTGCTGACTGCGGCAAAATACTTGGAGGCGTTGTCCAGCCTTGTCCATTCAACTTTTTTGCGCTGCTTCATATCGTTCCTCATTTCAATCCTTTTTATTCCCTAAAAAATTATTTATGATTTCATAGCATTTTATGATATGTTCTGTTTCAACGGGCAAAGAAAGAAAGCCATGAAGGGCATCTTTCATCCGATATATCATAACATTATTGCCAGCTTCCTGCAAACGTATTCCGTATGCTTCGCCTTCATCCCTGAGAGGATCATACTCTGCCGTAATTATGAGCGTATCCGGCTGACAGGACAAATCCTCAGCCAGTAACGGCGCTGCATAAGGGCTGGTTCTGTCTTCTTCGTTTTGTATGTACAAATCCATATAATCCTGTATTTTCCTGGCTGTCAGGATATAACCTGCACCATTCTCCTTTATGGAAAGGAAAGGAGAATTTTCGCTATGATCATTGTAAGTAGCCGGGTATATTAGTATTTGCCTGGCAGGGAGAAACTCATCCCGGTCCCTTGCCATAAGCGACACCGCAGCCGCCAGGTTGGCACCGGCGCTGTCTCCGATCAAGGTAATGTCATCAGGTCTGCAATTTAGCAAATCCGAGTGCATAAATATTTCACGGGTGGCATGGTAACAGTCTTCCAGGCCTGCGGGAAAAGGGTTTTCCGGGGCCAAACGGTAATCCACCGAGATCACTATATTCCCTGTTTTGTCGGACATGTTTGCACAAACGTGTGTATAAGAGTCAATGTTGCCGGTTACCCATCCTCCGCCATGAAAGAATACCAGCACTCCCTTGTTTTTACGTTGTTTTGGGAAAAACACGCGTACAGGAATTTCCCTGTCACCCATCATGATTTTATGGTCCAGAGCAGCGTAAGCAGGTTTAAAGCGAGAATATACCGCATTCAGCAATCTGCGGTATACTTTATAGTACTTCTTAAGGTTGATGTACGGGTAGGACAGAGTTTTTACCAAAAATTTCCTGATACTGTTCATATAGCTGACCTCATTTCCTCTGAGCCGCTCCCTCAATATGTATTTAGTTTACCCAAATCAATGGATAAAATCAATAAATCAATGCATAAGGGAGGGAAACAATATGATTGTAGATTATAGCGGTATTAACAAAATCATGCAGATATGTTAGCATAGCATTAAAAGATGCTTTGGAAAACAGGCTGTTTTAGACAGGCAACTTGATTGGATTCAAAACTTTGACAACTGAAGAAACATGTTTTATTGCGTTCTTTATTAGGGTCGAATACCTTGATTCCAGTATACCTTTTCTGAAATGGAACTGGATAATCAATACTGTATTTTACAGGGGAGGAAACAATGAAAAAGGTTTTGCTCATTCCCGATTCTTTCAAGGGAACCATGTCATCCAGTGAGATATGTGCGATCATGAAGAAAGCGGTCCATACCTATTATCCTGATGCGGAAGTCATCAGCATACCAGTGGCCGACGGGGGAGAGGGTACTGTTGATTCCTTTCTGAATGCCGTTGGAGGAAGAAAGGTCCATCTGACTGTTAAAGGCCCTTACTTTGAAGACATTCAAAGTTTTTACGGCGTACTGCCGGACAATACCGCCGTGGTGGAGATGGCTGCTGCAGCAGGCCTGCCTCTGGTGGGAGAAAACAGAAATCCGGGAAAAACAACCACTTACGGGGTAGGCCAGCTGATTGAGCATGCTGCAAATTCCGGGTGTAAAAAAATCATAGTCGGCCTTGGCGGCAGCGCTACCAATGACGGAGGTGCTGGAGCGGCTGCTGCCCTGGGCGTATGTTTTAGAAACTTCAGGGGCGAGGCTTTCATTCCTGTGGGCGAGTCCCTGTCCGAGATTGCTTCCATTGATCTCAGCGGCCTTAATCCTGTCCTCAAAGAAGTAGAACTGATAACCATGTGCGATATTGACAACCCCTTGTGCGGTCCCCAGGGAGCCGCTGCCGTTTTTGCGCCACAAAAGGGCGCGGACGAGGATATGGTGAGGGTTCTTGATGCAAACCTTGCCCATATGGCAGAAGTGATAAAAAGGGATCTGGGCAAGGATATTATCAACCTGAAAGGCGCAGGAGCTGCAGGAGGGATGGGGGGAGGCATGGTTGCTTTCTTTGGCAGCACACTGCAGATGGGGATTGAAACCGTATTGGATGCTGTAAATTTCGATTCCCTCTTGGATGGTGCCGATCTGGTCTTCAGCGGTGAGGGGAAAATTGATTCCCAATCGCTGTGGGGCAAGGTGGTTATTGGTGTGGCCCGCCGGACCAGGCAAAGGGGCATTCCGCTGATTGCCATAGTAGGGGATATCGGGGATGATATTGAAAGTATATACGACGAAGGCGTCAGTGCCGTATTCAGCATAAATCGGGTAGCAATTCCCTTCAGCGAGGCAAAGCTTCGCTGCAAAAAGGATCTAGCCCTTACCATGGACAATATCATGCGCTTTATATCACTGTGCAGAGCTGGCTGTTGCTATGAACCAGATTGGAAAACTAGCATTTAGGATGCAAAAATTGCATTATCCGGCTCTGGCTGATACAAGGAACCAGATTAAAAAATTAACATTAATGATATAAAAGCCATCCTGAACGATTTCTGATATCATGGTCTGCTGTGGATGGCTCTTTTAATGTTCCTTGCAGTTTTTTCCCTCATGGGTTAAAATCGTATAATGAAATGTATTCCGACAGATAATTGTTGTAAAAAATCTATATAATATTTTATAAGGAATGAGGAGTAAGCAAAGCATTATGGCGACTGTAATACTGAAAAAAGGCGAAGGACGGACATTAAGCGCCGGAGGAGCCTGGATTTATGATAACGAGATTGACAGGATAGACGGCGATTTTATCAACGGTGACCTGGTAAAGGTTGTGGCTTTTAACGGCTATCCTTTGGGGACGGGATTCATAAACACCAATTCAAAAATAGCGGTCAGGATGATGAGCCGCAAGGAAGACCAGGTAATCGACGATGCTTTTATAGAGCAGAGGGTCAGGGATTGCGTGGACTACAGGAAACACACCATAGATATGTCCAGCTGCCGCCTTATTTTCGGAGAGGCCGATTTCCTGCCGGGAATTGTTGTGGACAAGTATTCTGACATCCTGGTGGTACAATCCCTTGCCCTGGGGATCGACCGTTTTAAATTGAAAATTGTGGATGCACTAAAAAGAATACTTGCCGAAGAAGGCATGCCGATACGGGGGGTATACGAGCGCAGTGATGCCAAGGTGCGCGCTCTGGAGGGCATGAAACCGGTAAAAGGTTTCATAGGCGATCCTTTTGACACAAAGGTCCAGATAGTGGAAAACGGCGTCAAATACTATGTGGACGTTGAAAACGGCCAGAAAACCGGGTTCTTTTTGGATCAAAAGCTTAACCGTGCCGCCATAAGGCCTCTGTGCAAAGGAGCAAAGGTACTGGACTGCTTTACCCATACCGGTTCTTTTGCCCTGAATGCGGGAATTGCCGGCGCTGCTTCTGTCCTGGGGGTGGATGCATCGGAACTGGCTGTGGCTGAAGCGGAGGAAAATGCGCGGTTAAACGGCCTGGAGGGAACGGTCCGGTTCCAGGTTGCCGATGTCTTTGATTTACTGCCGCAGCTTGAAAAGAAAGGCGAGCAGTATGACGTGGTTATACTGGATCCGCCTGCTTTCACCAAGTCAAGGGAATCGGTGAAAAAAGCGATGAAAGGATACAGGGAGATAAATTTGCGGGGAATGAAGCTGCTGAGAGACGGTGGTTTCCTGGTGACATGTTCCTGCTCCCATTTTATGACCCGGGAGTTGTTCGAAAAAACCATTGCCCTTGCCGCAAAAGACGCCAGAAAGAGACTGCGTCAGGTTGAGTACCGGACCCAGGCTCCCGACCATCCCATCCTCTGGGCGGCTGATGAGTCTTTCTATCTCAAATTTTTCATTTTCCAGGTTTGTACCGAGAAGTAAGGAAGAGGGGCTTGGATGGTCATACGCTTAATTCCGCATTATCCGATGTATCGGGTACATACATCGTTTCCCATCTTCCTGAACGAAGACGGGCAATAAAAAAGCCCACGCGGCATATCCAGTCCATGATCATGGCTATCCATACTCCGATGGCACCCCATCCCATGCCCTTGCCCAAAATGAAGCTGAAAAGGACACGGAATACAAACATGGAAGCAATGGACACTGTCATGGTAAACTTCACATCATTGGCAGCCCTCAGTGCATTGGGCAAGGTAAAGGATGCAGGCCAAAGCAGCATTGCGCATCCGTTATGGATTAAAACCAAAATTGAAGCAAGACGCAGAGTTTCATCAGAAAGATTATAGGCGCGCAATAACAGGGGCATGGATATTAGTATCAGAGAATTCATGGCTATTGTTACAGCGTATGTGATCTTCATGAGCTTCTTTATATAGAATTTTGCCTGTTCATAGTCATATGCCCCAACGCAGCGGCCAATTACCGTTATCATGGCGAGGCTCATGGCTTGTCCCGGAATGCATCCCAGGGAATCCAGGTTGTTGGCTACTGCATTGGCTGCGATCTGTACCGTTCCGAAGGCGGCGATGATGCTTACCACCAGCACACGGCCCAACTGAAACAGGCTGTTTTCCAAACCGCTGGGAACCCCTATGAACAGTATTTTCCGTATTATGCCCAAGTCTGGCAAAAACCCTTTCCGCCTTATATAAATCTCCCTGTATGGGCTGGAGAGAGGTACAAGCAGCATTATTGCACCCACCATCCGGGACACCAATGTAGGTATTGCCACCCCTTCAACCCCCATGCGTAGCAGGTAAATGCAGATCGCATTACCTGCTATGTTTATTAGGTTTACTACAGTGGATGCAAACATTGAAATTCTGGAGTTCCCCATGGCCCGGAAAAGCGCTGCGCACGAGTTGTACATCGCTATAAACGGATAAGACAGGCCGGTTATCAAGAAATATCTCTTGGCGTTTTCCATCACATCTGCTTCAATGCTGCCAAACAGCAGGAGAAGCAATTGCGAACGGAAGACCAGCGCAAAGGCCATTATCACCGCTGATATAACAAAGGTAACAATCAAAAGCTGATTTGCCGACTTGCATGCCTTTTCCCGCTGCCTTGCACCGATAAACTGGCTTGCCACAACAGCTCCTCCTGTCGCAAGAGCAGCAAATATGTTAATGATAAGGACATTTATCATGTCTACCAATGATACACCGGAAACTGCTGCATCACCCAGGAAAGATACCATGACGGTATCCATCATGCCCACTGTAATAGCCAGTGCCTGTTCGATCATCAGAGGTACGATAAGCTTTTTTAAATCCTGATTTGAAAACTCATATTTTGTATCCATTAAATAAATTACCACCTTTAAACTTCAATCATTGCCGTACATCTTTCTATGAGCCATACAGGTTAATTTGAAACAGCATTGCAAGGAATTCCGACAACCTGCAAGGCACGAAAAATCTTAAAAACATGCAGCCGGAATGGATTTGCCCATTGGCTGCAACTTAACAAGGATATTCAATCAATCTACTATATTCAGAGCTATCTTGCAGCAGCACCATGAAAAGACAGAGCATTAGTCTGTCGACTCATTCAAAAACGGCATCTTTATCACTTTTGCTGGTTATGCTTTTTTACGTCCACACCATAGTATATGACAAGCTTGACAAAACTGCAACTTTTGGGAGCAGTTGATGTGACAAATATATGCCGACAGCAGGAGCATTATCACCGGATAGCTTGTCATGTTGGCAATTTACAGGCACAGTCACGGGAAAAATAAAGGGTCAGTTTCAGAGGAAATAAAGGCCAAGCGCAGTTACAGGAAAAATAAAAGATAAACATGGTTCAGAGAAAATAAAAATAGTACATTCTGTAATTCTGCGATTGTATCCTGAAGCTCAGCAGGCTTTTATATGGAAGTTGCGGCTGCAAGTCAAGCCATGGTGACATCAAGCACAGTATATAATCAGTGTATCTACATATTATTATATTGCATAATGAAAGGAGTTACATCTGAAACGGAATCGTGTTTTCGTTTTTTGACTGGAGAGGGATAAAGTGGCAAAGATTCTTGTAATAGACGACGAACAGGCCATTTTGGATTTGATAGAAATGATACTGAAAAAGGAAAATTTCCAGGTTGCTACAGCTTCTGATGGAAAATCCGGATTGCAGCTCTTTGAGTCTTTTAACCCGGACCTGGTAATACTGGATATCATGCTCCCGGACACCAGCGGACATGAGGTGTGCAAGGAGATTTCCCAAAGGCGCAAAACACCTGTTATCATGCTTACTGCAAGAGATGACATAGTGGATAAGGTTCTCGGGTTGGAACTGGGGGCTGATGATTATATAACAAAGCCTTTTGACGCAAGGGAATTGATCGCCCGCATAAAGGCGGTGCTAAGACGCCTTGCCAGGAATGAAGAAGTTAGGGAGAACAAAGTGGGAGACTATGAGCTTATGGTGGATTTGGAAAACAGGACCGTGATGAAGAGGGGAAACCTTGTTGAACTTACCCTTAAGGAGTACGAGCTTCTGGAGGTGTTGATAAGGAACCCTCGGAAAGTGTTTTCCAGGGAGGAACTGCTGCGGAAAGTATGGGGGTATGATTTCATGGGAGACACCCGGGTGGTGGATATCTGCATAACCCGTTTGAGAAAGAAGATTGAAGACGACAGCAGCAATCCCAGACACATAATAACCATATATGGCTTTGGCTACCGTTATGGAGGTGCTTAGAAAGTGAAGCTCAAGGCACGGCTAATAGCAGGTAATCTGCTGGCAACCATGATGACCCTGCTGCTGGTTGGTATTTTGGTAATGAATGGGATACAGCAGCTCAGCATAAGCTCGATAGAACAACAGCTCATTGAGCAAAGCGAACTGGCTGAAATATACATATCTCAGATGCACGTTTTCGAAAATGACAGTTCTGTGGATTTGAGCAAGGAAACGGCTTCCGGCATAATCAGCAAGTTGGGTTTGGTCCTGGGCAACATCCGGATATATGATGAGAACCACAGTCTTCTGGCGTCGTCCAAGGACATCGGGCAGGACGTTTTAACAGAAAATGAGAACAAAAAAATACTGGAGGCGGCTTCCAAAGGCAATTATGCATATATTATAAAGGAAAGCAGGGTGTATTTCGCTTCTCCGGTTTATGTCCAGGACAACACCATTGCAATTCTGGAAATAGTATATCCCCTGGCCTTTTTCAGCGATTTTACGGGAAAGTTTGTCAATATATTGCTTATCGGGGCAGGCTTGTTTGCGATACTTGTCACATTTTTAATCGCCAATATCGCCGAAAGGATTACTAAGCCGATAAACAGGCTGGCAGCGGCGGCAGAAAACTATGCCAACAGGAATTTCGCACCGCTTGAAACAAAGGGTTCCGACGAAATCGCCCAGCTTTACCGGAGCTTCAATTCTATGGGTGCCCAGCTTCAGGAATATATTCAAAGGCAGAAGCAGTTTGTATCCAATGTGTCCCATGAGCTCAGAACCCCCCTGACTGCCATCAAAGGATACTCTGAGTATTTGATGGACGAGGTCAGGGGCCATCCTGACATGGAAAAAGCGGTGTATCATCTGAATAACGAATCCAGGCGCCTTGCAAAACTGGTGGATGAGGTTCTGACCCTGTCCAGGATTGACTCCGGCAAGGAAAATTTCCAGCTTGGAAAGCTGGACCTATCGGCCGTTGTGAGGGAAACAACGGAGAAAATGGCGTTTAGGGCGCAGAAATACGGTATAAAGTTGGCTTCCGACATTGAGCCGGGCATTTTGATATGGGGGGACAGGGAAAAGATGATCCAGGTGATAGTAAACCTTTTGGATAATGCTTTTAAGTTTTCTCCAGCTTCGTCCGTGGTGGAGGTAAAACTGCGGAGGGATGCAAAAACAGCCCTCCTGTCCATAGCCGACCAGGGAATCGGCATTCCCGGAAATGAAGCGGAGAAAGTCTTTGAACGGTTCTACAGGGCTGAAAATGCGCGGAACATTACAGGAACGGGATTGGGTCTTTCCATCGTCAAATACATAATCGAGGAGCATAAGGGAACCATACGGCTTGAACCGGGCATTGAAAAAGGTACTGTGGCACATGTAAGGCTGCCCGTCTTTCAGCAAACTTAATTGGATGTTACCGCATTTGAGTAAACATAAATAAATGTTACTGCTTTCTTTCAGTAAACATAATAAAATGTTACAACTTTGAAACAAGTTTGATTTAAGGATGAAACAACCGGATGCTATGATATATGTGTAGGAACAAAATCTGTTTTTGGAGGCAATTATAAATGAAAAGGAAGCTGTTTATACTGCCTGTGCTGACAGTTTCGATCCTTGCATCTGCCTGCAGCCTGCGCCTGGATACGGATGACGTGAAGGTGATAGACAAACCCAGGGAGGAGGAAAAAATCGAACAGGACCGGGACATCGGCAAAGACCAGGACAAGGATGAGGGGAAACAGGACAGCGATTTGAATGAAAAGGGCGAGGTGCTTCAAAAAGATACCGAAGAGTATATCAAAAGCATCATCGATGACAGGGCAACCGAAGTATTGACCGCCCTCAGGGATTACGACCTGGAGAAACTCTCAAGGTATGTCCATCCGGACAAAGGAGTCCGATTTACTCCGTATGGATATGTGGATGTCAATGAAAACCTGGTGTTTTCCGCCGACGAGATCAGGAACATGGATGAAACCAAGGTTTACATGTGGGGTTATTACGATGGTTCGGGAGAGCCCATAGAACTTACTTTCCCAGACTACCACAAGAAGTTCATATATGATGAGGACTTTGTCAATGCGGATGAGGTAGGCTACAACAAGGCGCTGGGGCATGGAAACTCACTGAACAACAGCTTTGAGGTTTACAGGAATTCCATAATTGTCGAATATCACTTCCCGGGCATTGACCCCCAATATGAGGGGATGGACTGGAGAAGCCTCCGGCTGGTGTTTGAAAAAGCCGATAGCCAGTGGTATATTGTCGGAATCATACACGACCAGTGGACTATTTAAGCCTGTTGGCTTTGGCAGCAAAAAGAGCGTACTTTTGCACTGCAATGTGGTCTAGGAATGAATTCAGCCAATAATGGGATTAATTGATTGTTATATGCCATGAATCCTTTCGGAACAACAGTCATCCATTCAATTAACTGAATTCAGGCCAATTTTATACAGTTTATGCAAAAAAATAACCGCCTCTCTATGAAAGGAGAACAGCGGTTATTTTATGTTTTTGTGCAGGCTAATATGTGTCTCCCAGAAGAGGACGGATATTCAATTCTTCAACAACAGCCTGGGGAGACAGGGTAAGGATGGCTGCAACAAGCTTTCCTATATCTGAGGCTTCAAGAAGCCTGCCGGCAGGGGTTTTTTCATCGGGAACGCGCTTTTGGGTAAAGGTTCCGCCGGGATTTATCAAAGTTACCCCCACTCCAAGATGTTTCAGTTCATTTCTCAAAAAATACGCATATGACCTCAAAGCCCACTTGGTAATCCCGTAAAGGGAGCCATCATCAACCCTTACCCCGGCAGTTGAGCCCATTATTACTATGCGGGGATACTTGCTTTTTTTCAATGAATCCATAAAACCCTGTACCAACTGATAATTGGCCAGGACGTTAACTTCCAGCAGTTTTCTGAATTCGTCCGGTGAAGGCTTCAGCACTGACCTTTCAGAACCCCCGAAAGCCGCGGCGTTCAGAATTATTACATCAGGATGGAAATCCTTTTGCGTGGTGGCATTTATCAGTTCTTCAATTTGCCCTTCTTTTCCAATATCACACGCAAAACCGCGGACATTGCCGGGAAAACCTTTTATGGCAATGTCAAGCCTTCCAGGATCCCTGGCCACCAGGAAAAGCTCATGCCCGGCCGAATGAAGTTCTTTTGCCATAGCCAGTCCAATGCCCTGACTTCCTCCTGTGATTAGAATCTTCACTATATCATCTCCTTTTACGGACAGGTTAAACCCTTGCCACTACCGCTTCCTCTAATGTTTTTCTCTGGGGAGCATAGGGGGTTTGGTTCGGATAGCCCACATCCACATATGTCACCAATTTCAGGTACTCCGGAAGATTAAAATATCTGCTGATCCTTTCTATCATAGGGTCGCTGAAAGTAAGCCAGACACTGCCCAATCCCAGGGCATGGGCTGTGAGAACCATGTTTTGGGCCGCGGCCCCTGCATCCAGCAACCGGTTTCTGACAGGATTCAAGGGATTGGCCCTATATACGCGTTCATCCTGCAGAATTACCAGATGAACCGGCCCTCCCGGGACATCGCTTCCCCTGAACAAGCCGGGAGTGGTTTCCTCCCTTACCACCAGATACCTAATCGACTGCAGGTTGCAAGAGTGGGCAGCCCACAATCCGCTCTCCAGTATTTTATCAATCAGCTCGTCAGGTACTCTCTCATCGGTGAAATGCCTTACCGATCTTCTTTCTTTGACAACTTTCAAGAAAGTTTCCTTTTCCCCATCCGACAGCCTGTATGGCTCAAACTCGCTTAAATCGAGCTTTTCGCCCCTGAGCAGTTTTTCGGAAAAATCGATCAGCTTCTTTGCGTATACATATTCGGGAAGGTCTCTGGGCAGGTTGCGTTCTTCCCACAGCCTTATAAACTTCTTGGCTGTCGCATTTTGGTTTTCTTTTAAAACTTCGTCACCGTTTGCTGCAGCATAGGTCTGAATCTCCAGCGTGTGATGCACCCTTTCGCGGAATCTGGCCCTGAATTCCACCTCGTCCAGCTTCAGATATTCTTCATTAGTTAAGTTAAACTGTCTCAGCACATTGTCCGACATTTATATACCTCCTTTTTACTATCAAAGCATTATTTCCCGATAACAAATCCCAAAATACAGGTATTAATAACTTTAGATGTCTTCTTTCCGGGTGATTCTCCGGATGATTTCTCAGATGTTGTATTCGATCACATCTTTCTTTCCTTCCGGGTTGTTCAGGCACATGTAAATCTTTTCAACTATGCTCAGCAACAGCGGATTGTTACGGTTCCGCGGCCATTCGCATGGCACGTCAAAGATCCGCTGGATGCGCCCGGGGCGCGGTGTGAGCAGTACTATACGGGTTGAGAGATAAACAGCCTCGGACACATCATGGGTTACAAAGAGAATGGTTTTTTTCTCCCGCTGCCAAATCCTTATGATTTCATCCTGAAGAGACAGTCGGGTCAGGTGATCTACTGCGCTGAAAGGCTCATCCATTAGTATGCAGGCCGGGTCATTCACCAGCGTGCGGGCAATACCGGCACGCTGGCGCATCCCGCCGGAGAGCTGATGGGGATATTTGTTCTCGAAACCCTTTAGACCAACCATTTCAATTACTTTCTGCACTTTTTCGGCCCGTTCCCTTTTATTCACTCCTGCCACTTCCAGACCGAATTCAATGTTTTTCCGGACGCTTCGCCAGGGGAACAGGGATGAATCCTGAAAAACCACTCCTATATCCCGGCTGGTGCCGGACTGAAGCTTGCCATCCAGTAAAACCTCGCCTTCGGAATGGGGCAGGAGCCCCGCTGCAATTTCCAGGAGCGTGCTTTTACCGCAGCCGCTGGGGCCAAGGATACATACAAATTCACCGTCTTCAACTTTCAGGTTTATATCTTTCAGAGCCGTTGTTTTCTCACCTTTCCAATTTTCATAATGTTTTGATATATTGCGAAATTCAATTGCAGGCATATATCTTTCTCCTTATTATCAGTTTCCTGATGCATACTTTCCGAGTTTTAGCGAATTCGCAACCTTTTCGGCAAAACGGTTGTCTACAACCCCGTCAACCCTGTAGGACTCCCTCTGCATGCCATACTTGGCCAGAAGGTCTTCTGTTACCTGCAGGCGGCTTGTATCGACGACAGGATCGTTTTCCCAGAGCACTATTTCCGCTTCAATGGCTTCTCTGGCTGTGTCCTCGTCCACGTTTAAGTATCCGGCAGCCCAGGGTATGAATTCATCCAAATGGCGTTTCGCGTATTCATTGACGTAGAAATATACCTCGAGGACCCGCTCAACCACATCCGGCTGCTCATCTATCATCTTCTGGGATGCGACGATGACTCCGGTATGATATCCGGGGAGAAACTCCCATGTCTTTGCCAGCACATGTCCGGTGCCTTCTTTCTCGGCAAGGGTTGCGTAAGGCTGATGAATGATTGTGGCATCCACTTCGCCGGAAACCAGGGTGGCATAGGCGGTTTGGTATGAACCATTGGCGATAAGCTCGACGTCCTTTTCAGGGTCGATTCCGTTCTGGGTGAGCACTTCCATGAGGGTGAGCTTCATACCGCCCGTAGGTTGTGCAGAACCCACTCTTTTACCTTTCAAATCAGCCCAGGATTTGATTTCGGGTCTGGCTATAATCCAGTACGCTCCTTTGTTGCGCCACATGTTGCTCACTATTTTTATGGGAACATTGTTCACGATTGCGGGTATATATGTGCCGGGGTCCCCGTCGGCAATGTCAACTTCGCCTGCGCCAAAAGCCGACACGGGATTTGCCATGTCGATAAGTTTCAGTTCAATACCCGCTTCCTTATACCAGCCTTTTTCGATGGCAAATTGATTGGCTATGCCTGTCATACCTTTTGCAAACCCTGCCCGTACGGTGACCTGTTTATTCTCCCGTCCTTTCCAGGGTGCATCATCGGGGGAGGGAAAGGGAGTATATGTGTTGCCGGTATTTTGCTGTGATGATGATTCACCGGTGTTCCGGGACGGCTGGCTGCGATTGCCGGTTTCCGATGAGCACGCTGTTGCGATAAGGGTTATCATGATTGCCAATGCAGCGGATATAATTTTTATAAATATATCAAATTTCCTGCTATCTACCATATCCTTGCACCTCTCTTTTTATGAAGAATATATTTCATCAATTGTGCCGGTCTATTAACCGCAATGCAATACAAAAAATGTTTGCCGGCCTGCTTCCATTGTTTGATGGCTTGGGAATGAGTTCAGCTTTATAAAGCTTCATACAGTGCGCTGATTGCGAAACACAATCCGTTCCGCCAGGTTTACAATGCTCACAAACAGGACCGAGAGCAGTGTTACGATGATGACCACAAGATACAGCTTCGGAGTGTTCAGCACAGCCTGGGCTTCACTCAGCAGATATCCTGCTCCGCCTCTTGATGCCGTCATTTCGGCAAATATCACACCGGTGATGGCTGTTGCCGCTGTAACCCGCAGCCCTGTGAAAATACTAGGCAGCGCCGATGGTATCAGAACCTTGAAAACTATCTGTGCCCGTGTAGCCTTGAAAACATGGGCCACTTTCAAATGCTCAGCCTTGGTCTGCCTTGCGCCCGATATGGTGTTAAACAGCACGGTGAACATGCAAAACAGGAACACCATTATCACCTTGCTTTTGAACCCTATACCGAACCATACTATCAGGAGAGGCATGACAGCGGTCTTGGGCACGGCCATGATGGCTGAAAAAAAAGGTGTGAGCAAAGCTTCAAGTTTGGGAAAGGTCACAAAAAGGACTCCTATTCCTATACCTACCACCGCCGACAGTGCATACCCCAGGAGGGCTTCCTGCAGCGTGATCGCTATCTGCGGCAGCAGTTCGTTCTGTCTGACCATGTATATAAATTCGTCGGCTATCTGGGTGGGGGAGGCCAGAAAAACCTTGTTAATATATCCTCCCGAAACTGCAAATTCTATGCCCACAAGTATCGCAACGGTTATTCCCAACTGGGATATCGGGACCCATGGCGGTTGCTTGCGCTTACCTCTTTTGACTGTTCTTTTCTCCATAGCTGAAAACTCCTTTGGAAACTTGTTCACTAGCAAAATATTCCCTTTCACAGGACTCACCTCCGGTCAGGACGTTTTTTGTGATTTTATGGGACAAGTGCCGGGTGAAATTCTCTGCGTTTGTTGTATCTATCACATCGCAGTAAAGGGGGGCAATCTCCTTGAACCATGGATATTCCTCGAAGTATCGGAACCAGGTTTCCGCATAGGGGCAGTGATTGCGTCCAAGTTCCCTTACCCAGCCGATCAGCGGAAGATCCGATATTTTCATGAAAGTTTCCATGGTGCAGGGAAGACCTTCCTTTATGGCCTTTTCCCTCAGTTGATCCGACCGGTCGACGGCCAGTTCAAATATGGCTTTTTGTATCAGGGGCTTTGCCCTGTCTTTGCCCAGTTCTTCCACCAATACTTTCGTGAAGTGGAAATACAGCATTGCAAACTGACGGCATGCTTTTCTCACTTCCTTTACCGCATCCTGATATTCAATCATTTTCTTTTCATACATTGCTGATTTCATTCCTTTCATGCCGGATCATACTATCCATGAATTTTATATATTGCTCTTTGGTATACTTTGGTTTGTATTCCCCGACGATTTTTTTCGAGGCGGAGGCACCGTTCTTCAGTAGTTTATATGCGGAAAGGGCAAAAATTTTCGCAGTCACCACATAAGCTTCTTCCTCATCAACGATATGGAAGTGTTTGGAATGAAAGGCCCCTGAAACGCCTCCGGTGCTGAATTCCAGCACGGGCATTATATGCTGGAGGTCGCCCACATCGGTGGAACCTGCTCCATGAAAAGACGGGTCCACTTCTTTTACTCTTTTGCCGGGAGCAGCTTCACGGGCAGCTTCAACCACAAGCGGATGTGCCGGTGTAGGAAGCTTTGGCAGATAGCCGGGCATGGTGGTTATTTCCAGTCCTGCTCCTATTGCCACCGAGCCTGCAATAAACGCCCGATCCGTTTTTCTGTCGGCATCAACTATCGCTTCAGTACTTTTAGCCCTTACGAGGCTTTCTATTACCACTTCATTGGGGATGACATTGACCAGGTTTCCTCCCCTGGTGATGATTGCATGAACCCGGACCGAATCCTCGTCCCGGAAAGTTTCTCTCTGATAGGCGAGAGCCGATAAGCCCAAAGATGCTGCATTCAGGGCATTTACCCCTTTTTCCGGCTCTGCTGCAGCATGGGCTTCCCGCCCGATGTACCGGATGACTTTTGAAACAAAACCATTGGAAGTGCCGCTTCCGACACTGATGCCATCTTTCGATGAATGGTGGACAATGCTGAGATTTATATCATCAAAGGCTCCTATCCTGATAAGTTCGCTTTTTCCGCCACCATACACTATTTTGCCCTCTTTCCGGAGCTGGTTTTTGAACTCAACCTCGCCGTACTCTTCAGCAGGAACGGCGAAAAAAACCACATTTCCGCCCAATTGAACCGCGACCTCCGGATCCGACAGGGCTATGGCAGCTCCAACCACTCCTGCAAGCTGGGCATTATGGCCGCAACTGTGCGCGGCACCGGTTTCGATATTGACAAAAGGGTGGTTGGGAATCCGTAAGGCATCCAGTTCCCCAACAACAGCCAGGGTGATATCCTGCCGGTTTCCTCTCAAATAACCTTTAACCCCTGTGATCGCCAAATTCTCCTGTACATCCAGATTAATAGATCTCAAAAGGTCGGCAAACTTTCTTGATGTTCTGAATTCCTTGTATCCAAGCTCTGCATTGAAGTATATGTCTCTGCCGAAACCAATTATTTTTTCCTTGTTTTGATCAATTATGTTCAGGATTTTTTGCTCTACAGCATCCATTTATATCAACCTCCGTCTTGGTAGTATGCCTATAAAATCAGCTTGATTTCAGCCCATGGAAACGCATTTGTGCTGAAAGAATATTTGTTTGCTCAATTCATACCTAAATCATAAATTCGGAAGACGGATGACTGCAACAATGTTCCTCCCACTTGCTTATTTGGCTTCTGTAAAGCAGGAAGCTAAACAATTTGACGTGATTATACCTGAATCCCACAACCATGACACCCCTTTAATTCCTACTAATAATATAGGAATACTAAGAATTATTTTTCTAAATTATATACTCAGCTTACCTTATCTGTCAATAGTTTCTATAAAATAAAAAAAGAATTCATCCGGGGGGAAAGGGTAAGCCTTCTATTCAAAACTCTTTATGCCTGGTCAAGGATTTCTCAGTAGAAAGTAGCCATGAGTCATGCTATAATTCTAATAATGAATTGTGTTATATTTTTACATTAAGTCCTTTCCTGAGCAGAGAGAACCATGAAAGCAAGGTTTGCGCTGACAGCGGGTAAAGGCTCTTCACGGGGGTGAATGAATGGTCAAATCACATAGATGGAGGATGATATCTGCTTTTGCCCTGGTTGCGGTGCTTGTATTCCTGTCTGTTTTCCCCGGGAGGATTTCGGGACAGGTACGGCCAATCACTGAGATACAGGAAGAACTGGAGAGCATTTCCGATGAGGAAAAGGCAGTCCTGACGGACCTTTTTATCCTTTTGCAGAAGATAGAAGAGATGGAAAGGGAGATAAAGAGGATAAACGGGGAAATTGCAGATTTGCAGGAGGAAAAGGAAGAACTGGAAAGACAGATTGCAAAACTGCAGGATAAATATGACAGCCAGCTTGATGTTCTGAAGCAGGTCCTGGTGAGTTATCAGAAAAGCGGTCCCGCTTCGTACCTGGAAAACCTCCTAAGTTCAAAAGACCTGTCTTCCTTTCTGCTGAGCCTTAATGTTTTAAAGGATCTCACAAAAAATATCGGAGAGCTTCTTGATTCCATTGATGAACTGGAAAGGAAGCTGACTGTTGAAAGGGAAAAGCTGTCGGAAAAAATAGAATTGCTGGAAGACAAGAAAAGTGAACTTCAGGCCAGTTTGAACGAAAGTATCAGGCTAAAGGAAGAGCAGGAAGCATACCTGGATTCCCTTGAGGAAAAAAGAGAGTACTTTGAAGCACAATTGTCGAATCTCAGCCAGGTATGGGATGAGATAAAAGAACTGTTCTCCGGTATAGTAAATGAGTTCAGCAGAATCATGCTGGAAGGAGAGTTTCCTCTGAAAGACCTGAATCTGGAATTCGACTTCCTGACGGTCAGGGGGACTATATTTGAGAACGTTTTAAATGAAGTGCTGGATAAGAATGATATTTTGCACGGGGTAGAATTCCATTTCTATCAGGACAGGACGGAAATTTTGATTCCCGAGAAACACCTGGCCCTAAAGGGCGCATTTTCCATCGTGGATGACCATGTGCTGAAGTTTGAGGTGACGGAAGGAAGCTTTTATGATATGCCTCTGGAACCCGAATCTTTGGAGGAGTTGTTCCGGGATGGAGAAATGATCATTGATTTTCAGGAGCTTATAGGCGATTTTATGAATGTTAACCTGAAATCCATTGAGATGGGAGAAGGATACATTAAATTTGAAATCGGTCTTGTTTTTTAGATCTGCCATACAGGAGGATGATGCGGTCATGATTGAAGCAAAGGGAGTTTCACTGAGATATAGGGATGGAACATTGGCATTAAATAACATAAGCTTTGAAATCGGGACAGGGGAGCTGATTTATGTAACTGGGCCCAGCGGTTCGGGGAAGACCAGCCTGTTAAAGCTTTTGATGGGTATGGAATACCCGACTTCCGGATCCTTGACAGTGCTGAATCAGCCCATAACAAAAAGGGAAGCCATGAAGATAAGAAAGCTCAGGCGGAAGATTGGGCCTGTTTTTCAAAACTTCAGGCTCATAGAAGGCAGAACTGCCCTGGAAAACGTCATGATGGGAATGCGCTTTCTGGACATTCCTTTCAGGCAAATCAGGAAAAATGCGCTGAATGCCCTGTCCAGGGTGGGTTTGGAACATAAGGCCTATTCCCGTGTGGAGAACCTGTCTTGGGGAGAAGCCCAGAGGGTGTCAATCGCCAGAGCGGTAGCCAGAAAGCCTGCGTTAATCCTGGCTGATGAGCCCACAGGCAACCTGGATCATGATAACGCCCTTAATATACTGGATTTGCTGACTTCTTTCAAAGACGATGATACAACGGTTATTATAACCACCCATGCAACCCATTTGATTGAAAATCAAACGAATGCCACTTTTTTCCGGGTGAACAAAGGCAATATTTCCATAGAACGGCGGTGTGAGAAAAATGAAGAAGTTCTTGCGTAATACCGGCTATTTTCTGAAAGAAGCAAAAAGGATTATCAGCCTGAACCTGCTTTCCAACATTTTTTCCTTTTTGGGTACGGGGCTTGTCCTGTTCGTTTTGGGCATGATCGTAACCGGTTGGTGGATCACCGGACGCATGGTGGACATGTTGCAGGAGGAAGCTGAAATAAGCGCATATTACAGAGAGGATTTGGATGAGCAGGATGTGCAGAAACTGGTCGATAGGATCAAGGGTATAGAAGGTGTATGGGAAGTACGTCTGATTGGAGAGGAAGAAGCTTATAACAGGATGGTGGACATTCTGGGAGAAGAGGCCCACATCCTGGAACTTTTTGACGAAAATCCTTTTAAGGCGTTCATTGAGGTCAGGATTCACCTGGAAAAAATCAAACCGGTTTTGGAAAAAGTATCTGAACTTGACGGGATAGAATATGTAAGGGACAACAGGGAAGTGCTGGAACGAATCCAGAGTATATCCGATACCTTGAGGATTCTGGGATACCTGATAATTATCGCGGTAGGCATCACCACCATGGTGATAATATCCCACATGATACGGCAGGGAATTTACAACAACAGCGAACAAATCAACACCTTAAAGCTTTTGGGAGCTCCCGGCAGCTTCATTGGATTTCCCTATCTACTGGTAGGACTGCTGCTGACCCTGGGAGGTGGAATGCTGGCTGTCGCTCTCATGATATTCATTATAGATAACGGATATGCCATGATAAGCGGTTCTCTGCCTTTCATACCTCTGCCTCCAAAAGATGAGCTTGTGCACGGACTGGTTGTCCTGATAATGGCGATAAGCGCTTTCCTTGGTATTTCAGGAAGCCTTTTCGGCCTGTCTTCAACCAGGGACATAGAGGGTAAAGGATAGAATTGCTATTACTCAAAAAACGGAACAGCAATATGCCCCGAATATCAGCTTCGGGGCTGTTGCTGTTTTATAGCGCAAAGTGCTAATATTAGGTTAAATTTGCTGTGCAGTTGTCATGTGCTTATGGCTTTCAGAAATGTAATCATCCATTTCAACAATTCATTTAATTTTAGTAGCTTTTGCCGTGCAATATTTAATAATAAAATGATAAATGTCAGATAAAAATCTGAAATATAAGGTACACAGGCTTAGGAGGAAGTATGGATGAAAAGCAAAGGCAAAAAAAGAATAAAAGCTGACTGGAGAAAAATTTTAGGGTTTTTTTTATTGATTACATTAGTGTTATCAATAATTTACTCAATAGTACAGATTATACTTGCACCGTCCGAGGCGGAGGAAGGAGACAAGTATGGAAATGTCAGAAGCGATTATGTTCTGATGCTCATTCAATGCATTTTGGGAGTTATCGTCATGATGATTCCCTCGATGGTTGAACGCAAATTCTCTGTCAGAATACCGAACTATATGTATATCCTTTACTTTGTTTTTTTATATTGCGCTATATATCTGGGGGAGGTAAGAAATTTCTATTATGTCATACCTCATTGGGATACAATATTGCACTCATTCAGCGGTGCCATGCTGGGGGCTTTGGGATTTATCCTGGTTAAGCTGCTCAATGATACAGAAAGGGTAGGCATTCAGTTAAGCCCGTTTTTTGTTGCTTTGTTTGCATTTTGCTTTGCTCTGGCTATAGGAACCATATGGGAGATATATGAGTACCTGTTTGACGGCCTGCTGTCACTGAACATGCAGAAATTCGCACTCAGAGACGGTACCCTGCTGGTTGGAAGAGAAGCTTTGTCGGATACGATGGAAGATTTAATTGTTGATGCGGTGAGTGCCTGCATTGTTTCTGTCATAGGGTATTATTCCATCAAAAAGAACAAGATGGATTTCAAAGATTAATCCTGCATACCGTCAAAATCATAGCTGTCACGGAAGTCATAAACCCTGTAGTAGTCTTTGGTCACTGGATCTTTGGCAACCTCAGACCTGTTGTGGCTCAAAAGGCGCACGATGTGGTATACATCTATCCAGATTTCATTTTTTCCCTCTTTTTGAGACTCGTCGAAGATCAACTGCATCCCGAAATGAAGGTGGGGCTGCCGGATATTATTGGCATTCTCGTTTCTGCTGTATCCCGTCCTGCCCATGTACCCGATCACATCTCCGGCTTTGACCACCGATCCTACTGTCAGGTCTTTTCGATAAGGGAAGTTTTTCCGGAGGTGGGCATAGTAATAGTACCTTTTGGAGTCATGGGAACGTATCCCTATTCTCCATCCGCCATACTGATTCCATCCCATGGCTTCCACTATTCCGCTTTCCACGGCTATTATGGGTGTGCCTACCTGCCCCATGATATCATTTCCCAGGTGTATCCTCCTAAAGCCATAGGTGCGGCTGCTGCCAAAATCATCGTAGTGGCTGTATGGAAAATTCTTCGCAATAGGTGAAAAAGCCTTGAGCCCGTAACGTTTCTCCCAGCGTTTTCCACCGGGAACAGTTTCATCGGGAACCTCAATTTCATACTCTCCCAGAAAACCCGACAGCACAGCGCTATAGGCTTCATAATAATAGGGATAGTGTTTAAGGTTTTGAGTCAGTTCTTCCATGGTCTTGCCTGAGTTTAGAAGTTCAGCCAGTTCATCCAGTTGTTTATCCTTGTACTTTTTGAAATTGCCTCCGTTTTTTGCCGCCAGATAAGCCAGCATTTCGATCCAGTCCAGTTTGACGGGTTTGTCCCTGGAGCTTATATCCAGTTTCATGGCCTTTCTCATAGCCTCATAGGGGACGGTAAAGTCCACCCACTTTATAAAGGATTTTGATTCTTGCTCCGTCTCAGGGGATTCTGCTGAATCTGTTCCGGAGCCGGATTCAGGTTTTGAATAAGTCCAGGCTTCATTTCCCGGTTTGCTTTCGGCGGTTACACACCCATACGAAAATCCTTCTTCGCTCATATATGCACTCCGGAGAATTTGATGGGATACCAGCTCCCTGACACCAAAAATAGCAAATAACAGAAATAATGCTGTAAATCCTGCCACTATCAAATTCCTTTTTGTAATGATGAAGATCATAATGCATATACCTCCCTTTACAAAAGAGTATTATACCTAAAGGATGAATTGCTATTGTGCATTACTATAGAATAACTATGTGGGATCTGGATTCTATATTCTGAAATTTGCTTTCCCACGGGATGTACGGAAATATGCACCGGGATCCTTTGGCTTTTGATGATGAACATAAAGTGATTAAAGGAAATGAAAAAAATATGAAATTAATTGTTGAAAAACGTATACTCATATGATACAATTGCTAACGGTTGAATATTTTTAAGTCTGGTACAGAGATGCCGACAAGATATCGCCATAACAAAATCGATTATGTGTACTTGTGTATATGTGATCTTGCTATGCAGTAAAGTCTTGTCTGTGTTATCTCAGGCAAGATTTTTTTATGTATCAAGGCAGCAACTCATCTATAACAGGCATACATCTACCAGCATTCAACTGAAACAAAATATCAATACTAAATTTTAAGGGGGATGTTTTATGGCAAGAAGTAAGCAGGAAATCGGGTATTTGCCTGATGAAAGGCCACCAATCTGGAAATTATTGCTTTATGCTTTGCAGCAGGTTATTGTCATGTTCCCTGCGACAGTTGCTGTTGCGATTATTACAGGGTTCCACATTTCCACCACCATCTTTGCCAGCGGTTTTGCAACAATTTGCTTTATTTTGATCACAGGCAGGAAAATCCCGCTGTATTACGGATCAAGTTTTTCCTATGTTGCTGCTATAGGTAGTCTTATGACCTCGGAAGCTTTGATAGGGTATACACTTAACGAAAAGATATCAATTGCCCAGTTCGGTATAGTAATGTCAGGATTTGTGTCCATTATAGCCGGTCTGATAGTTAAACGCTTCGGACAGGATTCAATAGAAAAGATTCTTCCGGCTTCTATTACGGGACCTATTGCAATGGTGATAGGACTTACCCTGGCCGGAAACGCCCTGAGTGATGCTGCTTCAATAGCAATCGATACTGCAGGCACCATAGCTGTGCCAGATGCCCAGATATCATTGGCAAAAAATATGGCATGGATTATATCTCTTGTAACATTGCTGTCTACAATACTGTTTTCTGTGTATCTGAAAGGTTTCATGGGACAGCTGCCACTTATTCTGGGCCCGATAGTCGGTTGTGTCACCACTTTCATAATAAAACTGGCAACCGGCATTGATCTCTTCAAGGTTTTACCGGAAACAGCCAACAGTGGAATCTTCGCCTTGCCGATTTTCACTTTGCCAAAACCGTCAGCAATGGCAGTGGCAGCGATTATGCCCATAGCCATCGCAACTATTCCTGAATCTACAGCCCATGTATATCAACTGGATATATATGTAAATGATCTGGCAAGGAAAAAAGGTTCTCAGAAAAAATATAATATTGCGGACAAGTTGGGGTTGAACCTGATAGGTGACGGTATAGGCGATATAGTCTCCGGTTTGATAGGAGGACCCGCAGGTACCAACTATGGTGAGAACATCAGCGCAATGGCAATCACAAGGATTTTTTCGACATCCGTAATAATTGCTGCATCAGTTATTGCTATGATAATCTCTTGCTTCACTCCTCTGGTAAATGCAATATACTCCATTCCGACAGCGGTAATAGGAGGTATGGAGATATATCTCTTCGGCGCCATAGCCGCTCAGGGTATTGCTATCATGGTTGAGAAAAAGGTTGACTTGTTCAGTGCCAAGAATATAGCAATAATAGCAACTATCATGGTTATCGGCCTGGGAGGGCAATATGCTTTCGGGGGCAATATACCGTTCTTTGGGATAAGTGTACCGTGCATTGCCGGTGCTGCCATATTTGGAATAATACTTAACATAATTTTAAGCATAGGCGAAAGAATAAACGCAAAAGACAATAATGGATGAAAAGGGACAAAGAAGCTTCATTAAGC
>ENA-UPSB01001313-UPSB01001313.1-bioreactor-metagenome-genome-assembly--contig:-NODE-1313-length-30151-cov-41.509370_pt1 | contig 30151 bp, 32 predicted proteins | sample MGYA00238182_ERZ773286 | MGnify/ENA primary metagenome ERZ773286 (study PRJEB29026, sample SAMN07631240) | bioreactor metagenome | isolation source: Switchgrass digestor | place: USA: Dartmouth...
TTCATATCTCCATCACATCAAATACAATCTTCTCCCCGTCATTTATTACTATACAGGGCAAGCCCACCCTTCCTGCCTTTTTGATTTCATCAAATTCAGGCCTGTTATCCCTGTATTTCAGGAACTTCTTAAGATTTAACATTTTTTCTGTAATATCCAGATATATAAAATCAATATTATTCTGTGAAAGATACTCTTTCACCGGACCACAATCTGGTCAATGCTTGCTGCCAAAAACAATTATTTTTCTCATATGAATCTCTCCTTTAACATATAGATTTAAGTCTGAATCCATCTCCGATAATTCTTATTTAGATTATATCATTTATTCACAATAAAAAGCAATTCCTAAAGGGAGGATAGCCCTTTAGGAATTGCTTTTTAATCTTTTTACCATTATAGCTAATAGATTTCACTACCTCTTATTAGTTTCACATTATACGAATAATGGAGCTCCAGGTCCTAGTGGTAAACCTAACAGATACCATATTACCAACAATATGCTCCAGAATATAATGAATGTAATAGAATATGGCAGCATTGTTGATATCATTGTGCCAAGTCCTGATTCTTCATCATATCTCTGTGCAAATACAACTATCATGGCAAAATAGCTCATCAATGGAGTTATTATATTAGTTGATGAGTCTCCTATTCTATATGCAACCTGAGTTAACTCTGGGCTTAACCCAAGCCTGAACATCATTGGAACAAATATTGGTGCCATAATAGCCCATTTTGCTGATGCTGAGGCCATAAACAGATTCAGGAATGCTGTAATCAGGATAAAAACAATTACTAAAGGCAATCCCTTAAACCCTATGCTTTCAAGGAATTCTGCCCCTTTAACGGATATTATGGTTCCAATATTTGTATAGCTGAAATAATTGATAAACTGCGCTGCAAAGAATGCCAGTACCAGATATGATCCCATGCTCTTCATTGCATCAGTCATGCTTGCTACAAGGTCATTGCTGTTTTTAATCTTTCCAACGGTTTTTCCATATACAAGCCCTGGGATTAAGAATAGCAATAATATTGCTGGTATAAGCCCATTGCTCAGAAATTCATTTATTGTCAATTGTCCATCTGCCCCAGGGGATTTTAATGGGGCATTTGGCAGGAACATTAAAAGTCCCATAACAACAAGATATACTAGAAGTGATATACCCGCATTTCTTAGTCCTCTATTTTCAACTTCTGTAATTTTCTCTTCAGTTGGCTTAAACTTGCCCTTATAAGGTCCAAGGTTCTTTTCTACTACTTTTTCTGTTATAAATGTACCTAATACTACTAACAGGAATGTAGATGCAATTAAGAAATACCAGTTGCCAGTTGTTAATACTTCATACTCAATACCTGAACCTCTTAAAGCTTCATTGGTAATCCCTGCAAGCAGGGCATCTGTGGTGCCAAATAGAAGATTGGCTGAGAATCCTCCTGATACTCCTGCAAAGGCTGCTGCCAGACCTGCAATTGGATGTCGTCCTGCACTGGCAAATAGCAACGCTCCCAGTGGAATTACCACTACATATCCTGCGTCAGAGGCAATATTTGACATTACACCCGTAAATACCACAATTGCAGTCAGTAATCTGGGGTTAACTCCTGTCAAAAGCTTTCTTAGGGATGTATTAATAAGTCCTGTCCATTCAGCTACACCAACTCCAAGCATAGCTACAAGAACAGTCCCCAGTGGTGCAAAATTAGTGAAGTTCTTTGTGGCACTGTTAAAGATGTATCTTAGTCCCTCAGCATTTAACAAAGATACAGCTTCTATTGTTACTTCCTGTCCTGCTTTTGCATCATAATAGGTAACAGGCTTCCCAAATTGTGCAACAACTGCTGAAACTAATATTAGAGCCAAGCTTAAAATGAAAAAGATCATTGCTGGGTGAGGTAGTGAGTTACCTAGTCTTTCCACTGTTTTTAAAAATCCTTTTACTTCTTGCTTGTTTTGCTGAGTAGATTGCTTTCCTGTCATATTATCCTCCTTTTCTACAAAATTCGACTCTTCATAATTATACAAAATCTAGCCATATTGGGCAAGCCCCCTTATTATTCCAGAGGAGCCGTCCAATTAGCGCATTTTCAGCATCCTGAAGGTTTTTTTATGGCTTTTTTCCTATTTTTGCTACACTTTTATAAAAATTAAAAAGATTTCTTCCAGTAAATACTGAAAGAAACCTTTTTGATTTTATTTACAAAATATTCATAATAATTAATATTTATACACAAAATACTTTCTACTTCTCCACATTGAATTTTACAGTTACCTTGAATAAATCCCCGTCAATATCCACCCTGAAATCTCCGCCGCAAACCCTGGTAAAGCTCTCTGCAATGGATAACCCTAATCCGCTGCCGTCTGTACTCCTTGCCTTATCGCCTCTTGCGAACCTCTGAAGTATTTCTTCCGTTGTGAAGTTCATCTCATAGCCTGATATGTTTTTTATGGAAGCTATTGCCTTTCCATTAGCCTCTTCCAGCTCTATATATACCCTTGTGCCTTTAAGGGAGTATTTCAATGCGTTATCTATCAGGTTCTGAAACACCCTGTAAAGCCTTTTGCCATCTGCCATTATATATACAGGTTCTGCCGGAAGCCTTGTCTTAATCTGAAGCCCTGAATCCTTAATGTCGTCTTCCATATCCCCCAATGTCTGCTCAATGAGCTTCTTTAAATCCAGCTTTTCCATATCAAGGTTTATATCTCCGCTGGTGCTTTTAGCCAGATCAAACAGATCTGATACAATGTTTTTTAGCCTGTAGGACTTTTCCCGCAGTATGTTTACATAGTCCCTGGCAGTTTCAGACAAGCCTTCCTCCTTAGACAGCAGGTCTATATAGCTTATTATGGATGTTAATGGCGTCTTTAAATCATGGGATACATTTGTAATAAGCTCCACCTTCATCCTTTCCGATTTCATCTGCTCCTTAAGGCTCACATCAAAGCCCTTGTTTATCTCATCATAGGTAATATTGTTGTATTTAACATACCAGTATATAACAGCTATTTCCACAACTGGCGGAATAAGCACAAGAGGAGGGACAAACAGGAATAAAAATGTAAGTACCACCAGTATGAAGCTTACAATTATAAATGCCAGCTGCCTGTAGAATAGCGCCTTGGTTAAAGGAAACATTTCATACCTTCTGCCATCAAAGAGGCTTTTCAGAAAGTCCTTTACCTTAAAGTAAACTGTATAAGTTATGCTTTGCTTTAAGAAGGTTTTTGCCTTTAACTTCCTTATCATTGAAAAAGACAACACTCCCAGTAGAATAACCGCAACTATAGTTAGTATTCCAGAGAAAATTAGTGAATAAATCTGACTTATATCTAATTTATGGGTTACGCTTGATCTATATCCAAATAAATCTTCAGATACTGAAAGCCATAAAGCAAATATAGATATAGCAGCAATTCCTTGTATTTCCGTATATGTTTTATCTATTCTCCACATATGGAGTTCATCATCTTCCTGACTTCTACCCGTTACTGCCATCAGATAGATTCCAAGTCCAAATGCCAGCACAAAACATGAAACTGCCATTACTGCAAAAGGCATCACATTCTTTCTGGAATTTTCCCAGAACTCCTGCTTTGCTGCCATATATTCATCATGGAATGTCAATATTAGTTTTAAATTATCTTCCCATTCAAAAAAATATACATAGTTTTCATCCGTATTTTTTTCCCGTGTCCAGGCTCCCGATGAATATATTACCTCATCAAATTCTTCAAGAAGTTCCTCATTCTCATCCGGTACATTGGTGAATACAGTCTCTCCATCACTTACATAATAGTAATAATCCAGGTCATCAGGAAGCTTTTCCACTTTATCCCTGTTTGTAAAAAGATACATTACCTTATTGCGTGCAGGCAACACATCGTTATAGTAAAAATAGTTGCTATCCTTGTATTTTTCAACAAACATTGATTCAAGTTCTCTGCCTGTATAGGATAAATACTGAATCAGAAGTATACCTGCTGTGATAAATATAACACTTAATATTGATACTATTATCTTTGTGCTTTTTCTTCTGCTAACATCTCTCAATTTTATATCCAATGCCCCACACCACCTTTAGATATTTAGGCTCCTTAGGATTAATTTCTATCTTTTCGCGGATACGCCTTATATGGACCATTACTGTGTTTTCCACAGAATAGGCTTCCTCCTGCCATACCTTTTCATATATCTTCTCTGCTGAGAATACAATTCCAGCATTGCTCATCAAAAGCTCCATTATCTTAAACTCCGTCGGAGTAAGCTTAACAGGCTCGCCATCCACCTTGAATTCCTTGGTTTCCGTATCCAGGCTTAACCCTCCTACTACAATCTGGGATGATTTCCTTGATTTTTCCATATCACCCAGGTACATATACCTTCTAAGCTGGCTTTTAACCCTGGCCACCAGCTCCTGAGGGTTAAAGGGTTTTGTTACATAGTCGTCTGCTCCCATGGACAATCCCAGTATCTTGTCGCTGTCCTCAGACTTTGCAGACAGTATTATTATCGGAATGTTTTTGCCCTCCCTTATTTTCAATGTAGTAGAAAGCCCATCCAGCTTTGGCATCATAACATCCAGTATTATCAGCTGTATGCTGTTTGTAACCAGGGCATCCAGCGCCTCCATCCCGTTATATGCCTTAATAACCTCGTAGCCTTCAAAGGTCAGCAGCTTTTCAATAGCATTGGCAATTTCCCTGTCATCGTCAACCACCAGTATCCTTGCATGGTCCATATAAAACACCCCTTTCATAGCCTATACCTTTATTCTAGTATGGGTTTCTTACAATAGGCTTAATGTAATTCTTACAGATTTCTTAAGAAATATTCTATCATAAAAAAAGTATGCCCACAAATGAAAAGGAGGCCTGTAAAGGCCCCCTGTATTTCACTACATATTCCTTATTTTATTTAAAATCATCCTCTGTTCCACTGTAGCAACCAGCCTTCTTGTGTAAGCTACCGTATCAGGGTTGACGCTTATGCTGTCAATTCCCTCCTGAACAAGGAATTCTGCAAATTCAGGATACTGGGATGGACCCTGGCCGCATATGGATATGGTCTTTCCGTATTTATGTGCTGCCTTGATTAAAATGGATATGGCCCTCTTTACTGCTTCGTTTCTTTCGTCAAAATATCCCATATTGTTGAGTATTCCGGAATCCCTGTCTGCTCCCATTACAAGCTGCGTCAGGTCGTTGCTTCCTATGCTGAATCCATCTACCAGCTGTGCAAATTCCTCTGCTTCAAATACTACTGATGGAACTTCTGCCATTATCCAGAGCTTAAATCCCTTATCCTGTACCAGCCCTTCCTCAGCCATTATCTCCTTGACCTTCCTAAGCTCCCAGGTAGTTCTTACAAATGGCAGCATAGCCCATACATTTTCAAGCCCGTATTCTTCCCTGACCTTCCTCATGGCTCTGCATTCAAGCCTGAATCCTTCCTCATATGCTGGGGAAATATATCTGGATACTCCCCTCCATCCTATCATTGGGTTGGCTTCTATTGGCTCTACTTCGTCTCCGCCCTTTAGGCCTCTGAATTCATTTGTTCTGAAGTCTGACATTCTAACTACAACTGGTCTTGGATATATCTCCTGAGCTACCATGGTTATGCCTTCAGCAAGTTTATCCACCATCATCTTTCCCTGACCTGTCTTGACCAGGTACATTGGATGGGCCCCTATCATGTTTGTAAATATGAATTCCGTTCTCATAAGTCCTATTCCATCAAATGGAAGGTTCTTGTACCTTCCAATTATAGAAGGTTCCCCCAGGTTCATGTATATTTTGGTAGCTGTTATTGGGGCCAGCTGATGGATTATATCCTCAGTAACAACCCCGGGTGCTGATACTGAAGCTATGTTTGCTGAAGTTTTACCTTCTTCCTTTTCCTCCATAAGTACTATTCCCTCATATACTACTCCTCTTTTGGCATCAACGGTGATTTCCATGCCTTCCTTCAACACTTTAGTTGCTTCCTTTGCTCCTACAATACAAGGAATTCCCAGCTCCCTTGATACTATTGCAGCATGGCATGTTCTACCGCCTTCATCTGTTACTACAGCCTTTGCCCTTCTCATGGCTGGTACCATATCAGGGTTTGTCATGACGGTTACAAGTATGTCCCCTTCCTGTACCCTTGCTATTTCAGATATATCGTTTATAAGCTTAACCTTGCCTGCTCCAATGCCTGGTGAAGCAGCAAGTCCCCTTACCAATACCTTCAATTCCTTCTGTTCCACATTCCTTTCCACTTTGACTTCTTCCCCCTCTATTGTAGTTATTGGCCTTGCCTGCAGTATATACAGCTTCTTGGTGTCCCTGTCAAATCCCCATTCTATATCCTGATGGCTTCCGTACAGGCTTTCAATCTTCATTCCATAATCAAAAAGGGTCATTATTTCCTCATCTGTCAGGCACTGTCTGTTTATATATTCATATCCAAGGTAATCCTTTACATCTATCTCGGTGGTTCCTACTCCAATGTCCTTTTTCACAACCATGACAGTCTTTTCAGCAATATGCCTTTCCACTATTTCCTTTGTTGTTTTATCCAGTATATATTCATCTGGAGTTACAGCTCCTGATACCACCGCTTCTCCCAGTCCCCAGCTGGCATTTATCATCATCTGGTTGGGGTCGTTGGTAACAGGGTTTGCAGTAAACATTACTCCAGACTTTTCGCTGTTTACCATCTTCTGCACTACTACGCTTAATGCAACTTCAAAATGGTTGAAGTTCTGATTTTGTCTGTAATATATTGCCCTGGCCGTCCATAAGGATGCCCAGCACTTCCTGATGTGATTTAACAGCTCCTCATATCCACTTATATGTAGATATGTATCCTGCTGCCCTGCAAAGGAAGCCTCAGGCAAATCCTCTGCTGTAGCTGAACTCCTTACAGCCACTTCTCCATCCTGAATCCCTATAATGGCATTGAACTCTCCATATGCTCTTTTTATCTCATCTGCCAAATCCTCAGGCACAGGCTGGGATACAATAAGTCCCTTTATTCTTTCGCTGGCCTTCTGGAGGGCATTGGAATCCTCTACATCCATTCCGCGGATATTCTCCTCTATTAAAGTGCTCAAATTGGACTTCTCGATGAAGTATCTGTAAGCACCTGCAGTTACGCAGAATCCAGGTGGCACTTCAAGCCCTTTTTGAGTCAGCTCTCCCAAATTGGCACCCTTTCCTCCTACTTCTGGTATGTCATCTTTGTCTATTTCCTGAAACCATCTGATATATTTGTAGCTCGTCATAATATTCCTCCTATTTAATAATATTTATGTATATATTATAGCATATTTCTTTAAATGTGCTATACTATTTCATTGTTTTTTTCATTTTTATTATGTGTTTTTTTATATAATACAATGCTTGTCCAATTTTGCTATAATTATAATCCCGTATTAAATACGGGATTAATAGCAATTAGTAAAGAATATTACCAGTAACAGGAAGAAGAACAATAACGAGTCATCACCTTTATCAAACCATGATTTTTCATTAAACAGTAGTACTAACAGTAGGAAGAAGAACAATAAGCTATCATCTTCTGTGCCAAATATACCGCCTATTCCTCTTTTTCTTTCATTGCCCTTGATTTCTTCTACCATATTTATACCTCCCTATTTTTTTTCTCACTGTATATTATGTTGATAAAACAGTTAAGGTTACTGAATTTTTGTATATTCACGAGAATTTTAGTTAGACTAATTATAAAAGAAAGGAGTTGAATAAATGGATACATTGGCATTGATTCTTGTGATAGTAGGAGCTTTAAACTGGGGATTGATTGGACTGTTTCAGTTCGACCTGGTTGCAGCCATATTTGGCGGTCAGAGCTCAGCTATTAGCAGAATAGTATATGGATTGGTAGGTTTGGCAGGATTATACTCGTTTAAATTCCTGTTCAGGGACAGAGAAAAAACACAGTAGGCAACTACTGTGTTTAATACCAATCAAATAGAAGAAGAATGAGGAATATGAGCAGTATCTCCTCTTCAAGCTTCTTCTTGCCGTGGCCTCCGTTAAATAGCAGTAGTATTAAAAGCAGTAGCAGTATTATGCTGTCATCCCGGTACCCGTATCTGGATAGAGTATTCATAATGTACCCCCTTAAAACAGATTTCTTTAGTATATACTATTCACGCCATATTTTTTCGTTACTAAATATATAAGTGCACCTCTATACAAGGTGCACTTATATATTTATCTATCCAGTTCTTCCCTTAATTCCATTATGGATTTGGTGGATATGTTTTCCCTGCTGATGTCCAGCAAATCTATTGCCTTATCCAGATCCTCCTCTTTTTTCACTTCTATTTCCATATACTCATAGGGGTATGTATCCTTGTCCCAGCGGTCCAGGTCAAATCTTATGTCATCGTATATATATGTTTTCCTGTTCTTGTATCCTTCCTTTACAGCTTCATACTGCAAATACTTCAGTATTTCAAGCATGGCTTCCTTGTTGTCAATCCTCGTGGTTATTTCAATGTTCTGCCTGGATTTTCCCTTGCTTATATTCTTCTTCAATGTAAGTTCTATTTCCTTTTTACCTGTAATGAGGTTTCTCGTTTCCCTTATTCTCAAATAGCTGTTAAGTCTTTTTTCTATAAACTTGTCCTCTCTGTCAATGATGGTGTTTATCTGGTATTCTTCGGAAACCAGTCTGGCTCCAATTCTCTTTAATTTCTCCTCCATTTCATCCAAATTCACGTTTAGAACCTTAACTTCTATCTCCATTATATTTACAGCCTCCTATCTGCTGATTCCATATGCTTCTTCATCTACTATCACTGTAACATCAGGGTGCAATAGCAAAAAGCTTGCTGGAAGCCTGGTTGTAACTTTCTTTCCTTCTACCAGCCTTTTTATGGCTTCCCGCTTGTTTTTCCCGCTGGCCAGAAGTATTATCTTCCTGGCTTTCATTATGCTGCCTATTCCCATGGTTATGGCCTTTGTGGGAACATCATCAATGGATTTGAAGAACCTTGAATTGTCCTTTATGGTTCTCTCATCCAGATTGACTACGCAAGTTCCCACATACAGCTCCTCACCAGGCTCATTAAACCCTATATGGCCGTTGGCGCCTATTCCCAGTATCTGAAGGTCTATTCCTCCCTTTTTTTCTATCAACTCATCATATAACCTGCAGCTTTCCTCCATGTTTTCGCTGTTTCCGTCAGGTATGTGAACATTGTTTTTGTTTATGTTTATATGGTCAAAAAAATTGGCATTCATATAGTAGTGGTAGCTGTTGGGGTCATCATAGCCTATGCCTACATATTCATCCAGATTAAATGTAACAACTCTGGAAAAGTCCAGCCCTTCCTCCCTGTGCATCCTTATTAATTCATTGTACATGCCTATAGGAGTGCTGCCTGTAGCCAATCCCAGCACAGTATCCTTTTTCTTCTCAATTTCCTTTCTTACCATTTCTGCTGCAGCTTTGCTCAAAGATTCATAATCCCTGGTTACAATCAATTTCATACTATTCCCTCCTGGCTATAGTATTATTTTCGGTTCGAAGTTGATATAATCGCATGATACACAGTGAAATTTTATGCCGTATATCTCCTTTTCCACCACATACCTATGGCCTTCAGCATGGAGATGGCCGTAGATGCATATATCAACCTTATGCTCCGCCATCAGCTCCACAAACTCATTAGGGCTGAAATCTGTGTTAAAAGGCGGATAATGAAGCATTGCAATTTTTATTTCAACGCTGCTATCAATGCTGGATAAAGACATATTGAGCCTGTTTAACTCCCTTGCAAATATCTTCTCATCCTGCTCATTAAACCCTTCCCAGTCCTTGGAAATCCATCCTCTGGTTCCTCCAATTCCCACATTGTTGTATATAAAGCTGTTGTTCTGAATAAAAGTAATTGTTTCCAGCCCCAGGCTCTTCAACTTCTTAGGCCCCTGCCACCAGAAATCGTGGTTTCCCTTGGTTATAATCTTGTATCCTGGCAGCTGGTCAACCCTTTTTAAGTCATAATAGGCTTCCTCAAGCTTTAGTGCCCAGGAAATATCCCCGGGCAATAAAACCAGATCACCGTCCTTTATCAATTCCTTCCACTTACTGAATATCTTCTCCTCGTGATTTATCCAATTTTCACCAAATATATCCATTGCCTTGTTCTTTGTGTAATCCAGATGTAAATCACCTATTGCATATATCAAATATACCAACTCCTATTAATGTTAAACTTTAACATTAAGCTACATATAATCTGCTTTACAGCTTATTTGGTTAATGAAAATACTTTAACCTAATGCAATTAGATTATACTTTAAGTTCAGCCGGTCCAATATTTCCTTTTCCCTGTTCTGGCAGGTAAACAAAAGTATTTGCATATCCCTGCAAGCCTTATCAATATACTTTAATATATTCTCCAGCCGCTTATCGTCATACTGTATGAAGCAGTCATCAAGTATCAATGGAAGCCTTTCATCCTTAATAGAGCTTATAAGGCTAAATCTTAAGGCAAAGTGAATCTGATCCATGGTGCCTCCACTTAAGCTGTCCAGGGATATTGTTTCATTTGATACCGGATTTTCCACTGTTATGCTAAAATCTTCATCAATTTTCACATTTGTATACTTCCCATCTGTTATTTCGCTGATTAACATGCTTACATCCCTGTTTATCCTTGGGGCAAACTCATTGTGTATATCTGCAGAGATTTTTAGAATAGCTTCCTTTGCCGTATTTATTGCCTTTATTTTCCTTTCCATTGACTCAATTTTACTCTTTACTGCTTCTATTTCCTCTTCTATTTCAATGAGCTCCGTAACATAATTATTCAATGTTTCCAGTTTAACCTCAATTCTTGAGTATTCATTGGTAAGCTCGTTGTATTCTTCCTCCAGGCCTTCCAATTCCGCCCTTATTTCGTCAGCATCCCTGTCTACAGCCTCAACATCTGTATCTATTATCTTTGATTCCAATTCCTCCAGAGTAGTATTGCCTATTACTCTTTTATATAATTCCAGCTTATTGCTTCTATCTGCTAATAGGCTGTTGTAGTTTCTCTTTTTATCCAGTGCAGCTTTAAAGCTGTCTATGGACTCCAATCCGTTTCTGCTTAAAAGATCAGCAAGATTTCTTTCCAGATTTTCTTTTTCAGATGTTTTTTGTTCCAATTCCCGGCTTAGGTCCATAATTATTATAATCAGCTCTTGTATCTGATTTGATATGCTTGTTCTGTTTGCCAGGGAAAATCTTTGGTCTTCGTAAAGCCTTGATAATTCTGATTTTGATGAAAGGCTGTATTTTTTCAGTATATCCGCCTTCAATGAGTCTATCTCAGCTATTCTTCCATTCCTTGAATCTTCTTCTGATTTTAACCTGCTAAGCTCTTCCTGTAAAGACTGAACTTTATTTTTTGCATCCTTATATGATGATGAAGAATAGACAGCAAATATTATGCCCAATGCTGCACCAGCTGCAAACAGCCTGTTTATAAATGTGAGCCCAAGGAATATCAAAGCTGCCACTGAAAAGACAATCCTCTGCATTTTTGCTCCTTTAACTTTTTCCTCTGCCTGCTTAATCTCAGAGCTTAAAATATCCATCCTGTTTTTCTGGCTTTTCATAAAAAGGCTGCTTCTTTCCTCTTCCAGCTCATTGTACTTTGCATAATCATCAAATATATCACTATATACTTTGTCCTCTTTTTCAATGATTTCTTCTTGCAGCCCCTTTAGCTGGCTTTCCATACTTTTAATATTATCATGTATAGCTTTTATTTCACCTTCTAATACCCTTATATCTCCCTGTATTTTCAATGCGCTGTGATAATCCTCTTCCCTTATATTTGAATATGGTTTAAGCTCTTCAATTTTTCTGTCTATTTCTTCCAGGTCGCTTTTAATCCTCAGGGCCTCTTCATAATCCCTCTTCATTTTAGCCATAATGGCTTTGTTCAAAAGCTCCTTAAGGCTTTCTATTTCCTCTTTCTTCTCTTCCATTTCCTTCTTTATTCGGCTGTATTCCTCCGTTACTTGATTGAATTCTTCCTTTTTCTGAAGGTTCTCCCTTCTTTTCTCCATTAGACTGCTCAGCTTTTTCTTAGCCATGGCATAGGGCTGGGTATAGGCCCTTTCCGTGCCAATTTCTGCCAGAATGTCATCCAGCTCATTAATTGCATTATTAACGGATATGGTATCGTCCATGGCAGTAGTCATGTTTATGAGCTTGTCCTTCACTTCCCTGGCAAGCTGCGAATCCACCCTGTTTTCCAGCTGCCTTATGGCTATTGTGTTTCTATATACATAAGAGTTGAACTTAAAGAAGTGCAGCCCTGGGAGATGTATCTTTATTCTTTCTCCATTGTCAATTTCATCCGTTATGTCCCTGCCTGTCAGGTCATCAAATACCCTTACCTTATCAGATTTAAAATCCCTTTCTATTCTATAGGTTTTACCATCCTTTTCAAAGGTCAATATGCCCTTGTAGCTGTCTTCATGCCAGGGATTGTACTTTGCCTTTTCCTCCAGGGGCTTCTTTCTGGTTGTTGCATTAGGGCTTTGAAATCCGTAAAACATTCCCTCTATGAAATTGTGTATTGTAGTCTTTCCGGATTCATTTTCTCCGTATATGATGTTGAGCCCGTCTTCCAGCTCCAATGAGTAGTTTTTAAATTTCCCAAAGGATATGAGATTCAACTTCCTGAGCTTCATCGTCCCACCCTGCCTTTCATCAGCACATCCAGCCCCAGGTACAGGGCTTGTCTATTAATTTCATCTTCTAAATCCCTGCTTTTCATCTCTCTGATGAAATATCCTATTATGTTGTCGCTGTTTTCCCTCTCCAAAGCATCCAGGTCATAATCTATCCGGGTCCTGTCTATTATTTCCAGATAGTAGAACTCACTGCTTAAAGCCTCAGCAATATCTCCAGTATTTAGCTCCACATCAGGGCTTATTTTCCCTTCAAGGGTTATCCTGTAGAAATTCCTCTTTAGGCTGTCCTTTACATCACAGCTTCTGATCCTGTCCAGTATGTCCATATATTCAAGGGTTTCATCTAGGGTTATGGTTGTATCCACAAATATTCTCCTGCTAAAGGGTACAAATTCAATGCTTGTAATGCCGTTGTCTATTGTACCCTGTATTATACCATGCTGGCCTGTTTCCCCAAAATCCAGGGGTTCAGGGCTTCCGCAGTAGGCAGCTCTATCCGATATTATATCAGGCTTATGTATGTGGCCCAAGGCTATATAGTCAAATCCAAAGCTTTGAATTCTCTGTATATCCAGTGGAAGGTACCTTGAATCTTTGGATACTGCATCCCCATGTATTATTAGTATATTTGTTTTTGTCCTGTCAACTCCTTCAAAGTCCTTAAAGAGGTTCTTGTCATTTTCGCTGCTGTCCCAGCTGTATCCATATACTACAGCATTCCTGTCGCAAAACTCCTTTTTTTCTATTTTTTCACTTGAAAATATAGTTACGTTTTCAGGCCACTGTACCAGATTATATTGCGAACTTCTGCTTAGTGGGTCATGGTTTCCTGCAGCTATTAGAATCTGCACGCCTTCTGCCCTGTAAAGGGTATTGTGAACCCTCTTTATATCCCTGTATGTAAAATAGCTTTCCTCAAACAGGTCTCCAGCTATGAACAAAAAATCCGCCTTATTCTCAACAGCAGTATTCACAATCCGTTCAAATGTATCCCACAGTTCCAGCCGCCTCCTGCTGGAATCGAATTTAGCACTTTTAAACTGCAGCCCAAGGTGCAGATCGCCTGTGTGTATGAATCTTATCATATTCCTCCCCCTTTTCATTGATAAGATTATATCATAAATTTGGCTTATTTTTAATCTAATATATTATCCACTCAATTGCCTCATGTTCTATTTCAGGAAGCGTTTCATTGGATCTGCTTAATTCCATGTATTCCATTATTATATGCTTAAAGTTCATATTAACAGTCCACTGGTTTAAAAGATGTGCTTTGTTTTCACTATGCAGTGCTGAAACTATAATATACCCGATGGCATATATATTGAGGCTCCCCAGCCTTACCCTGTCAAATCTGCCATTTTTAATGTTCAGCAGGGCTTCATTAAGCATTTCAAAATGATTCCTTGAAAGGGTCAGATTTCTCCTTGTAAGGTTACCCGTCTTATCGTCCCTTATAAGAATGGGCCCATGCTGAATGAAGCAGGCAATGCCTTCTTCTATTATTCTTCCAAGCAATCCATAGGCATACCTTTTTCTCTTAGAAAGCAGATTCCTTCCGAATTTCAGATTGTTCCACAATTTTATCCTCCTGCTGTGGTATAGCTCATGGCTCAGTATCTTTATCAATTCCTCCCTTTCCCCTATGTAGTTTAAATAGTTTATATATACCTCATTTCTGTTTACAGTAAACCCTCCATCCTGGCCTCCTGCATATAAATATATGTCCGTCTTTATTTCTATGCTGTCAGATATTACTCCATGGATTCTATCCAGTGCTGACTCTACTATTTCCTCCCCGTTGCTCATTAAGTAGTATATATCCCCTTTTATTTGCTGCAGATTACTTTTAAATATATGAAAACAGTACCTGTCCTCATAGCCATCAATTTCCATAAGCTTTCTCAGCTCGTCCTTTATATCTCTCACATCCACACTTCTTCCCATGGCATTTTCATGTTCCATAAATCCCCTGGCACCTTTTGCTATTATAAACCTCTTGAATGCTTCTTCATCGAAGAAGCCTTTCCTTAATAGTTCATATAGAGTAATTAAGAAATCTAGGTTTAAAGCCACATTTCTCCCCCTGTTCCAATGGTCTTATTAATATATACGAACCATTGGAAGCAGGTATGAGCAGGTTTGGAACATTTTACCATGCCCTTGCATAACATGTATATGAAGGGAGGAATTAATATGCTCTATCACGACAAGATAACTGCATATGCAAAGATATATGGAAGCAATCTTGCCCCAAAAATATACGGCAACATTTTTTTTGATGATGTGCCAGGAGGTACTGAAGTATATGTTGAACTGTGGGGACTGCCTGAATATAAGCCAGCCCAGGGAAATACCGGCCCAATAGGCCCCTTTGGATTCCACATTCACGAATATGGGCTATGCGAAATAACAGATCCAGATAATCCTTTTTTATCTGCAGGAGAACACTACAACCCTACAAATCAGCCTCATGGAAATCATGCAGGAGATTTTCCCGTTATATTTTCCAACAAGGGCTATGCCAGAATGTGTTTCTTTACAGACAAGTTCAAGCCAAAGGATATAATAGGAAAGTCGGTAATAATCCATCAGAATCCCGACGACTACAGAACCCAGCCTTCCGGAAATGCTGGCAAGAGAATTGCCTGCGGAGTTATTCAGAGGCTTTACTAGAATATAATAAAAGAGCTCATGCATAGCGCAGGAACTCTCTAAAGCTCATCTATATAGCATTCAGGTTGCCTATTAAAGAAAAATACCCCAACTCCGCCTATTCCCAGATGGGAGCCTAAAACGCTTCCTATTTTTTCAATTATTATGTTCCTGTTATGCCCCAGTTTCTTTATCAGCATATCCTTAATCTCCAAGGCTGTTTCAAAATCATCAGCATGAGCTATTCCAATTATCTGATTTGGAAAGCTTCTTATTCTTTCTTCCACAATATCTACAACAGCCTCCAAAGCCTTCTTCCTTCCTCTTATCTTCTTTATTACATTCATCTCTCCGTCCTTAACATCCAGAATAGGCTTTATATTCAGGGCACTTCCTATTACGGCACTTTTTTTGCTTATTCTTCCTCCTTTAAGAAGCCAGTTCAAATCATCAATGGTAAATACATGCTCTATGTGCCTGATGCAGTCCATTGATACTCTTATTATCTTTTCAAAGCTGGTTCCTGTTTCTGCCATTTTTGCTCCCTGCAGTGCAATAAGCCCTGCTGCTATGGAACCTGACAATGTATCTATTATAGCCATTCTCACCTTGGGGAATTCCCTTTTTAGATCCTCAATAATCTGAAATGCAGCCTGATAGGTACCTGAAAGCTTTGAAGAAAAGGAATAGTATATGAAATCCATACCTTGAGATGCGTATCTGCTGAAAAGGTCATATATCCTCTGGGGGCTTGGCAGAGAGGTTTTGGGGCATATGCCCTTTTTCATGTACTCATATACTTCTTCAACTGTTATAGTCTCCTTGTCCGTGAATTCCTCATCTCCTATCAATACCCTTAGGGGGATAACGTCTATGTGGTATTTCTCTATCAGTTCCCCTGGCAAATCTGTGGTGCTATCAATAATAATCTTCATCAAACAACCTCCTCATGTGCGGCATCAATATATACTATCATTATAACATAACTTGCTTATGATAGTTGTCCCCCTTACTCCATTTTTGAAAAATTTTGTCTTATTTCCTCGATATTTCAATCCTGATTTCCTTTCCTTCCTCGTATCCCTTTAGTTCCTTTACTATTCCCAAAACTGTATTTGCAAGTATATTTTGCACAAATGGAACCATTTTTATATCCCTGCCGCCTATCTGAAGCTTAATATTTGCCCTGTCTAGTATGCAGTCCTTTCTTTCAGACTCTCCCTTAAGAATTCTGGCCCCCAATTCCCTGCAGCTAAAGCCGCAGTATCCGCAGCAGTTCCTGTCAAAATCCGGAAGCCTCTCATATACCTTTTGTTCAATGAGGTCCACCAGCTTTTCTATATCCTCCATTGGATTTATAACGGGCAGTCCCTTAAACTCCCTAATGCTGTTGGATATTATGCCGGATATTGCAAAGGTCAGTCCATCCATCCTTTCCAGTATTTCCTCCTCAGTATGGGCGGCAATTATTTTTGGTGCGTTTACATCCGTTACGCCTTCCAGCACCACATAGTCGTGGCTGTAGAACTTTAAAATGTCATCCATGCTGAGCTTCTCCTGAAACAGTATATCCGTTTCATACAGTCCTCTGGCAGTTACCAGCTGGGAACCTGCCATTCTGTGCCTGTGGGTATTGGTTCCTTCAGTATCCATTGCAAACTTCTCATAATGTATTTCCTTTACAGAGCCTACTGAGTAGCCCCTCTTTCTCAATTCCCTTATTACATTTTCAATTATCGTAGTCTTCCCGGAATGGTGAACTCCTATTACTGAAAAGACCTTCATATACGCACCTCCTACATGTAGCTGATAATCAAAAACACAGCAGTTATAGCAATGCTAAAAAACATTATAAGGTAATCCAGCTTTGTAAACTTCAAAACAAGGTAGCTCGTACGCTTATCATAGGCTCTAAAGCCTCTCATTTCCATGGCAATGGACAGCCTCTCAGCTTTAAGCAGTGTTCCTACAAGCAGAGGATTAAATAGATAGGAATAAAGGCTAATTCTCTCCTTAATGGGAATGTTTTTTATATCTATTCCCCTAAGCTGAATGGCAACCAGTGAGTCCCTGATTTCCTCCCTTAGCATTGGAAGAAACCTTATTCCAAGGGCTGCCATAAAGGCAATATCATATGGAAGCTTCCACTGCACAAGGCCCTGTATAATGCTTCGGGAGCTGGAGGTACCAATTATAGTGGCGGAAAATATGACTATGGCCATTCTCAGTATAAACTGCAGTGCCCTTTCCACTCCATTGACAGTCAGAATGGCAAATCCTCCAGCGGATAAAAGGGGCTCTCCCCGGGTAAATATGCTCTGTACCAGGGCTATGAATAAGAGCATATATATTAGGCTTTTTATCTTTCTAAATGTCCTCTTTAGGTTGGCCCTGAAAAGGCTTGCAGCCACATATGACAAAAGGGCAATAGCAGACAAAAGTGCCAAATTATTAACTGCTATTCCCAGTGTGGAAAGGCACAGCACAATTACAAGCTTTGTCCTTGGGTCCAGATTATGCTCTCTCGTCATATTGGATTTCACCTCTGCTGATATATATGAACCTGCTACAAATCCTTTCCACAAACCTTCTGTCGTGGCTTATAATGGTCATCCCTATGCCCTGGTTCTTAAGCATAAAAAGGAGATTGAGCAGCATATCCTTTCTCTTTTTATCAAGGCCAGTTGTAGGCTCGTCCAGTATAAGGTACTCAGGCTCATTCATTAGCACTGCTGCAATGGCAAGCCTCTGCTTTTCCCCCTGGCTTAGAAGGAACGGGGAATGATTTACAAGCCCCTTAAGCTGGAAAAGCTCCAGCTTTTCCTCCACCTTTTCCTTTATATATTCTTCATCATACCCTTTAATTTTCATAACAAACCCCAGCTCATCGTATACCGTATTTGCAAAGAACTGCTTTTCCGGATTTTGAAACAGATACCCTATCCTTAAACCTATTTCATGTAAGGGAATATCACGGGTATCCCTGCTGAATACATTCACCTGTCCTTTGGTGGGCTTTAATATGCCTGCCATAAGCTTTCCCAATGTGGTCTTTCCGCTTCCATTTGGCCCCATTAAGGCTATGGTTTCATTTTTGTCTATATTTAAGCTCAGGTTTTGGAAAACACTTTTCCCCTTCTCATATTCAAAATCAACATCTCTAATCTCTATGTAGTGCATCAGCTCACCAGCCTTTAAACTCCCTCAGCATTCCAGACTTAAGCTCCAGCACCCTGTCTGCCAGGCTAAGGTTATCAATATCGTGGTCCACAATTACCATTGTCTTTCCTTCCCTGTGAAGGTTTAGTATTGTTCTTTTAATCTTGTCCTTTCCATCTTCATCTATCTGGGACATTACCTCATCAAGCAGCAGTATATCAGTTTCCATTGCCAACACTGATGCAATGGCAATAAGCTGCTTCTGCCCCCCTGAAAGGTTGTTGGGGTTTTCAAGCCTGTACTCTTCCATGTTTACAGCCTTCAGCGCCCTTTCAATCCTAAGGCCTATTTCCTCCCTTGGAACCATCAGGTTCTCAGGCCCGAAGGCTATCTCGTCCTCCACTGTAGGTAAAAAAATCTGACTATCCGGGTCCTGGAACACTATTCCTACTTCTTTGGAAATATCCCGTATAGCCATGTCCCTTACTTCCCTGCCAAAAAGCTTAACCTCGCCTTCTATTTCCCCTTTTCTTATATGGGGAATTATGCCGCATATAATACTTAGCAATGTGCTTTTGCCGCAGCCGCTTTCCCCTGTTATGGCCAAAAGCTCCCCTTTTCTTACTCTGAGGCTTAAGCCTTTCAGCAGGTATTCCTCACGTTTACTATACCTGAAATACAGATTGCTTATTTCAATGACATCCATCATATTACCTCTATCTCCACTACAAATTTGCACCATCTCTGGCTGAACTGATCCTTCCTCACAATAATCTGATATGGCCCGCTTCCTCCCTGGGATTTGCTCTTTAAGGGCCTGCCGTCCATTCCATATGCAAGGTACACGTTATCCTCGTCAAGCACCTCGTCCACCCTTAAGGCAACAGTATACCCATCTATGGCCCTTACAACAACCTTGCCCTTGCCGTCTAAGGATATCCCGGCTTCTTCAATTACCCTTTTCAAAGGCACTCCCGTATAGGTATGCTCCTCCGGGTCAGTAGTGCTTGTATCAAGAACTGCTGAAAAATCCGATTCTCCCAAGGCTTTTATTTCTTCGTAGCCTAATACCCTTTCCATCTCTCCTTCCCTTATAATCACCTCTGCATTCTCAAGGGAATATCCCTTGTCCTTGACAAGCTCCCTGTTCATAAATGCAAAAACCCCCACTACAACAATCAAAACTCCTATTGTTATGTAAAGCTTCTTATTCAACATTACTCCCCCTATTGATAATTATATATGGCACAATCAGGTCTTCATATCTGAACTCCCCATGGTCTCCTCCATCCTCAGCACTGTGCACTCCATGGTCGGCAGATATAATTACTACACCATCCCATATGGGCACAATGCCCTCAATATAGGAATCTATTGTTTTAATGCGCTCCATGGCTTCATCTGATAGAGGCCCATAGCTATGGGCTGCATCATCTATTCCGTGAAAATGGGCAAATATGAACTCATTCCCATCCTCAATGGCCTTTATTATAGATTTATATACCTCATCATCCGTATACCCGTCCTTGTTCTCATCCAGGTTAAGCACAGGCTGTACTTCAGTATTAACTATGCCTATGTTTCCTTCTATGTAGGCTGTGCTCTTATTAAGCTCCAAAGCCTGCTTGAATATGGAATCCACCTTCAGCTCCCTCTGTTTCCTTGAATAAATTCCGTTTTCCTCAGGTGTTGTGCCTGTAATAATGGCAGCCAGCCCTGCATTGGTTACAGGCTTATATACCGATAGGGCCTTCCTGGCCTCATAGTTCTTTAAAAATGGCAAAAATCCATTTTCCCTTGCATACTCATACTGGTGGTATCCAAACCCGTCCAGCAAAAGGAACATTACATTTTCATTTTCAATGTATTTCTTTATATCATAATAGGAATCTGTAATGCTACCTTCAGGGGGATCTATGATTACTCCTGCAACATCCTTTATTTCATCCCCATCCTTATCTACATATCCTATGGAATCCCCCTTCGCATTAAAGTATCCTTCCTTAAATGCCCTTACTTCTCCCAGCTGGCCTATTACCAGGGCCTTGCCAAAGGGCTTGTCAACAACATCCTGTAATGTAAATTCTTCAGCCTGAAGGGCAATGGATTTTATATTGGAGTTGCTGTCGATTATATTCATTGCAATATCCCTTTCATTTTCCACACCTTCCTCCTTAAGCTGACATCCTGCTGAAAACACAATAATCAATACAGAAAAAACTGCAATAAGCCTTCTAGTCATTGTATCCTCTCCTGTTTATCAAGCCATTAAGGGCATCATTTTTCTTCAACCTGCTTGTAACAGTATAGGCAATAAGCCCTCCTATTCCTCCTGAAAGGCTGGCTGCAGACAGGGTCAGCATTAAAGGTATGAAGGGGAGCCTGAAGAATATGGCATTTACCAGAAAGGTTCCGCTTATATTGGCAAGTATGCCCCCTATAAAATAGTCCCACATGTTAAGCTCCTTCACCCTGAAAAGCAACAGATAGAGGTCCACCATTATGCCAGGGAGTATGTAGGTTATAAGGCTAAGTATGCCATGGTTGCCGTATATGCCCAGGCTTATGACCATAATGGCCTGGACTATGGATATCAGTGTGGCAGTGCCTTTTTTCTCTACAAGTCCTGCTCCCAGAACTACCCACATCATGTATAATCCTCCTGCTATGGCTCCTCCGGGAATGTATAAGGGCCCTGTAATAATATGTGCAAGAGGCACAATAACAGGCTTTATGGCGACACCTATGGCAGCTATGAGGGCAATTATGATTATCTCCAATATGCTGAATCTATTTAAAAACCTTTTCATATGTATTCCTCCAAAGGTGCATAAATTAATAAAGACTTCTACCATTGCAGCAGAAGTCATGGGTTTTAACAGGCTTTATAATCTCTCCTTTCCACAATGGAAGGACGTTTCCTTTAATTGAATTATATAGAAAATAGAGAACATTGTCAATTATTTTACGCCAATGGATTCTAATACGCAAAAATATGTGCTAAACTATATCCTGTACGAAACAGGAGGGATGAAGTTGAAAAATCTATTTTTAACAGGTAAAAAAGGCGTAGGGAAAACAACACTGCTTAAAAAGGCCTTGGGCAAACTGGATGTATCAATAGGAGGATATACTACCCAAAGGGTATTTGAAGGATATTACAGAAACTATGTGGCTAAATCCTTTTGTGATGATGAAGAATACCAGATTATCAAGGTTGATTCCAGGGATGACTCAAAGGTATGGTTTCCTGATGTATTTGAAAAACACCTGGTTCCTCTTTTAGACAAAAGCCTCAATATGGACCTGATAGTACTTGATGAGCTGGGGTGTTCGGAAAATGGTATCACTGAATTTACATCAAAGGTATTTGAACTACTTGACAGCCCCAAAATAGTGTTTGGAGTGCTTAAGGAGGATAATTGCGAGTTCATAGACAATATAAAAAGAAGAGGGGATGTAACGGTAATAACAGTTACTGAGGACAACAGGGATCACCTTCTTGATGAAATACTCTGCATACTTAAAAACTGGATTTAGTTATTGTAATGTCATTCATTATCCTCTTCATATTGGCCATATCAAACCTTCCAGGTTCAATTTCCATTACATTGGCAGTGCCACATGCTGCTGCCATCCTCAGTGCAAATTCAAAATCATACTTTCTGAGAATTGCTGAAATAAATCCTCCCACCATTGAATCCCCTGCTCCAGAGGGGTTTGTTACCTCTACCCTTGGCACTCTTATCCTGTAGATATATCCATCATAAAATGCAATGGCACCTTCCTCTCCCAGAGATATAAGAACAACCTCTATCCCATCATCAGACAGGTACTTTCCTGCCTGTATAATTTCCCTTTCTGAATCAATTGTACATCCAATGTACTCCTCCAGCTCATACTTATTAAGCCTTATGAAAAAAGGCAAAGCCTCAACTGCCAGTTTCAAAGCCTCCCCCGATGTATTAAGGAATACCTTCCTTCCATATTCCTTTGCCAGAACTATCAGGTCTCTATATATGTCCTGAGGAAGCCTTGACCCCAAATGGCCGCAGGCACAGATAATGTCGTGGTCCAGTATCAGCTCCTTATACAGCTCATAGAAGGAAATTACATCATCTATGGAAAGAGAACCTCCTTCTTCCTCTATTTCTGTATACCTTCCATCCATCCCCAATATCCTTATAACATTTCTTGTTTCCCCTTTAACCTGGATAAACCTGTGGCCTATTCCCACTCTGTCCAGTTCCCTTTCTATGTACCTTCCTCCTTCGCCGCCTATGAAGCCTGCAACAGTTACCGAATCATAAAACTCCCTTATGACCTTCGCAACATTGATACCCTCTCCTCCAGGAGTTACACTGAAATCCCTGGTTTTGTAGGAACCATAAACCTTGAAATCATCAACCTTATACCATCTGTCAATAGAAGGGTTTAAATCTAATACAAGTGCCATATTATACCCCCTTTTTCAACATTATACCATATATATCCACCATTTCCCCAAAAAAATGAAAGCATCTTCCTACTTGAAGATGCTTTCCATCTGAATCAGTACTTTCTCCAGTTCATCCATGTATTTTCCGTAATCTGCCCAGTTTCCATTTCTTAAGGCTTCCTCTGCGCTGTTATACAGTTCATTGGCCCTGATTACCAGCTCCTCAATATCTCCCTCTAATCCTTCATGTATTTCCTCTGAAGGAGGTATCTCCTCAACTTCCTCTATTATGCCGAATATGTTCTCCAAAGCCTCCCTGAGGCTTTCCTTCATGACTATCTTATCCTTGAAGGATACCACTACCCTCTTCATTTCAGGAAGGCTGTTTTCACTGTCTGATTCAAGGTAAATGGGCTCCACGTATAAAAGGGAATTCTCTATTGGCACTATTACCATATTCCCCCTCAACACCCTTGAGCCCTGCTGGCTCCACAGCGTAAGCTCTTCAGATATGGCAGTATTCTGGTCAATTCTGGACTCAACCATCATAGGGCCATCTACCGTTATCCCTTTGGGGAATTTGTACAAAAACAGCTTTCCATAGTCCTCCCCATCATTTCGTGCCACAAACAGGGATGTCATGTTAGGCTTGGTCCTTGGGGTATATGGCACCGTAAGCAGAAACTCCACATCTTCCTCATCAGGCAGCTTAAACATAACGTAATTTGACTCTACCTGTAGTACATCCGACATGTACTTTTCCTGGGCTATATCCCAAAAATCCTCTTCATTGTAGAAGACCATGGGGTTGTCAATATGGTATATTCTATAGACTTCCGATTGAATGTCAAACAGGGTCTGTGGGTACCTTATATGGCTTAAAAGCCCACTTGGCATTTCCGAGGCATCTGCAAAGAGATCAGGGAATATCCTCCTATAAGTCTGTACAATTGGATCATTATCATCAAAAACATAAAAACTGGTGGTGCCGTTATATGCATCTATGACTACCTTTACGGAGTTCCTGATATAGTTAATATCAGTTTCCTTGGAAAATGGCTTTGAATATGGATATTTATCCGTTACGGTATAAGCGTCGATAATCCAGTACAGCCTTCCATCATCCTGATTCAGTACTATATAAGGGTCTTCATCGTATTCCATAAATGGAGCAATTTTGTTTACCCTGTCCATGATATTCCTGTACATTACAATTCTGCTGTCCGAGTTAATGTTGCTTGATACAAGTATCTTGTAGTTCCTCTCCCTAATGGCATAAAGAAGCCTGTTTATTCTCCTTAGCTCAATACCAGCAGTGCCTTCATACACCGTATGCTTGTTATCTGACCCTTCAGGGTAGTCAAATTCCATTTCATCTGTATTTACTATAATATAGTCGTTGGTGGATTCTCCAAAGTATATTTCAGGCCTTTTTATCTCCAAATCGGAATCGGATACAGGCGGTATGTTCTTTATAAGCAAATCAGGCTGTCCGCTGGCTGTTACTGCATTTACAGGAGATAATACTATACCATATCCATGGGTATATTTTAAGTGCTTGTTAATCCAGGTTGCAGCCTGCAGGTTCTGCTGGTCCAGTTCCCTGGCAGACAGGAATACCTGGGTGTATTTTCCGTTTACCATGTATCTGTCTATGTCCACATCATTAAATGTATAATAAAGCCTTATGGCCTGAAGCTGATTATAGGTCTGGGCTATTGGGAGGTAATCATTTATCCTTATGTTGTTTACAATGTCCATATTCTCAAACAAGTCCTCCCTGGTCAGGTCCTGGCTTACAGGAAATTCCCTTTCCTCTACATTGTCAAGCCCATAGGCCCTTTGGGTATGCTCTATATGGTATTTTATATATTTTTCCTCCTTTGATATCTCGTCAGGCTCAACTATAAACCTCTGCACAAGTCCTGCAGCCATATTTCCTATTATGGATATGGCAAACAGCACAGCTACTCCAATAACAGCCTTCCTAAAGCTCTTTCTCCTTATGGATATGAGGAATATGAAGGCATACACAAGTGAAGCAGCTGCCATGGCTCTATATACCCATAAGGTTATGTTTACATCTGTATATCCTGCCCCGAATACCACTCCTCTCTGAGAATACAAAAGCTCATATGTGTTCAGCCAAAAGTTGAGGCCCAATACCACAAATATGGCTGAGCCCAGTATTCCCAGCTGGAAAATGGCATTCTTTAGGGCCATGTTGTTTACAAACCTTGGTATCCTTCTGCTGCCAAACAGGTCATCATCCACTACATGGCTATCGCCCCTTCTAAAGCTAAATAAAAGCAGATATGCAATAAAGGTCAGCATCAGGAGCATTGCTATCAGAAAGAACAAAAGCCCTACTGCTGATTTCAAAAGTGGAAGCACAAATACATAGAAGGATATGTCGTTGTTGAATATAGGGTCCTTTATATTGAAGGATGTTCTGTTTATGAATTGCAGTATGTTAAACCAAAGGTTACTTATGAATACTTCGGAAATAATAAAGGATATAAACAAGGATACAGCCATAAACCCCCTGTTTAGCCATCTATCGTTGATTGTACTCCCATCTATTCCTGAAATCCTGTAGTGCCTTTTCTTAATGAATATGAAATAAAAATATATGAATACAGACAGCAGCACAAAAGTAGGTATGCCTATTGTAAACTGTGTCTTCAATCTCTTCAAATACGTATCTGTAAGATTAAGCTCCCTGAACCACTGATAATCGGTTATGAATTCTATGATGCTTTCAAAAGAAGCAATAAATATGATTATCAATGCTATCACAAAAGGAACTATAAAAAATCTTTTTTTCAAGTAAACATCTCCTTTCACAAAAAAAGACAGTATCGCTCTATTTCATTATACTATCTGTGGATTAAATTTACAAACTGTTTGGAAGTATTTCCTAATTAATAATTGTCATGGTTACTACAAAGGCATGATTAAAGCTTCACAATTACTTATGGACAGCTTAATGGAAGTACAAGCAGAAAAGGCATGTTTGCAGCATTGTATGGGGTTAGGTTCCTTGGAGGCATTGGGTGGTGCATTTCAATTCCTTATAGGTAGGCTAATAAATGTGGCACAAATTGTCACATTTGGTAAGATAAAAGCATTTTAATACCTTATAGGCAGGCTAATAAACGATAGCATACGATACAGAAACAACTGGGCTTTTTCAATTCCTTATAGGTAACCTGATAACCCCCATTCTGTACATTTCTGTACATTGATATTACTACATATTTAACTTCTTGTCAATTCAGTTTTGTTACATTATTTTTTAGGATTATTTGCATTTTTCATTGTGATTTACACATTTTTTCAAAAAAATAATTGTCGTCGATCCCCAGGGGTTTTTGCACTACTGGAGGTCGACGACAATTGTTTAACTTCTTATATTTAGGCTCCTCCTTTTTTATAAAAAAGATAGTATAACTTAGTTTCATTATACTATCTACGAAGTAAATTTACTATACTTAAAAGGGTTTCTTAATTAGCGTAAACTTTTTCTGTATTATCTGGCTTCTTCTATGTATTGCTTAGGTATTCTGTTAACAAGAATAGAAACTATTATGCAGCTAGCAATCTTATCCACAATATTGCTTGTTATTCTGGGTATGAATGCAGCAGTGAAAACTTTCTGTCCTGTCTGCACCAGCCAGGTGAAAAATACATCATTAAAGTCTCCAGTAATTCCGCCATATACATAAACTGATATAGGCGTTCCTATTAGTGGACAAACTACAGCTAAAATTACTCCAGTAATAATTGCAGTTTTCAGATCAAATTTCCACCTTCTTGCAATTAATCCAACTACAATTCCTACTGCTATATTTACCAGTGCAAAGGGTATGTTCTTTGGATTCTGTATAATTCCTAAGGCTACATTTGTAAGCCCTCCAGTTAATGCTCCATAAAATGGGCCATATACTGCTGCAACAAATATAGTTCCTATGGTATCCAAGAACAATAGGGGGATATTCAGCATTCCTGATACTGTTCCAAGAACAATGTTTATTGCAATTCCTAAAGCTGAGAATATAAGTACTCTGTTTTTGTTTATCATAATCCAACCTCCTATTATCATCTATATACTAGAATTATATTAGATGATAATATGAAAGTTAAATTAATATATTTTATAGATTTGCGATTAACTATAAGGGCTGGCTATTGTTGATAGTTCTTCATTATTTCCTGCTGTTGTATTAAGGCTAATAATGCATTTATTTTTGACATATTTACGTGTCCAAAACTATTATATATTTACCTTTACGGGTTATAGCTCCTTCCTCTTCCAGCTCTTTTAGCAAACGCGTTACAGTGCTCCTTGTAGAGCCAATCATACTCGCCAACTCCTCATGGGTCAGCTTCAAATCGATTTTATTTCCTCCCTTTACCCTTACTTTATGCTGAACTGAAAGCCTTTTTAATAAGCGATATAGCCTTTGCTTAACGTCAAAATAAGCATTATCATATAATTGAGACATGAGAATTCTAAATTTTGTCGTAACCATCAGTAAAATACTATCGTACAGTTTTGGATTTTCCTCTAAATACCTCATTAAGTCGCTTTTATTAATTTTACAGACTTTTACAAAGGTATAAGCCTTTGTAATTACCTGATCATAATCTCCTTGTATCATAGTAATCTCTCCAAATAAATCCCCAGCAGAAAGTATGAGAATTATTCTTTCTCTTCCCTCTACATCCAAAAAATACTGTATAACCTTTCCATCTAAAATTAAATATAGATAATCCAATTTTTTGAACTCAAATTCAATCAAGGATCCCTTTTCAAATACCATTTCTACCCCAATATCCTTAAGATGTTCCAATATAGTTTTTCTATAGCTATAATTTATTGTATATTCCTCTTGAACAATCACTAGTATTCCCCCCTTAAACTTCTGCATATTAATTTAGAAATGTATTCCACAACACATTTTATGGTTTTTATCTAATATATACTTGAATAAAGTTAATTATATAAAGAGTTTCTTATAACCATTATAGAAAGGAGTGGTCTTATGGACAACTGGTTACAAAATAATAACTGGAGAGAAGCAAAAGAACTTATTGAAAAGAGCAAAGGAACAGCTATTATTCCAGTAGGAAGCATAGAACAGCATGGATTACACCTACCATTAGGAACTGATACCTATGTAGCTATAACTCTTGCTGAATCTGCAGCCAAAGAAACTGATGCAATAATAGTACCTCCAGTATGGTTTGGATGGAGCCCCCATCATATGGTACTTCCAGGCACAATAACCATAAGAGCAGAAGTTTTAGTTGAATACCTATTTGACATAATGAAATCCTTATCACAGCATGGCATAGATAAATTCGTCATCATAAATGGCCACAGAATAGTAAACATCATCTGGATGCAGCTGGCTGCAGAAAAGGCTCAAAGAGAACTGGATGTAACAGTTAAAATTTTCGACCCAGCTTATATGTCCAAAGACATAGTTAAAGAGCTGGAATTTGGTCCAGTTGGTCATGCTGAAGAAATCGAAACATCACATATGCTATATAAGTACGAAGAACTGGTTCAAATGGATAAAGCAGTTGATAATCCAATAAAACCCGTAGAACTTTATTCAGTTGACCCTTCTTATGAACACGATACATTATGCTATGTTCCTAGCTCCATTAAAACAGCAAAAGTCCATGCTGAGAAATATGGTGGAGTAACTGGCTCGCCAACAAAATCCTCAAAAGAAAAAGGTAAAGTCTACCATGAACATCTAGTTAAAAACTTAGTGAAGGTTATTAAAGAACTCCAAAAATAAAATCTTTCTAAGGGAGGGATTTTTTTGAGGTTGAGTAAAGGTGAAAAAATAGTATATGCCTTATTGATTTTATCTCTTATCATGATAAATCCTCCAATCCTAAACTTAATCAATAATTACGCTAAGCAAAATCCTCTAACAGGGAATTTCCCAACTCTCTGGTTATGGTTGCAAATATGGTATGTAGTTGCAATGGCTTCTTTCTTAATAGGTGCAGCCAAAATAAAGAATTGGAAAAAGGATTATAGGAGGTGAGTCTTTTGAATACAGGGTTAATTATTTTAATACTATACACTTTAAGCCTGTTAGGAATAGCATATTATGCCTCACTTCAAGACAAGAAGAATATTAAAAACTTTGCCACTGCCGATAGTTCATTAGGAATATTCTTACTGACACTAACCTTTAGTGCTACCTATCACAGTTCATATGCCTTCTTAGGTGCAGCAGGATATGCATATAAGAATGGCATTGGCTGGTGGGTTAACGGTATATGGACAGTATTTCCAGGGGTATTGTTCTGGATACTGGGTAGAAGGTTCTGGTTCTTAGGCAAAAAATATGGCTATATATCCTTGCCTCAGTTTTTGAATGATGTTTACCAGGATAATAGAATAGGGTTATTGACTACAGTTATTACAATGGTTTTCACATTACCATATGTAGCTATGCAGGCTATTGGATCCGGATATATTTTTGATGTCATGAGCGATGGAAAACTCAGCTACGAGTTAGGTGCAATCATCTTCTTGTTAATAATGATAGTGCTTGTATGGCTAGGTGGAATGAAGGGAGTTGCTATTACCGACGCGGCACAGGGAGTGTTCATGTGGATAGGACTTGTAATAGGCTCTTATATAGTAATTAAAGCAAATTTCCCATCAGTTGGTGATGCATATACTGAAGCCTTTAAAGTAATACCGGATCACTTTACCCTGCCAGGTCCCTATGGAGCAGTAACCTATACCGACTGGGTATCAAGATGGGCTCTTGTGACTTTAGGAATGATGATGTTCCCTCATGTAACGTTAAGATTCTTTGCAGGTAGAGATTTACGAGTTTTAAAATGGTCAGCAGTCTTTTCATCAATATACCTTACAACTATATATGTGTTTACGCCTGCTGTAGCATTCATAGGACACATAATATTCCCCAATATGGCTAATCCTGATATAATCTTTCCAGAAATGTTATTAAAACTCACTCCAATAGTATTTGCCTCTTTGGTAATATCTGGAGCTTTAGCAGCTTCAATGTCTACAGGAGATTCTCAATTACATGCAGTAGCTACAATGATTTCAACAGATGTTTACAAAGAAATCTAGCCGAAAGCCCATGACTTTAGTCATTGGGATGAAGGCT
>ENA-UPSB01001315-UPSB01001315.1-bioreactor-metagenome-genome-assembly--contig:-NODE-1315-length-30128-cov-43.144681_pt1 | contig 30128 bp, 28 predicted proteins | sample MGYA00238182_ERZ773286 | MGnify/ENA primary metagenome ERZ773286 (study PRJEB29026, sample SAMN07631240) | bioreactor metagenome | isolation source: Switchgrass digestor | place: USA: Dartmouth...
CAAAATTAATATTATTAAAATATTTTTTTATTGCACTTAAATATTGATCTTCTATTCTAATAGTAGAGATTCCTTTTTCAATGAAGGATTTTGTTTTAGTAATATTACCTGTCTTTACTTTTAAAATACATATATTTCCATATCTAATCAACTCTGTAGGTAAATTTTCTCTTTTCTGTCTTGGTGTAACTACATACACATTAATTTCTCTTTGGCTTAATTCTCTTATAAGATCAGTATATATACCTCTTTGCTTGATATTTTCCACATTTGATAAAGTTAAAAACAATATATTCAACTAATCACCTACTTTTTAACCTTTATTATCTTTATATCATTATATTTCATCATATAAATGCCTTCTTCATACTCTCCAATTACATTTTCATTTATGTTACCCATAATATTCTCAATAATCATTCTAGGAATATTAACTCCACATTCATATCCGTGAGGATATCCTCCACCAAATCGTGGATTTACTTCTGAAATATAATACTCATCATTTACTTTAAAAATATCTATGTCTATAATCCCTCTAAAACCTACCTTTTTGCAAAAATTCTTTATTAAGTTAAAAAGTTTTTCATCTTTTATAGATACAGATTTATCTGTTTCTCCTGCTCTCATTTTAATTTTTTCCTTCACAAATATAGCTACTGGTTCTCCTGAAATCATATCTATATATACATCTGCACCATATTCAGTCCCATTCATATATTCTTGTATCATTAAATCATTATGTCGATTAAATAATAAATCCACTTCTTCTTTTGAATAAACTTTATTAATGTTAATACTAGCACTACCTTTAATTGGTTTAACAAATACAGGATAATCTATTGTTCCTAATTCAACATCTTTATAAAACTCTTCTTTGTCAATATAGCTTTTTGGAGTTTTAAATCCATTGTTAATTAAAAACTTATACATTTCGTACTTATCAAAACATAACTCTACAACTTCATAATCTGAAACAATTGGTATGGTACCAATATCTAAAAAGGCTTGTCTATGTTTTGCTAGTAAGCTAAGTTCTGGATCTATTAATGATAGCACTATTTTTATATTGTTTTCTTTGCAAATTGAAAGAATAGCATCTAAATATCCTTCTTCATCTATTCTTGGAACAATAAAGTATTTATCAGCATCATATAATGCAGGTGCAAGTTTACTACAATCTGTAGCAATAACTTGCCCTTTTTCAATTTATCCGTCAATATTTTGAAATCAAAATCCTGAGCTGCTTTTAAGGCATTTTTACAGTAAATGTTATATTCTTCTTTGGGCATATTATAAAATCTTAAAATTCCTTCTGCAAGGGATTCTGAAGAACCTCCTTGCACTGTTACTCCACAATTATACTTTTCTAACAAATCATACCCGCACTCAATATTTGATAAAGTAGGTTTACCTGATGCAAAATAATCAAACATCTTATTTAAACTTAGCCCATATTTATATAAATAAATGTGTTTCCCTGTGAATACATTAAGATCAGATCTGCTTAAAATGCTTGGTATATATTTTTTTTCTACTTTCCCTTTAAATATAACATTTTGTAAATTGTTATCTTTAGCAAATTGTTCCAAACCCTTTCTTTGATATCCATCACCAAATAAAATAAATTTAATATTCTTTACACCTTTATCTTGGATTATTTTTGCAGCCTCCAGTAAATAGCTCAATTCATTGGCTTGTCCCATAGGATCCTGTATATAATATTTTAAAAGTACTATTATCATCTAAATCTTCATCTGCATATTGGTATTTCTCTTTATTATAATTATATTCTTCCAAATCAACTCCATTATTTATATATCTAACTTTTGAAGGGTCCAAACCAATTTCTTCTACATAATCTTTACCGCCAGGAAAAGTAAAAATAAGTCTATCAGCTTTTTTATATATGAATTTTTCTAATGTATACAATATTTTTGCTGGTATGCTATTTTTCTTAATTTGTCCCATTGCTATTAATGTCTCTGGCCATAGGTCTCTAGTTTCTGCTATAAACTTAGCATCATATCTTTTAGATAGTATATATCCTGATAACCAAGTCAATGGATGTACAGATGATGCATAAATAATATCTGGTTTTTCACTGTCAAATTTTTTTGATACAGATATTAATCTATAAGCATAGTCAAACATATTTAATATTCTATCTTTTCCATTACCTTTATAATCTCTAGCTTTTATATATATACACGAAACATCATTTCCTGTTTTTTCTATGTATTTCCTTGAATCATTTATTCTATTTTTGTTACTATTATGTATCGTACTTGCTGCAAATATTTTTACATTATATCCTCTTTTAGTTAAGTTTTGAGCAAATTTAAAATGTCTACCAGAACCCAATCTAGAATAATGGTTTAATATCCACACATTTTTATTCATATAATATTCTCCTTGCTTCTTTTTGCTTCTTTGTAACGTATAATCAGTATATCTTTCATAAATTTCACCTGCTAAAAATAGTTACTTCATTATATTTCATCATATAAATGCCTTCTTCATACTCTCCTATTACATTTTTATTTTCGTTACCAATGATATTTTCAATAATCATTTTTGGAATATTTACTCCACTTTTTACCCTCTGTAAGTAGGGAAAAAAGAGGTATTTCTATCGAAATTATATTCTTTACATCGTATATTGACTAACTCATTATATTTATCATTATCAAATATTTTTTTTCCTATATAAAAAGTGTTATAGCTATTTTTATTAAAAGATTTTTTAAATTTATATAGATTATCTTCTTTTGCACCTAATCCTCCACCTAAATGTAAAGTACTATATCCATTATTAGCACCCCAACAAGCAACTTCATATAATAATAAGTTTGTAGGAGCTAAATGTAAGTATTCTTTTACAGATGCCGATAAGTGATAGTGCATCTGTTTATTTGAGAATAATATTATTGACATAGCTATTATTTTTTCTTCAAATACTGCATAGAATATGAGGAAATGATATTTTAAATCATTTATGATACTATTATAAAAATCATCACTAAAATAATAATACTTATCAGCATTATCTCTAGCCATTGTATCATTATACATCTTTTTAAAAATATTTATAAGGTCAAGATCACGTCCCCAGTATATTTTAATTCCATTCTTTAAAGCTTTCCTAATTTTATTTCTATTTTTACTAGTAATATTTTCCCAAATGTATTGTGGAGATTTTAAATCTATTGATACTGTTTTCCCTAAATCTACTACCTCATATATACTTTCCACATTTTTATGATTATTTAATATAGGATGAAACCTTACAAATTCACTAACTATATTGTTCTGATGACAGTATATTTCATATTCATGATTAAGTTCTACAATACTTTTTTCATTTATATCTCCTTCTATCAAAAATCCCCCATATCCATAAGGAGTAGAGAGATCAAAATATGTATTTAAAGGTATTTTTCCATTAAATTTAGAATCTTTACCTATATCCCTCTTCATTGCCACATTTATAGCTCTAATATATTTGTCTTTGTAATAAAAAAGTATCGGATCCCCATCTCCATGAATTTGAAATGCTTTAACATAATTTGACAAATAGTAAACATCATAATTTACAAAGCTCTTTACTATTTCATTCCAATATTCACTTTGTTCCAATGTAATTACTTCTAAACATTTCATGCTATCATTCCTTTAATTATTTAATCATTCCTTAAATCATATAACATCTCAACTCTGGCTGGTATAAAACCGTTTTTAGTATAAAACAATCCAGCAGATTCGTTTATCACTGCATAATGTGTTGCTATTTTACTACATTTATTGTTTATAGCTATTTCTTTTACTTTATTTAATAGTTGTTTCCCTAATCCAGTTCCTCGGACTTCTTCACTCACAAATAGTGAATTTATATTCATCCTCTTTTCATCTATAAACATGGTTACATAACACCAAGCATAACCATATAAATTATCTTCCTTAATTGCCCCAATAAAATAAGTATTACCTTTTTGTAAATGTTCTTCTAATTCAAGAACTTTTATCTTTATATATTCTCTATTAGGTTTTTTGTTAGGATAATGGAACACGTATATATTTACTAGTTGCATATCGATAATTAAATCTAAATATTTTTTAATATCATTCCACTCTAAACATTTTATTTCAAAATTCATTATAATTCTCCCTTTTAATCAACCTCAATTTTTATTAATTTATTAATATTATTTAATTTATAATTCATCTCCACTAAAGAATTAAACTGCATAAATACAATTCCTATTAGTTTATCTGCATTATCAAATTTCTCTACATTATCTCCAATTTTTTTGTTCATTTTTATGTCAATTATGTTGTTTCTTATTTCATCACTATAATAAATATTCTTTAATATGCCATCTTTATATGTATGTAATACATAGGTTGATACATATTTTTCTTCAAAATAATTAGTTAATTTAATATCTTTTATTCCTAAAGACGCTTCAACAGTAAGTCTCATCAAATCCACACCAGTTGCAATTTTTAAAATTTCAGGTATCTTATTTCCTCCATTTCGAGGATTCATTTCTATGACATATAATTGATTATCTTTATTAAACATTAGCTCTAAATTAAATGGGCCAAATTCAATTTTTAATAATTCAATAATTTTATTAATAGCATTTTTTATCGTTTTCAATTGCTCGTAATTTACAAAAGTTGGAAAACTTGTCCCAACAGGTACAAATTCATTGACTGTGATATCTCTCATGGAATTCATTAATCCCCAAAAAATCACTTTTCCATTTAATACAAAGATATCTCCACCAATCATATAATCATGGCTTCTTTCAATAAACTCTTCAATAATTACTTGATTTGATTTTGAAAAACTCTTAGCAGTCTCGAATCCATTCTTAAATTCATTAACTGAATTTATCCTTTTTACTCCTCTGCTTCCTGAAGAATCAATTGGCTTAACTATCAGTGGAAACTTAAATCTATATATATTATCTAGAGCATCCCTAATATTGTCAGTTGTATATACCTGAGGACAATTAAATCCATTATCGCGCAAAAAATTTCTAAATAAATCCTTACGAGATAAGGTTATAATTGATTCATAAGGATTAGATGGCAGACCTAATTCATTACCAACATAAGCAACTACTGGCATTGCTGGTTCAGAGTTTGTTGTTATTCCATCAATTTTTTCTTTTTCAGCCACTTTTAACACTGCTTCCTTATCAAGTGTACTAACGCAGTAAAATATATCTGCATATTTTTTACCAATAGCATTATCAGAGTAATCACATAGTATAACTTGGTATCCTAATTCTTTAGCAGATTTAATTAATGGAAGTTGATTTTCTGAACCTCCTAATATTAATATTTTTTTCATTAGTTTCCTCCTTAATAACCTCTTCTATCTAATTTTCGTAGCTTTTTAATACTTGTACAATTCTCTCCATATCATCAATATCATAACGTTGATCACAAGGAATTGCTAGAATATGTTTATAAATCCACTCTACTTTAGAATCTATCATTCCCTCACATTGAGATGGTTTTGGCCAAATAACTGGTGCATAAATATCATGTTTTGCAAGATATTCCTGCATTTTTCTACGATCAAACTTTACATATACTGGAAAATATGAAGGAGTTACTTCTTCAGGTAAATTTGGAAAGATAGATTCTAGAATAGTACTATCTATTAATTCTTTAGATAAAATGGAATAATTCCTCTTTCTTCTGTTCCTAAGAAAATCAATATTTAAATTTGCCTGTATTTTTTTAGATATTTCACTCATAGCAAATATACTACTTTGCTCAGATAAAATTTGTTCAGCTTCTTTAAATTGCTTGAGAAAATCATCTTTAATTCCAATGTTTTCCTCTATATATAAATATTTTGCATGAAAAGCTTCTATTTTTGCTTTTTCTAATTTTTTGTCTTGCTTTATAGGCTTGTACGAAAAAGGATTTTTTGTACTTATTGCACATCCTCCATCTGGTAAAGGTGCCCATTTTCTTAAACTGCATACATAATAATCAGCTGCTATATGTTTAAAATTAGAATATAAACTTTGTGTAATATCTTCTATTACGATAACCCCTTCTTCTCTTATAGATTGAATTATATCTTCTATTGAATTAAGCGTATTAAAACCAAAATATCCATGCAATAAAACAACTGAAGGCTTTATTCTTCCTATAGTCTCAATAAAAGATTTTTTCTCAATAGATAAATTTTTGTTAATATTATAATAATGTACTTTATATCCAGCTTTTAAAAATGGTTCTATAACACTATAACATGTAAAAGATGGTATTAAAGCAATTTTCTTTTCTTGTGGAATCTTAATATGTTGTAAAACATAAGATATTGCTCCTCTACCCGTTGATATAAATGATATATCAATAGATTTAATACCTAAAAAATCAAACTTTACTTCTTTATTTTCTAGCTTGATATTTTTGTTTAGCCAAAAATTACTACCTATTTCTTTCAGCACATATACCACTTCTTTCTACATCCAATCTACGGAATACCTTACCTTCATGATATAAGTAAGTTCCCTTTTCGTCGCTTCTTACTTCAGCAACATTTGCTATGTCTTTTTTCAATATAACTTGTAATAAAGTCATTAAAATGATTTTACAATCTAATATAAAACTACAATTTTGAATATAGTAATTATCTAATTTAAATCTTTCTTCCCAGCTAATAAAACTCCTACCATTTATTTGAGCTAAACCTGTTAACCCAGGTCTCATGCTATGTCTATTTCTCTCTTCTTCTGTATAATAGGGCAAATATTCAACGATTAACGGACGAGGTCCTACAATACTCATATCACCTTTAAGTATATTAATAAGTTCTGGTAATTCATCAAGTGACATTCTTCTAATCATATTACCAAATTTCGTGCTACGTAAATTATCTGGCAATAACTTCCCATTCTCATCTTTATCATCAGTCATAGTTCTAAACTTATACAAAGTAAATATCTTCTCATTCAAACCTACTCTTCTTTGTTTAAATATTATTGGACTATTCAAATTAATTTTTACCAACATTGCCACGATCAAAATTATGGGTAACAATATAATTAATGCAGAAAATGACAAAACTAAATCAAATAACTTTTTAAAGTATTTTCTATAAAAACCTTTATACTTATTACACATTATTCTTACCTAATTGTAACTTTCTTCATAATATGTAAAAAAACGAAATATATTCTTAACATATTTGGTTAGCATCAAAACTATCTATCAGCATTGACTCACCTTTATCACTTGTTATTACTAGTTCCTTTTTTATATATTCAATTGAATTAATTAAAGCTTCATCACTATCTGCTACCAGGTGAATCCTACCAAATACTTGCTGAGTTGTATTAACTGCTTTTTCAGATATATAATCTCCCTCTTCATAAGCTTGCATAATGTTTACAACTTCTTTTAATTTTCTAATTTTATCTAAACCTCTTATACTTTGAATTTTTCCAGGCTTAATTAACAAAATAAAAATAAAACCTTTTTTATTAAACCTAGGTGAAATTTTTTTCTTTAATTCTTCATTACACATCTTTCCTGTTAATGAAAAATCTATTAACATTTCAAGATGATTAACTCCATTTATATGAGATATAACTTGGTAACTTTGTCCTCCACCTAATCTGTATCCCATTTCATAAAAATAAAAATTACCATCTTCATAAAATGATTGAATATATAAAACCCCATTTTGAAGTCCCAAACCTTTAAACATTTTTTTAGCTTTCCAATCTATTTTTTCTATATATTCATCAATATGTTTAGAAGGGTAATAAACTCCACATGTTAATGGTGGTAAAAATTTATCACTTTGATAAGCATACAAATCGCCTACTGCTGATAAATATACTTCTCCATCACAAATAACATAATCAATATTAACTCCTGGCCTCGAAAGATTCATTAACTTTTCAATTATAACGGTCTTGCTTTCAGAATAATTAATAGCTTTATTGTACCCCTCAATCAATTCTTCTGAATTATTACATATTACAATCCCCCTCGAACCACTATTATCTACTGGTTTAACTATAACAGGATACTTAATCTTATTTAAATCTTCTGAATTAATATCATTTTCTATTTTAATTTCAGGTACAACTGGAATATCATATTCTCTACATAACTCTTTAAATTTCTGCTTATTCATTGTTATTTCTAATTGTTTTTCGGTAGCATAAAAAGGCAATCCCAATTCTTCACATACTTTTCTTGTGTTTTGCAAATTTGAATCAATAAAACTGGTTATTACACCATCAATTCGTTCTTTTTTTGCTAATTCTACCATGGCGCTAATATCAGCTGTACTTACCATATAACTTTTATCTGCTACCTTTTTTGCAGGAGAGTTTTCATACCAATCTGTCACTATTGTATATATATTTTTTTCTTTTGCTTTTTTTTACAATATCACAAGCTAATGCAGGTCCACCAGATATTAGCAATCTTTTATTTTTGTAGTTACTCATATCATCACCAACTATCTTATTAAAATTTACATATTACAATAAATTTGTCTCATTATTTACCTTTTTCTTTCTATAATCAGAAAAATTTTCAGGTCTTTCAATACCTGATCGCTTTAATACTTTACCTATCGTTTTAAATATTATTTTAATATCCAATATAAAACTTACTTCATGTACATATTTAACATCATAATTAAATCTTTGATCCCACGATAATGAATTTCTTCCATTTACTTGTGCTAATCCTGTAAGACCAGGTCTTACATTATGGCGTTGTTTTTCGAAATCATTATAATATGGAAGATATGAAACAGCCAAAGGCCTTGGCCCTACTATACTCATATCCCCTTTTAAAATATTAATCAATTCAGGTAGTTCATCTAAAGATGTACTTCTTAAAAATTTACCAAACTTTGTAAGTCTTTTATGATCAGGCAATAACTCTCCATTTTCATCTCTTTCATCAGTCATAGTCCTAAATTTATATATAGTAAATATCTTTTCATTCAAGCCAGGTCTCTTTTGTTTAAATATTACAGGACTACCTAAATTTATTCTAACAAGCAAAGCTATTGTCAGCATCAAAGGTGATAAAACGATAAGACCTATCAAAGATATAATTATATCAAGAGGTCTTTTTAAGTATTTTCTATATATACCATTACTCATATTACCACAATCCTTTTATAATACTACATACTCTATTTAAATCTTCATCTGTCATCTTAGTATCACTTGGTAAGCATATGCCATTTTCAAATAAGGTTTTCCCAACATTTTTACCTATATAGTCAAATTTTTCAAAGAAAGGTTGTAAGTGCATAGGCTTCCAAATTGGTCTAGATTCTATATTATTTTCTTCTAAAGCTTCTATTACATCTATTGGTCTTACTTTACCGCTTAAAGTAATGCAAGTTAGCCAATAATTTGGCTCATTCCATTCGTTTATTGGCATGAAATCTAAACCTTCTAGTTGTCCTAATTCATTTTTATAAAATTCGAATATATACTTCTTTTTCTCTATCCTTCTATCTAGTACCTTAAGTTGTCCTCTGCCTATGCCTGCCACTATATTGCTCATCCTGTAGTTGTATCCCAGTTCACTATGTTGGTAATGCCTTGCTTTGTCTCTAGCTTGTGTAGACCAAAATCTTACTTTATCTATTCTTTCTTTATTATTTGATACAAGCATCCCTCCACCCGAGGTAGTAATAATTTTATTTCCATTGAAACTATATATTCCATAGTCTCCAATAGTTCCAGTATGTTTTCCTTTGTATTTAGTACCTAAAGATTCTGCTGCATCTTCTATTAAGGTAACATTATGTTTCTTGCAGAGTTCTACTATTTTATCCATATCAGCAGATAGACCATATAAATGTACCACTATAACTGCCTTTACCTCTGGGTACTTGTCAAAGGCTTCTTCCAAGACCTTCGGGCACATATTCCATGTTTCGTAATTACTATCTATAAATACTGGTATAGCATTTTGGTAAATAATCGGATTTGCAGTTGCTGCAAAAGTAAGGCTTTGGCAAAATACTATATCTCCATCACCCACTCCTGCTGCCTTAAGAGCCATATGCATAGCAGCAGTACCAGAACTTAAAGCTGCAGCATGTCCAATACCTACGTATGCAGCTAGTTCCTTTTCAAAACCATCTACATTTGGCCCTAGTGGTGCTATCCAGTTAGTTTCAAATGCTTCCTTTATGTACTGCATTTCATATCCTTCATCGCTCATATGAGGTGAGGATAGATAGATTCTTTTATTATTTACATTTTGAGTTATCATATTATAATTCTTCCTTCCTTAAACAATAGCAAAATTATTGTTTCCTAATTTTTATACTATTCTAGCACGTCAAAAAATCTCTCTACTTTATCCAAGGGATATCCTACTTCTTTCAACCTATTCATAATATCCTCCTCAAATGTATACGAAGTAATCACAATAGCATCATGGTCACATTTCATTATATCCTCACTTGGTATAACCTTATATCCCATAAACTCCTTACCTTGTTTATTTTCATCATCGTCTACTATGGCTACTACATTCAATGAAGAGTATTCCTTATCACGTATTACTCCTATTATAGTTTCAGCTACTTCTCCTGCACCATATAGAAGTATGTTTTTATAACCTTTATCCCTTAATTTAGATAAGAATTCTCCTACACCATTTTTTGCCAGCCTATAAAGGTCAAGAAGTTCCCTCATATATGTAATAAGCAGGTAGTTCTTTCTTTTTATACCTTGAGGAGTTATATGATAGTTGACAGTTTTTGCTGAAATATATTCTCTTTTTAAATAGCCCTTTTCCTCTAATTCATTTATGTACACATTAACCATAGAAGCTGCAGCCCCTATGATACTTGCCAGGTCTTTTTGAGTACTGTTAGGCTTTTTTTCAATTTCCTGTAATAGCATAAGTTCCTTATATATATTCGTGGGGCTAAAGAATTTCATATTTCCTCTCTCTTTCCTCGTTCGATGAATGAACAATTATAGTATAGCATAATGTAAATTTTTTGTAAATAAAGAAAATAAATTTTTATTTTTTATCAAATAAAGTATTAAAAATGAAACCATTTCATGATATAATCTAGAAAAATCATATATAGAGGTGGTTAAAGATGAAAAAAGGTACGAAGTACATATTGCTGGCAGTTTTAGGCGTAATATTAGTTGTAACAGCTGTAAATTTCAATAAAATAAGGTTTATGTACAATTTGATATCCAGCTATAATAGGCTTAAGGATGAAAATGTACATAAGCTCCCAGAAGATGATACAGATGAATATATTGAAGTTGTTGAAAACCCTATAAAGAAGATAATAGGTGATATTGAAGATAATAAAGGCAATGAGGATATACCCGTTTCCAATGAAACACCAAAGGAAAATGAAAAAGCCCCTGATAAAAGTAGTGAAAGCAAAGAAAAACCTACAGATAATGGTGCTGATGATAATGCTAATAATAAATCCAAAGATGAACTATACAAATCTATCGTCACCAAATATTACGATGTTTTAACTACTCTCCAACAGGAATACGAGACTAAAATAAATGATCTGGTTGAATCAGGATATGAGGAATACAAGTCTGGTGAAGTTTCCATTTTAAGCCTGGCTAGCAAGTATTTGAGCCTAGGCAGCAAGTTGGAGTCTGAAAGCGATAAAAAAGTCAATGCCCTGTTGAAGGACATGGAAAAGGAGCTGAAGGATAACAATCTTGATACTTCCATTGTGAAGGAAGTAAAGGATTACTACAACTATTTGAAAAGCTTAAGAAGAAGCCAGCTTATGAGCAAGGCAAAGAGTTATATAGATTAATATATAAGGCTCTTATCCACATTTAAGGATAAGAGCCTATACTTTACTTAAAATACCTTCTAAATAAATATGTTCTCGTTCCAAGGAATTTTTTTATGCGCTTCTCCATTTTCTTCTTGTAATCCTCCATAACCAGTACATCCTCATCTGAAGTAATTATATTGCTGTATTTATTCCTTACAAATATCTCCGTTACATCCTCCAGGCTTTTTTCATCTCCCATGGTGGAGAAGTTGTATCCAATTCTGTTTACAAACTCATAATGGGTTTCTCCTGTTCTTCTTGTTATTCCCCTTAGCTCAATAAGCTTTAGTATTTCGTTGTAAAGGTATATTAGCCTTTCCTTATTGGGCATTCTGGAAATCTTCCTATCATTATATTTTACCTTTATAAACCTGGATATAAACCTTGCTGGAATGCTTAAGACAGCAACTGCCAATATGAAAATAATTACATGCTTAGGCTTTATCTCTATCCTTGGCCTTTCAGCAGCTTTTGAACCCTCTTCTTCCTCTTCAATGCCCGGGAACAATGTTTCGCTTAGTCTGGTTCTTTCCTGTGTTTGAGGCACTGTTTCCTCCTCTGTTTCCTCCACAGGTTCTACAAAGCTTTCAGGGTCTGATGGCATTGGGTAGGCAGGTGTTGGCTCAAAGGTAGTCCAGCCTACAGGCTCAATGAAGGCTTCCACCCAGCTGTGGGAGTCGTTGTCTCTGACTACATATACGTTCTCTTCCCTGGCTTCATGAGCCAGATACCCTTCCACATACCTGGCAGGTATGCCCTCAAGGCGCAGCATTACAGCCATGGCAGTTGCAAAATAGGTGCAATATCCTTCCTTGGATTCAAATAAAAAGTAGTCTACAAAGTCCCTGCCTTCTGGCACTGATTCCACATCCATGGTGTATCTGTAGTTTTCCCTTAAATACCTTTCTATGGCCTGTGCCTTTTCATAATCCGTTTTTGCATCCTTTACTATTTCCTTCACCAGCTCCCGTGTAGCGTCGGTTATTGTATCAGGCAGCTGCAGATACAAGGATAGGTTTATATCCTCCTTCTTCCTGTCAACTCCAAGGGCTATCAGTTCATCATACTTAAGAGGCTTAAGTACCGTCAGTGTATACCTGTCGCCTACATCAATATTATCAGAGAAGGCCAATATATCATCACTGGTTGACTTAAGCCTGTACATGCTCTGAAGGTCTACCATGCTGGGCTTGTAGGGGCTGAATATTATATTTGTCAGAGTACGGTTTATAATTGAATAGGTAACCTCTTCATAGAATTTCCTCTCCTCTTCAGGTACTCCGCTGAAATCCTTTCTTAAATCATGGTACACCGTATCATAGTCCTCTGTTTTCCAGTGGGTGCCAGTATAGGTATGTCTCACATTTCCCCGCAGATAAACAGGGCCTTCTCCATAGACGTTTAACACTGCCTTATCACTTAGAACTATTGGCCCTCCCAGTTTTGAAGGCTTATTGGGATATCCCAATATGGTATTAATATACCTGGAGGTTGTTTTTGCATCTCCCTTTACAACGAATTCTGTAGAGCGGAACTCCTCCAGAAATGGGAAAGCCTCATAAGCCTTATCCCTAAGCCATTCCCATCGTATAATCCTGCCGCCTTTAGGCAGTGCCAAAGCCAATGCTACTATCACGAGCCCATAGGATATTATAATGCTTATCTTCGATTTATAGTAATAGTGGAAAGCATGGGTAAACACCTTATCTGTGCTTTCCCTCTCCCTGGAATAGTTTCTAAGTCCCACTAAGAGGAAGAATAAGAACAAAAACAATGCCATGCACCAATAGGCCTGGTCGTAATAGATGTACCAGTAGTACAGTATGCCTCCCAGGTACACTGGCAGAAGAATTGCCGGGTGCTTTTTCTTAAATACCACAAACCAGGTGAATATACTCAATAAAAGTATTATAATCCCCCAGAACAGCAGCGTGTTTTCAGGCTGTATTCTTTCCATTTCCGTTATATGGTAGTATATGTTTTCAAATAGTATAACTGCCCTTCTTAAAATTGAAATAAAAAAGCTTTTGAATAAAAGGGCTGAAATTACAGACCCTACAGTCAATATGGCAATGAGTATTAAAAGTATTATAGGGAACATAAGAGTAAGCTTTACTGCCATGTCAATTAACAGAACCATCAGTATCTGCAGCGGTAGAAATAGCTTAACCCCTATTGGCAGTCCGCATAAGTAGGAAAGGGAAAAGACCATAAAGGAATAGATTAAGTTATATATAAATCTTTCTAGCCTGTTTTTTCCTTTACTCATTGTCTCCCCTCCAATGCAGCCTTAATATTGGTCTCATAGTCCAGTATATATACCGGAATGCCTTCTTCCCTTAAGCTATTTTCTACCCTCATGTCAATATACCCTGTATTGTTTTCCTTATCAGTTGCCACTATAAACAGAGGATTTAGATTTTTGGATTTAAGCATTATTCCCTGGGTACCTATGGCTCTGTCAATATTTGGAGTTATAATTACCACCGTTGAGCCCTTCTTTATAACACCCATTCTCTTCTTCATGAAAACTGAGAAGTCAAAGAGTCCATTTCCCTTAAATCTGGCAAAGGCCTCCAGGAAAGGCTTAAGGTCTGACTTTCCCTTGCCATTTACTTCTACCTGCTTTTCCCCATCCTGTGTTTGCAGGGATACCGGTATGTTCTTGCCCAAATAGTAGTTTACAATGCTGATGCCTATGTCTGCAATTTTATCCTCAAGACGGCGGTCCTTATCTTTAGTGTAAAGCCCTCTATAGTTGTCTACAAATACCACCACATTGGTGTCTGCAGAGTTGTCAAACTCCTTTATTATCAGGTCTCCAAGCTTTGCAGACAGCTTCCAGTGAATTGACTTTACAGAATCTCCATTCCTGAACTCCCTCAAGGAGGATATCCTTGACCTGTCTTCAAAGGCCTTATCCTCTATGAGCATTTCTCCCAGCTGCTCTATGGATGTAATCCTGAAGGAATTCAACTCCCTTGGCTTGGGATAGACTATCAGGGCTGTATCAGAGGCCATCCTTTTCTTTATGGAGTAAAACCCAAATACATCCTTTATGGCCACTTCTATTTCACCTATCTGGTAATATCCGCGCCTTTTCAGTGTCAGCTCTTCGTTGTGGGTATAAAAGCCCTTTGGGTTTAGTGTAGTCATTGTCCTGGGAGCTTCCTCTCCCGTCAATTGTCTGGAAATGCTGTTTTCCACCTCTATATATGGTGCAGTGAATTTGCTCATGTTCCTTACGGTATAGCTTATTGCCACCCTATCCCCTACATATATGGCCTTGTTTGGTACATTTACGGATCCTGATAAATCTCTATAGATAATAAGGCAGTGAATTAGGGGAACCAGCAGTGCAGATAGATATATATAGAACAGAAAATAGGGCATTTCCCCGCCTACAAAGAGGACATAAATCAACAAAGTTATGGATAATATGATTATAATGCTTCTTTTCATACTATATCACCGGTATAAAGACCTTGTTTATCAATCTGTTCAATACCTCTTCCATGGATTTTCCTTCAATTCTTGAACTTGGTGACATGATAAGCCTGTGGCTTAGAACAGGTATTGCTATTTCCTTTACATCATCTGGTATGACATAATCCCTTCCTGATATATATGCCTTTGCCCTTGCTGCCTTTAACAAATCTATGGAAGCCCTGGGGCTTGCCCCCAGCTGCAGCTCTTCTGAGTTTCTGGTTACATTTACTATGTTTATTATGTACTCCATAATGGAGTCCTGGGCTGTAACCTTTTCCACTTCATCCTGCATGTTCAATATATCCTGCTTGTTCACTACAGGCTCGATGTTTTCCATGTTCTTAATGGATTTGTGGTTCTTCAGTATGTTCACTTCATGGGATTTATCCGGATATCCAATGGATAGCCTCATAAGGAAGCGGTCCAGCTGAGCCTCAGGAAGTGGAAACGTTCCCTGATATTCTATGGGGTTTTGGGTTGCAAGCACTATAAATGGCTTTTCCAGTACATAATCCCCTTCCTCTGTAGACACTTCCCCCTCCTCCATGGCCTGCAGAAGGCTTGACTGGGTTTTTGGAGAGGTTCTGTTTATTTCATCTGCAAGGAATATATGGTTGAATATAGGACCTTTTTTAAAGGAGAAGGATCCTGTTTCCTTGTTGTAGATATTGATGCCTAAAATATCTGATGGCATTAAATCAGGAGTAAACTGCACCCTCTTATATGACAGGTCCATGCTCTTTGCAAGGGCCTTTGCCAAAGTGGTCTTTCCTACTCCCGGAATATCTTCTATGAGTATATGCCCTCTTGCAAGTACTGCTATGAGTACCTTTTCAATAACATCATCCTTACCTATGATGACCTTTTTAATGTTTTCCAAAATACTTAATGCTTTACTGTTGTCCACATTAATCCCCCTTGTCCCTTTTTGATTAGCAAAATTTTAATATACTTAAATGCCATTAATTGTAATTATATCATACAATGGTTAATTTGATAATCAGCATAAATATATAATACCCTACAGGATTTTCTCCTATAGGGTATATATATCCCTCACTATATTAGAAAGCAGTCCATCCTCCGTCAGCTACAATTGTTGCGCCGTTTATAAAGCGGGATTCATCTGATGCCAAGAATACCATAATATTGCCTATGTCTTCAGGTTCCCCTGTTACAGGAAGTATTTGAAGCCCTGTCATCAGCTTGTTTAATACAGCCATATTTGGATTCTTTACTGTTTCTCCTATTTCAGTCCTTACGCTTCCTGGAGCAATGGCATTGCATCTGATTCCCTTGTCCTGGAACATATATCCAATGTGTTTGGTCATGCCTATCATACCATGCTTTGATGTAACATATGCCATACCACCACGGGCACCATTAAGCCCTCCTATGGAAGCTACGTTTATAATATTGCCAGAGCCCTGTTTAATCATGTGGTTTATAACTCCTCTTATAAGCTTCATAGGTGCTGTCAGGTTGACGTTTAGTACCCTGTCCCACATCTCATCTGTCATGTTATCTGCTGAAAGATAATCATCAAGTATTCCTGCATTATTGACTAGTACATCTACTCTTCCAAATCTGTTTATGGTTTCGTCTACTATTCTTTTAATATCCTCATCCTTTGAAACATCTGCTGCTAGAGCATATATCTCCCCTTCCATGTTCTTTGAGGCTTCTACCAGTTCCTCCAGCCTTTCCTTTCTTCTTGCAACTGCTACTACCTTGGCTCCTTCCTCTGCAAATTTCAATGCTCCTGCCCTACCCATACCTGAGCTTGCTCCAGTCAATATTACAACCTTATCCTTTAATCTCATACCTTTCCTCCTTTTTTGTTATTATTTTAACATTCATTTTGTTAAATTTTGCAAATATTTTTTCAGTAAATATGTAATGATATTATACCCTGAAATTATGGATTAAACCATAAAATATATCTATTTATATAATTATTCTTATATAATTCTAATACCATATATGTCATCTACATGTCAATATTTTCTTGTCAGTAATCCAATTTTCTGAATTGTTTGTGAATTATCAGTTAAAAAATACCAATAAAAAACCTGCAATACTTCAATTGCAGATTTTTTATATTGGTATAATAAATTTAACTTGAACTATAAGGACTCAATTATCCTTTCTGTAGCAATAATTTGCTTTGGTATGGCAGCTCTTACGGTTTTCTTTGGGTCTACCACCTGTGAAATCTTCATGTCGACTGCCAGGCCTGCCAGTATATATGCATCTTCCCATGTGAGGTTCAAACCATTCTTTAAGTGTTTTACAGCTTCGCTGGCTGCCAGATACAAGGCTTCATCCAGAGTATTGCCTGATGCAATGACTGCAGTGTATTCATCTGTTTCCACCAGAGGCCATTCAATGGTTTTTCCCTTTATAAGGTCCACTTCAAGGGTAACTACAGCAGGTATTTCCAATCCGGTAAAGCATATCTCGCCGTCTCCCATGGCTGCATGGCAGTCCCCCAGGGCTAATAAGGCTCCCTTTTGGTATACAGGCAAATATAGGGTTGAGCCTTTTTTGATGTCCTTGGTGTCCATATTTCCTCCATGTTTCCATGGCATTTCTGTTGGCAGTTTACCGTCTTCTTCCTTTGGTGCCACCCCTATTACACCTATCATTGGCTCTATAGGGACTTTTATGCCTTCAAGTACTGCATACCCATCTTCTATGTTTATAATCCTTATGGTAGGCCTGGTTACCTGATCCCCCAGTGCCCCTTCATTTGGTACTGTTCCTGAAACGCCTTTTCCTGCAACAGCTATATCCAGTATTTTTATCTTTAATATATCCCCCGGTTCTGCACCTTCTACATAAATAGGCCCTGTAGCCGGGTTTATTCTGTCATAATCGATTTCTGTGATTATCTGGTCTTCTCTTTCTATCTGCTGATAAAAGCAGTCATTGGTCTCTACCTTGAATACTTCTCCTGGTGATACTGTTTCTACAGGCTCCATATCGTATGTAAAGCTGTATATTACTTTGCTGCTTGAAATTGTCTTCATAATATTCCCCCTTATTTATTCCCTGATGTTTATTAATATTCTATTACTAACATTATATATTATCAAGTATTTGGTTTAGTATGTAAAAAGTATATTGTAATGAAAAAAGAGCCTTATTAGGCTCTTTTCAATTAGGCTTTCTGCTTTTTAACTAGGATGCCAGCTCCTTTTCGCTCAAATTTTCAATTTTCTTAACACTTGCCTTATGCAGGAAGTATACTATTACAAACAGGGCTATTATTCCAGGTACAAGTATTATTGTTGATTCTGTAAATCCTGCTATTAAGTACAATATAGCTGAAACAAAGGCTACTGTGAGGGCATATGGGAACTGTGTCTTAAAGTGGTCCATGTGGTCAGATGCAGCTCCCATGGATGCAAGGAGTGTGGTATCTGACAGTGGTGAACAGTGGTCTCCAAACAATCCGCCGCATATAATTGCAGCTACTGTTACAACTACTGGAGCTCCCATCTGTACTGCTACTGGAATTCCTATAGGCATTAATATGGCATATGGTCCCCAGGATGAACCTGTAGGAAGTGACATCAAGCATCCTACAATGAACATTATTACTGGCAAGAATCCGGGATTCAAGAATCCTTCTGAAAGCTCTACTATATAATTGGCTGTACCCAGCTGTTTTGTAAGGCTGCCTAAAGACCATGCAAATATCATCAGTACCATCAGGTATACCATGCCCTTCATACCGTCAAATACAGTGTCTTCAAGTTGCTTTAACGTCATTATTTTATTCTGATAAGCCATTACTGCAGCAATAATTCCTCCTACTATAAATCCTAATGCAATACCCTGGCGAATTACAATTCCAGATAGGCTTTGTTTGGGGAATCCGTTCAGTATAAAGATGGTAAACATTACTGTTAGTAAGGCAATAAGAGGTACAACTACCATTCTTGCCTTAGGCTCTACTCCCTTTGGCAGTTCTACTACCCTAGTGTCCCTTAAAGGTACTGCCCCTTCTCTAAGTACTATTCCTGCTTCTGCTCTTCTTTGTGCCTTTAGCATTGGACCGTAGTCAAACTGGGTATATGCAAGATATCCTACCATAAGCAATGTCAGTATGCTGTAGTACTGATATGGCACAGCACCTACGAATATATCCCAGCTTGTCATGGTCACCTGGGGAAGGGCTTCTAATTCAGTCTGTATCAGTCCCATTATATACACTCCCCAGCTGATGATAGGCACCATAGCACATATTGGAGATGATGTGGCGTCAAGTATATATGCAAACTTTTCCCTGGACACCTTGAACTTTTCTCCAATGGGGTGGAATATAGGTCCTACCAATAAAGAGTTGGCTGAATCGGAAAACCATACAAATAGTCCCCCAAGCCACATGGCTATTTCCGTCTTCTTCTTGTTGTTTATTACCTTGCCTATTTTGTTGGCAAAGGCTGCTGCTCCTCCAGTTGCACCGATTAACGTTACAAAGGCTCCTATAATGAGAAGGTTTGTCAATGACTGCATATTTGAATCTGATGCAACCTGCTCGTAGATATAATTAGGTATGAGATTTACAAATCCTTTTATTGGATTCCAGCCTGCAAGTACTGTGGAACCGAAAAATATACCGACAAACAGTGAAAACAGTACGTTTTTAGTCTTGATAGCCAGTGCTATGGCTATTATAGGCGGCAAAATTGATACAAAACCGTAATGATCCATAACTTTCCTCCTTATATAATAGTAAATGTATTACAAAATATATGAGAGACGCCTATATTATTGCTTTTAGTTACTTTGCTTTTTCAGCCCTTTCTTCCAGGAAATACTCCAGTGTTCCCCTGTACAAGGCCCTTTCAAAATAGTTGTCGCTATCCCTTTCTATGTCATCTGTATCCTTGGCAAGCAGTATTTCAAAATAATTCTTTATTAATCCTTCATAGTGCAGTATGGATTCCTTTGGAGTAACTCCTGGCCATGCATCACAGCTTACAACTGTCCTTCTATTTCTGGAATCAATGTTTTCAGGGATGGTGTTGTATAGTTCATCATCAGGATAGATGACCATTTTGGATAAAGATCCGACAACAGTGCCTTCTATTGGCTTCACCTGCCCCTCATCATACCTGTCTGCAGTTATATCAAGTATTATAGCATGACCTGGCAGATAGCCTAAGAGTTCATTTTTAATTATGCATTTGCTTATATCCTCTCTTTTGCTTGCATCAACCAATATGTCCGTTTCCTTCAAAATAGGAATCATCAATTCGTCGCTATAGGTAATAGTTCTTGGCAAGAGCCTTATGGCTACTCCAGGAATGTTTTTCCCCAGGAATTCCTCGTCTCCTAGGATTTCAAATGACTTTGCACAGTTTTGTGCTACTGCGCCTACTCCTATTACAGTTACGTTTATAGGCCTTCTTGCTGGAGAATAGAAGTCATCGCCCATAGACTTCTTCAATTCATTAAATGCAATTCTGGAACCGTTAAAGGCTGTTCTGAAATAGTCTACAAATATTCTCTTGCCATAGTCGTCTACAATGCCATCCATTGAAAAGGTTTTTATGTTCTTTCGCATAAACAGTTCCACATTTGCTGGCCTTGTAGGATAGTGGCACATTGTAAACAGACAGCATCCATCCCTTAGCTTTTCCAATTCCTCCAATTCAGGCATCTTCAATATTACTATCAGGTCCTTCTTATACACTTCATCGGATGGTACGAATTTAATGCTTGGATTTTCAGCAAGATAATCCTCTTCTGTTAATCCGAACCCTTCACCATAGGTGTTTTCTACATATACTTCCACATCCTTAAACTTTTTCAGATAGCGGAACAAGGATGGCAAGAAGTCCCTTATATCGCCTCCAAAGTTTTTAATCCTTGGAAATCCTATTGATTTTATGATCATAGCCTCACCCCTCCGTTTTAGGCGTCTCGGATATTATTAATAGCAAAATATATGCCAGAAAATTACTGATATTCAATTGAGATCCTAAAAAAGGGAAAGGCTTAAATCCAAGGATTATACATATTGAGCTTTCATATATTTATATTTTTGAATATTTGTAATATTATAAAATAAAACACTGTTTGAATATTGAAACTATTCTGTTTCATTATTCAAACAGTTTTCTATATGATGTCTACTTTTGTATTGAGAAAGCTTACGGGACAATGTGGCTGGTGAGCTCTTTAGAGCCTTTGCTGCACTTCGAAGGGAACCATATTTCTCAATATATGCTTCTATAATTTTAATTTCATACTCATCTACCATATTTTTCAGTGACTTGTTTCCATCCAGGTTGATGAAGCCTTCCTCCAGAGGGGTAATTCTTTTATCCAGGGTGTTTAGATTGTCCAGGTCATACCCATGTACATACTGGTCCACCACTGGCCTTGCATTGGAAATAACATCACCTGCTGTTAACAACACCAGTCTTTCAATTGAGTTTTTCAACTCCCTTACATTGCCTGGCCAGTCGTAGTTTATGAAGTTCAACATGGTGTCATAGCTGAACTTCTTGTTATAGCCATATTTTTCATTGCATTCATTGAGGAAATAAAAGGATAATAACACTATGTCCTCTTTCCTGTTTCGTAAAGGTATCAAAGTTATGGGAAATACATTTAACCTGTAAAACAAATCTTCTCGGAATCTCTTTTCCTCTATGAGAAGCTTTAAGTTCTTGTTTGTGGCAGAGATTATCTTTACATCTTTGAAAGCAATTCCCTTAATTTTTCCTTTCCTATTCTCATATTAACTATCATCCTTTCCAAGCGATATTGGCGTTAAAAATATTACCTGTAATCATTTGACTACAGGTTTATCCTTTTCAGTATTCAGCATAGCTCTTAAATTAATTGGAGGTAACATAATTGGTTTAATGCCCGATTTGGCAGTTATCATGTGTATGTGTTCTCTAATATAGGGAAATATAAGTGCTACAGAATTATTCTTTATATAGTCTTCTATATTCATATTTTCTTGACCTTCAATTTCAGAAAAAAAGCCAACAAATTTACTTTCTAACTTCAATACTTCCTTTTCTTCATAAATAAGCCTCAAATATGATGTTACTTCTACTGTTGCTTTTTTACCTTCTATATGATTTTCAGCACTAAAATGTAAATCTATTTTTGAATCCTTAGGTATACTATAATCCCTCCAGAAGTTTTCCTCAGCTAATATTATTCCATCAAATCGAATACCAGGTTGCTTAGACTTGTCCATTAAGCAGCCTCCTCATAATCTTTTCCGTTATATAAAGTATTTACCATCCTTGTTATTTCTTCAGCTAATGTATAATAATTTGATTTAATACTTTTTTTAGCAAAAATACAAGTTCCTTGGTAAACAACCCTGGAGGGATCAAGATAATCATGGATGTCATTATTATAAGAATATGAATTATTTGTCTTTTTCATAACAACTTCATAATCAAAACTATTAGCATCTAGTACACTATAGGAGATAAAATCATATTTTAAGCTTTTTAAATCCTTTGCTCTGTTGTAATCATAACCAAAGCTAAAATTATATATACCATTACTAAACAATAATTCATCAGCTTGCTGCCCCACGTATTCCATAAACTCCTTATTATTGAATTCTAATTCCCAATCATCATGGTATATATCGTATTCATCTATTTCATCATCATATTCATACCCAATATGAATAAAAGGATATTTCTTCTGAATTCTCAAAACAAACTCTTCAATCAATTGTTTACTATTCATAGTACAATCCTCCTACAAAAATTTATTAACTATTTCATTTATATTTTGGAAGTTATATTTAAATACCAGATTAAATTCATTTGATTCTATTTTTGTTTCTTTGTAATCTGCATCAACTCTCTGCCTTTTCAGTTTTTTTAATTGAGTAATAGTAACCTTTTCTTTTGCCGATAGCTTATTACCCATTTTTGATATAAAACGATTTATTGTATACTCGTGAGAACCATTACCATTTGGAGGTTCAGAATAAAAACCATTCTTTTTAGAAATATAAATGATTTTTTGCAAAAGGCAATAATAATATCTGCTAATCGCGACATCAAAATATCTCTTCTTTTCCGCCCATACAGCAGTATTAAAGTTTTCTTCTGATTTATCTTTAAGATATTCAATGCCCATAAACATCCCTATCTTTTATATTTTTACCCATTATTAAAATTTTACTATAATTAATTTTATCCCGTTTATTTTTTATAATATTACATATTACATTCTACAAAATTCCAGTTTTTCCTTCAATAAAAATAGAATTTTTGTTCATTGTAGATGTATTTGTCACATAAGCAATTACTTAAACAGGCTTAACTTCAGCATAAAGAAAGTCATTAAAACTACAATAAGGGTAAACAGGCTCAGGATATATGTTTTAGAAGCTTTATCATATTTCCATTCCATGAAAGCACGGAAGCCAAAGAGCATTGTTAAGAATACAGGAACAAAATATAGTCTAATACTTCTGTTAAAATAGAATATGGCTACCATTGCTATGATAATGGCTATTTCTCCCCATAGGTGAACTCTGTTAACAGGGCTATAGAACCACTTGTTTCTCTTCTTGATATTGAACCTGTCTATAACCATTTGCTCTGCAATTATAAGAATTATAATATAAACAGCTAAGTAAAACAATAGCATCCAAGCCATTCTCCTCTCATATACTCTATATTAATATATTATACTGGGACTCAAGTTAAGTCTTTTATTTCCATTATGGATAATGTTACCATAATTCCTTGTAATAGTAAATGCAAAAAAATATATAAACCCTCTGCAATCTCATATTGCAGAGGGTGTAGTAGAAACTACCTTTTCTTTTTTACAAAATAGAATCCACCGGCTCCAAGAACTACTGCTACAGCTATTAATCCTATTATTGCTCCACTATTGGATTCAGTTTCAATGGCAGTATTAGTTTCCTCAATGGCTTCTGCTTCAGCAACTTCTGTCTCTTCTATTGTCACTGCTATAGGTGGAGTCTCATAAAGCAGCATGAATAGCCTGTACAGTATTTCTGCAGCTTCTACCCTGCTTATTTCCACTTTTGGCATTAGCATTCCACCATTGTCAATAAGGCCATTTTGGACTGTAATGGAAATATCCTTTAATGCCCAGTCTGAAATGGCATTTCTATCAGCAAAGTCCAGATAATCCTCCAGGTTTTCAGGGTAAACATATCCCTTTTTCTCTGCTAAGGTCCTGCCGCAAAGTGCCAAAACCTGTTCCTTTGGTATCTTGATTTCTCCTCTAAAGGTATTGTCATCGTATCCTTCTACTATATTGTCCTTTTGAGCTGATGCTACATAGGGATAATAAAAATTATCCTTTGAAATATCAGTAAAGGTTGCTTCAACCTCCCTGTCTAAAGCAAAAAACATGCTTACAAGGGCTTTCGTAAACTCATATCTATTTAGGAGAGCATTTCCGTTGAATTTTCCCTCTTTAGTTTCAAAGTACCCTTTAGATACCATAAACTTAATTGCTTTCTGCTGTTCTTCTGTTAAATGCCCAATGTCCTCTATGTTGATTTCATTTTCCAAGATGCTGTACTGACCAGAGTATCTTGTATTGAATTCAATGGACCCTTCAGCTTGGTTATATTGACCGCCCCAGTTGTCACTTCCATTTTTATAGCTTACAAATACTGTGGCAAGTTGGCTATTTGCTGGCAGTGAGAAATTTACTGGATATGGAAGCTCATGTATTTCCTTATTACTTCCATCCAGGAATAGGATATTGTAATCTCCTTCCTTTTTACCTTTTTGAATCTGTACTGTAAAGGAGCCTAATTTCTCTACAAGTCCTCTTAGATTCTCACTTTCTATATAAACTAAGTGTTTAGTATCCCCAAGAACAATTCGAATGCCATCTGCCTTGCCAATTGATTCTATGGATGAGGGGTCAAAGGTAACCAATATATACTCTTCTCTATTCAAATTTTGGCCATTTACTTTTAGTATGGTTTCTATTTCTCTGTTTAAGGTAATATTGTTGTTTTTTAGCACTTTTTCAAATTCTGATTTAAGCTTTTCTGCCTGGCTTAAGGCAGTGCTGATTATGCTATTATCTATTGTTATTTTGTTTCCTTTGCTTTTTACAGTGGTGATATTGGAGTTTTCTATGGCGTATTGAATATAGGCTACAATTTGACTGTTTCCACTGTCATTTGGTTTTTGTCCAGATAACCCTTTTAGAGTTTCTTCAAAAAAGCTTATATACTCGCTGCTATCTTTAAAGCCTTTCACCTTTGAATAATCAAATGTAATATTTGGTTCTGGATTTATTCTCTTTATATATTTCTGAATTTGCTGTTCTGTCAGCAGATGGTGTGGATTAAACTTCAGCAGATTGTATCCCTATTAGATAATAAAAATCACCAGTTTCCTGTCCTGCAAATTCCTGCCTGAAAGGGTTATCTTCACCTTCCAGATGTAGATAGGAATATTCCAGCTTTTCTATTTCAGCCCAGCTGTTATTTTTCACACCAGATATAGTATGCAGTACAGCACCATCGATTCCGGCATATCCGAAGCTCTCTGTTTTCTCTAATATATAGCTCCTACCATCAATGGTTATAAGTGAGACGCTTTTCGCCTCTCTTAATACTCCACTTTGCTCATATTTGGAACAGATTTTTTCTGCTTTATCCTTTTCATATTTCCATATTTCATACTTATATCCGGTATCCCATATACAAGTACAGAAAAGCTCTTTAATATTATCCCCGTCAAAATCCAGCAGGTCAGCATAGAATAATCCAATTGTCCACCGCCGATATTCACAGTGATTGTGTCCTTAATGCGTGGAAGGGCTCCCCATACATATAATTCATCATTTAATGTAATTGCTGCACATTTATAGTAATTCTTCTCGCTAACGTCAATTCTATACTCTCTTACATTTTCCAAAACAGGATATGGGTCATAGAATTTGTCGCTGTTTTGATAAAGTGCAAAATTGTAGCCACATTCACCGTTTCCTATCTGTCCCTGCCAATTTATGCCCCAAACATATAATCTGGAATCATTTGTTAGAGCACTGGCATTGTAACAGCGTGGTATGCCTTCAAATTGTCCTTCATATTCTTCCTTATATTCATATAATCTATATTCAGAAACATTGGATAGCACTTTTTCAAATATGTTATCATCAAAATCATCATAAATCTTCTCATAAATGGTGCCATCCTCTGTGGATATATACCAATTATCCTGAACCAAAAAGTGCTCTTTTACTCCTGCTATGCCCAGAGGTTCACATTTTAATGAAATGTTGCCTTTTCTTTTTCATAATTTCCTTTAACTATACCTAAATATTCAGTATCATATATCTTGATTTCATCAGGCTCATATTTATCATAGGCTATGTACTGTACAAATCCATAGGAACTGTCATCAATGTCAATTTTAGGTCCCCCACAGCCAGTGATAAACAGTGCAATACATAAAGGAACCAATAATAAGATCATTTTTTTCATCATAGTTTCTTCACCTCTTGTCTTATTTTATCTGCATGTACAACTCAAGAACTTACCATGCAAAGTCCATATATAATAGCGCAAAACTCATAATTTTTAGACAACAATTCCTATTTTCTGCAAAAAATAAAGCATCCTGTAATATGAATTACAGGATGCTTCCTGGCGTACCTAGAGGGACTCGAACCCCCAACCTCTTGATTCGTAGTCAAGCACTCTATCCGGTTGAGCTATAGGTACAAAAAATATGGAGGCGACACCCGGATTTGAACCGGGGATAAAGGTTTTGCAGACCTCTGCCTTACCACTTGGCTATGTCGCCATACTCTGGCGCACCTAGGAGGATTCGAACCCCCGGCACACGGATTAGAAGTCCGTTGCTCTATCCAGCTGAGCTATAGGTGCAAAATAATGGAGCGGGTGAAGGGAATCGAACCCTCGCAACCAGCTTGGAAGGCTGGGGCTCTACCACTGAGCTACACCCGCATCTTACTTCTTCTTAATGTATATATGGAGCGGAAGACGGGATTCGAACCCGCGGCCCTCGCCTTGGCAAGGCGATGCTCTACCCCTGAGCCACTTCCGCATATTTTTTATTGTTGGTGGAAGGGACTGGATTCGAACCAGTGAAGGCTGAGCCAACGGATTTACAGTCCGTCCCCTTTGGCCAACTCGGGAACCCCTCCTTGTTTTATGGAGCTGGCGAGAGGAATTGAACCCCCAACCTACTGATTACAAGTCAGTTGCTCTGCCGATTGAGCTACGCCAGCATGTTTGGCGACCTGGAAGGGACTCGAACCCTCGACCTCCAGCGTGACAGGCTGGCATTCTAACCAGCTGAACTACCAGGCCGCATTTGTTTAAATGGTGGGCACAATAGGGCTCGAACCTATGACCCCCTGCTTGTAAGGCAGGTGCTCTCCCAACTGAGCTATGCGCCCACTAAATGGTGACCCTACCGGGATTCGAACCCGGGTTACCGCCGTGAAAGGGCGATGTCTTAACCGCTTGACCATAGGGCCTTGTGTTTTGAGAATGGTTGCGGGAGCTGGATTTGAACCAGCGACCTCCGGGTTATGAGCCCGACGAGCTACCAGACTGCTCCATCCCGCGATGATTATTTATTCACCTTTCTGGTGCCGGAGACCGGAATCGAACCGGTACGATCCTTTAGGGACCGCAGGATTTTAAGTCCTGTGCGTCTGCCAGTTCCGCCACTCCGGCAATTAATGGCTCCCAGGGTGGGACTCGAACCCACAACCTACCGGTTAACAGCCGGGTGCTCCACCATTGAGCTACCTAGGAATGTCTTATCTGGCAGCGACCTACTCTCCCAGACGGTCTCCCGTCAAGTACCATCGGCGCTGAGAGGCTTAACTTCTGTGTTCGGTATGGGTACAGGTGTTTCCCTCTCGCTATTGCCACCAGATTGAAATGAACAGTAAATTATATTTCTGGTCAAGCCCTCGACTTATTAGTACCCTTCAGCTTAAAGCATTACTGCTCTTACACCTAGGGCCTATCTACCAGGTAGTCTCCCTGGAGTCTTACCCACTTAACGTGGTGGGAAATCTCATCTTGAGGGGGGCTTCGTGCTTAGATGCCTTCAGCACTTATCCCTTCCAGACATAGCTACTCAGCTGTGCCATTGGCATGACAACTGATTCACCAGCGGTCTGTCCATCCCGGTCCTCTCGTACTAAGGACAGCTCCTCTCAAATTTCCTGCGCCCACGATGGATAGGGACCGAACTGTCTCACGACGTTCTGAACCCAGCTCGCGTGCCTCTTTAATGGGCGAACAGCCCAACCCTTGGGACCTACTCCAGCCCCAGGATGAGACGAGCCGACATCGAGGTGCCAAACCTCCCCGTCGATGTGGACTCTTGGGGGAGATAAGCCTGTTATCCCCGGGGTAGCTTTTATCCGTTGAGCGATGGCCCTTCCACTCGGAACCACCGGATCACTAAGTCCAACTTTCGTTCCTGCTCCACCTGTCTGTGTCGCAGTCAAGCTCCCTTCTGCCTTTGCACTCTCCGCACGATTTCCGACCGTGCTGAGGGAACCTTTGAACGCCTCCGTTACCTTTTAGGAGGCGACCGCCCCAGTCAAACTGCCCAACTGACAGTGTCCCATGCCTTGCTTCAAAGGCTCTGGTTAGAACTTCAGCATTGCAAGAGTGGTATCCCAAGGCCGACTCCACATAGGCTGGCGCCCATGCTTCTCTGTCTCCCACCTATCCTGTACATGCAATACCAAAATCCAATGTCAGCCTGCAGTAAAGCTCCACGGGGTCTTTCCGTCCTATCGCGGGTAACTCGCATCTTCACGAGTACTACAATTTCACCGGATCCTTTGTTGAGACAGTGCCCAAGTCGTTACACCTTTCGTGCGGGTCGGAACTTACCCGACAAGGAATTTCGCTACCTTAGGACCGTTATAGTTACGGCCGCCGTTTACTGGGGCTTAAGTTCAGAGCTTCGCTTTCGCTAACCCTTCCCCTTAACCTTCCAGCACCGGGCAGGTGTCAGCCCCTATACTTCGTCTTTCGACTTAGCAGAGACTTGTGTTTTTGGTAAACAGTCGCTTGGGCCTATTCACTGCGGCCGAGATCTCTCCCGGCGCCCCTTCTCCCGAAGTTACGAGGCCATTTTGCCTAGTTCCTTAACAAAGGTTCTTCCGCGCGTCTTAGGATTCTCTCCTCGCCTACCTGTGTCGGTTTGCGGTACGGGTATCTCCAAGCTCGATAGAGGCTTTTCTTGGCAGTATGGAGTCGGTTGCTTCGCTACTTATTTTTCGCTCCCCATCGCATTTCAGAATTGCCGGAACGGATTTGCCTATCCCGGCTCCCTACGTGCTTAGACGCACTCTACCAACCGTGCGCTCAACCTATCCTCCTGCGTCACCCCTTCTCTCTAACGCTCTTCGATAGTACAGGAATCTCAACCTGTTGTCCATCGCCTACGTTTCTTCAACCTCGGCTTAGGTCCCGACTAACCCTGAGTGGACGAGCCTTCCTCAGGAAACCTTAGGCTTTCGACGGGTAAGATTCTCACTTACCTTCTCGCTACTCATGCCAGCATTCTCACTTCTGTACAGTCCACCACTCCTTACAGTATGGCTTCCGCCCGTACAGAACGCTCCTCTACCTCTAGCACTCATCTTGTTGAGTGCTAGACCACAGCTTCGGTACCAAATTTAGCCCCGGTAATCTTCGGCGCAGAGTCACTCGACCAGTGAGCTATTACGCACTCTTTAAATGTATGGCTGCTTCTAAGCC
>ENA-UPSB01001321-UPSB01001321.1-bioreactor-metagenome-genome-assembly--contig:-NODE-1321-length-29937-cov-5.429121_pt1 | contig 29937 bp, 30 predicted proteins | sample MGYA00238182_ERZ773286 | MGnify/ENA primary metagenome ERZ773286 (study PRJEB29026, sample SAMN07631240) | bioreactor metagenome | isolation source: Switchgrass digestor | place: USA: Dartmouth...
TCTCGCCGGGGTTGAACCCGACGAAGACCACCCGGAGCCCCGGGGCCAGGTAGTCAGGCAGCGCCCGCGTCACAAGGAATCACCGCCCTCACGGCCTCGACCGGTTCGTTCGCCGCCCCCGGGAGGCCCCTCGCCGTCGTCTTCCAGCCCCGGCAACGCCAGGGCGTCGAACTGCTCGGTGAGCCAGCGCACGTGCTCCCGCATCGCCTCATCCTGCATGAGCACCGTCCACGCCTGCCTGGCGGCCTCGACGAACGCCGGATCGAGTTCGTCCACCCGGTAGCGCTCCGGCAGCGGGCAGAGCCCCTGCGCCAGGAACGAGTAGCGCATCTCCAGCTCCCCGTCGGGGCGCAGGTACGGCAGGAGCGGATAGGTGCGGCACTCGAACGGGCGCTTGGTCCGGTCGCAGAGCCGCGTGCACTGCAGGAAGGGCACCGCATCGAACCGCCGCTCCCACGAGGGGGCAAACTCATACTCACGGGTGGCGTGGAACTGCCAGCGCGTGAAGTCCTCCGTGCCGTCGAAGAGCGGCAGTTCGCCGGGAATCAGGTACACGCCCTCGTCGGGACCGAAGTCCGTGCAGCAGCGGTGGCCGCAGAGGGTGCCGCAGTCGAAGGGCAGCGGCGTCACGTCGGCCAGCAGCCGGCGGGCCTCGGCGATCAGGCGCAGGTCAACGCCCATGAAGATCCCCCGTTTCCTGCACTGTACCACATTCTGCGGCAAGCGTCGCCCCGGATGTGGTAGGATGTACTTGCAGTTTTCACAGAGGAGGATGCAGTACATGGCCAACCTCGGATTCATCGGGCTCGGGCGCATGGGCAAGCCCATGGCGCGAAACCTGATCAAGGCCGGACACGCTGTTACGCTGTTCAACCGCACCCAGTCCGTGATGGACGACCTGGTGGCCGAGGGCGGCCGGACGGCCGCCAGTCCGGCGGAGGTGGCCCGGAACGCCCGCGTGGTCTTCACCTGCCTGTCCACCCCCGACGTCGTGGAGAGCATCGTGCGGCAGGCGCTGGAGGGAGCGCAGCCCGGCGACATCTTCGTCGACCACTCCACCATCGGCGTCCGCGACGCCCGGCGCATCGCGGCGATATGCGCCGAGAAGGGGGTCCAGTTCATCGACGCCCCGGTCTCGGGCGGCCCCTGGGGGGCGCAGGCCGGTACGCTGACCATCATGTGCGGCGGCGACAGGGCGGCCTTCGACGCGGTCCTCCCCTACCTGCAGGCCGAGGGGAAGGCCATCCACCACCTGGGGCCGGTCGGCGCCGGTTCCGTGGCCAAGCTCTGCAACAACCTTCTGGTGGGCATCCACACCGCGGCGATGGCCGAGGCGTTCGTGCTGGGCACCAAGGCGGGCGTCGACCCGAAGGCGCTCTACGAGATCATCTCCGGCGCCTCCGGCCACTCTGCGCAGATCGAACGGAACATCCCGAAGTTCGTCTTCCCGGGCAACTTCGAGGCCGCCTTCGCAACCGACCTCCTGCACAAGGATGTCGCCCTGGCGGTCGAGCTGGCCAAGGACGAGCACGTGCGGCTGCTCCTCGGATCCATGACGCAGCAGCTGTTGGAGGAGGCCCGCGCGGCGGGCTACGGCGCCATGGACTATTCTGCGCTGATCCGCCCGCTGGAGGACCTGACCGGCGTGAAGGTCCGGGCCTGATCACCCGGGGGAGGACGCGCACTTGCCCATCAACCTGCTGATCCTGCTGGTAGACCGCATCGGACTGCTGATCGCGATCATCTTCCTCCTGACCCGGGTCCCCGCCTTCCGCCGGATGATGGGTGGCAACATCCGGCCTGCCGAGCGGGTGTGGCTGGGGCTGGTGTTCGGCCTCTTCGGTGTGCTGGGCACGTACACCGGGGTGGTGGTCCGCCCGGAGGGCGTCGATCCGGCCACGGTGGTGGGCACCTCGCTCCTGCCGGAGGAGGCGATCGCCAACTCCCGGGCGGTCTCGGTGATCGTCGCCGGGCTCCTGGGCGGGCCGGTGACGGGCACCCTGGCCGGGGCCCTGGCCGGCGGACACCGGCTCCTGATCGGCGGCTTCACCGGCGTCGCCTGCGCCCTGGCCACCTTCAGCCAGGGCGTGCTGAGCGGCCTGCTGCGGCTGGTTCCCGGCCGGACGCACGGCCTCTCCCCTGGAAGGGCCTTTCTCGCCGCCGCAGCGCTGGAGATCATGCAGATGGCGATCATCCTGCTGGTGGCCAGGCCGCAGGAGGCGGCCGTCGCCCTGGTGCGCCTGATCGCCCTGCCCATGGTCGCGGCCAACAGCATCGGCGTCGCCTTCTTCCTGGTCGCCGCCCGGGTGATCCTGGACGCCGAGGCGGCCCGGGAGGCGGATGCCGCCCGCAAGGCCCTCGCCATCGCCACCCGGACCCTGCCCATGCTGGAGCAGGGCCTCACACCGGAGAGCGCCCTGGAGGCCGCCCGGCTGATCCACTCGGTGACGGGGGTGACGGCCGTCGCCCTGACCGACACCGAGCGGATCCTGGCCCACGTGGGCGTGGGCGACGACCACCACCGGCCCGGGGAGCGGGTGCTCACCAAGGCCACCCGGCGGGCCATCCAGGAAGACCGGCTCCAGCTCGCCAGGGGCCCCGCGGAGATCCAGTGCAGCCAGCCACGCTGCCCGCTGCAGGGCGTCGTGGTGGTGCCCCTGCGTGAGTCCGACCAGGTGGTCGGCACCCTGAAGCTCTACTTCAATCCCGACCGCACGCGCCCCCCGCTGGAGCTGGCCGAAGGGCTGGGGTTCCACTTCTCCACGCAGCTCACCCTCGGGCTGGCACAGCGGCAGGCCGCCCTGCTGGACAAGGCGGAGATCCGGGCCCTGCAGGCGCAGATTCAGCCGCACTTCCTCTTCAACGCCCTCAACACGGTGATGGCCCTCATCCGGCTCGACGCCGGCAAGGCCCGGGAGGTGCTCGGCCACCTGGCCGACTTCCTGCGGCGCAACCTGCAGTCGACGCAGGAGGAGACCGTGCCCCTGGCCCGGGAGATCGAGCACGTCCGCAACTACCTTGCCGTCGAGGAAGCGCGGTTCGGCGACCGGCTGACCGTGACGTACTCCCTGGACCCGAAGGCGCTCTCGGTGCCGCTGCCGCCGCTCACGTTGCAGCCCATCGTGGAGAACGCCCTCGTCCACGGGCTGAAGGGGATGCGGGCCCCGTGGCAGATCACGATCCGGGCGGAGGTGGCCGGCGGGCGGGCTGCGATCAGCGTCAGCGACAACGGGCGGGGCATCGATCCGCAGCGGCTGGCGACGCTGCTCGACCGCCCGGCCGCTTCCCGCGGCAGGCAGAGCGGCCTCGCCCTGCACAACGTGCACGAGCGGCTGGAGGGGCTCTTCGGCGGCGAGGCCGGACTCACGATCGCCTCGCGGCCCGGCGAGGGGACAACGGTGACGGTGCACGTGCCGCTTTCCGCCGTGCAGAAGGAGGGGTTGGCGGATGATCCGGGTGCTGGTGGTGGATGACGAGCCGCTGGCCCGAGACGAGCTCAGCTACCTGCTGGGGCGGCAGGATGGCGTGCAGGTGGTCGGGGCGGTGGGCGACGGTGCGGCGGCCCTGGAGATCGTGCGCCGGGAAGAGCCCGACGTGGTGTTCATGGACATCGAGCTGCACGGCGAGAACGGCCTCGAGGTGGCGCGGCGGTTCCTGACTCTCCCGCGCCCGCCGCGGGTCGTGTTCGCCACGGCTTACGACCAGTACGCGCTGGAGGCCTTCGCCGTAAAGGCCCTGGACTACATCGTGAAACCGTTCACGGAGGTGCGCGTGGCCGAGGCGGTGGAGCGGCTGCGCGAGGCCGGCCCGCCGGCCCGCGTTCCGGCGGGCACGACGCCCCGGTTCGCCAGCCCGCCGTCCGCACCGCGCGTGCGACGCATCGCCGTCGAGGAGAACGAGCGGATCATCCTGCTGGATCCCGACGACATCATCTTCGCCACTCGGGAAGACCGGTCGACGGTCATCCGGACGGCCGGCCGGGCGTATCGCACCGGCCAGTCGCTGCAGGAACTGGAGGCCCGGCTCGGCGACGACGCCTTCTTCCGGCCCCACCGGGGGTTCCTGGTGAACCTGCGCCACGTGGCGGAGATCCACCCGTGGTTCAACGGCGCGTACGAGCTGGTGATGGCCGACCAGGAGCGGACCCGCGTGCCGGTGAGCCGCCAGGCCGCCCGCCGGCTCCGGGAGTTGCTGCAGTTCTGAGGCAGCCCCGGCATCGCGCCGGGCATGGGCCTCCGCACGGCGGAAGCGTGGCTCAGAGCCCGCGCCGTTCAGACGCGAATCGCGACCATTCAGACGTATCTTCAACGGTTCAGACCGAAATCGACGGATTGATGCCTCCTTACCGTTAACATGGGGTGCAGCAGCACTCTTGCGCACCGAAACGGTGAGGAGGCATTGGCATGATCACATTCCTGGTCTCCATCGCACTGCTGATCCTGGGCTACCTGGTCTACGGCTCGTTCGTGGAGAAGCGGTTCGGCGCCGACGAGCGGCGGACCACCCCGGCCTACACCATGCAAGACGGCGTGGACTACCTGCCGATGGACACGCCCCGCAATGCGCTGATCCAGCTCCTCAACATCGCCGGGCTGGGCCCGGTCTTCGGGCCGATCCTGGGCGCCCTGTGGGGCCCGGTCGCCTTCATCTGGATCGTCCTCGGCTCGATCTTCGGCGGGGCGGTGCACGACTACTTCTCCGGCATGCTCTCCCTGCGGGAGGGCGGCGCCAACCTGCCGACCCTCGCGGGCAAGTACCTGGGCAACGACATGCGGGTCTTCGTCAACCTGTTCTCCGTCGTGGTGCTGATCCTGGTGGGCGCCGTGTTCATCACCGGCCCGGCCGACCTGCTGGCCTCCGTCACGCCCGCGTGGATGAACAAGACCTTCTGGGTCATCGCCATCATGGTCTACTACGTGCTGGCCACCCTGATGCCGGTGGACAAGATCATCGGCCGGCTCTACCCGATCTTCGGCGCCGTGCTGCTGATCATGGCGCTCGGCATCGGCGGGTCCCTCATCATCAACGGCTACCCCATCCCCGAGCTCACCCTGTCCAACCTGCATCCCGAGGGGCTTCCCATCTGGCCCCTGATGTTCATCACCATCGCCTGCGGCGCCGTGTCGGGCTTCCACGCCACCCAGTCGCCCATCGTCGCCCGCACGCTGCGGAACGAGAAGAACGGCCGGGTCGTCTTCTACGGCATGATGCTCGGTGAGGCGCTGATCGCCCTGGTCTGGGCCGCTGCTGGCATGACCGTCTTCGGCGGTCCCATCAACCTGAACGAGGCACTGGCGCAGTACGGCGGCACCGCCGGCGTCGCCCGGCAGATCGCCCTGATGACGATGGGCTCCCTCGGCGGCACCCTGGCCATCCTCGGCGTCGTCGTCCTGCCCATCACCTCCGGCGATACCGCCTTCCGCGGCGCCCGGCTGACCATCGCCGAGTTCCTGAAGATCCCCCAGGCGCAGGTCATCAAGCGGCTCTGGGTGGCCATCCCGCTCTTCATGGTCGGCTTCGGCCTCACGCTGATCGACTTCAACTTCCTGTGGCGCTACTTCGCCTGGGCCAACCAGACCATGGCCATGATCGCCCTCTGGGTCGCCGCCATGTACCTGGTCAAGCACGGGAAGTCGCACTGGGTCGCCTCGGTGCCGGCCGCGTTCATGACCGCCGTCTCCTTCACGTACATCCTGATGGCCCCTGAGGGCTTCAAGCTGCCGGTGGCCATCGCCTACCCGCTCGGCCTCGCCATTGCAGCCGCCATCACCCTCCTGTTTGCGATCAAGATCCGCCCGAACTACGGTGTCCTGCTGCCCCAGGGCGGCGACGACTAGCGAGGAACGGCATTCGACCCCCGGGCCTGCCTGGCCCGGGGGTCTGTTGCTCTTGGGGATCCCGCAGGGACGCGGCCCCGGGCCGGCCCGGCCGCCCTGCAGCCGCTAGAGCCCCAGGTGTTCGAGGAACTTGTCCGTCGCCTTGAGCCCCATACCGGTGAGCGGAACCACCACGCTGGATTCGGGACCCGCCAGCCCCTGCTCCGCCATCTGCCTGACCGCCGCGGGGGCCGCGGCGGCGGTGGGCTCCACGTAGATCCCCTTCTCGGCCAGTGCGCGGGCAGTCGCCCAGATCTCCTCCTCGGTCACCGTCAGGACGACGCCATCGCTATTGTAGATGGCCTCGAGAATGGCCCCGCCCTTCACCGGCTGGGCGATCACGATGCCCTCGGCTGCGCTCTCCCGCTTGGCCACGGCGGGCACGTCGTGCAGCCGCTGCCGCCACGCGTGGTAGACCGGGGCGCAGGCCGCCGCCTGGACGGCGGCGATGCGGGGCATGCGGGAGATGAGGCCGGCCTTCAGCAGGTCGGTGAAGCCGAGGTAGAGCCCGAGCACCAGGCTGCCGCCGCCGACGGGTGCGACGACCCAGTCGGGGGCCTGCCAGCTCTGCTGTTCGCAGATCTCGTAGGCCATGGTCTTCAGACCCGCGACGAAGTAGGGGCTCCAGTTGTGGCTGGCGTAGAAGGTCCGGCTGGCCGCTTCCACTGCGGCCCGGGTCGTGTCCTCGCGGGAGCCGTCCACCTTGACGAGATCGGCCCCGTACATGCGAATCTGCGCCGTCTTCCCCGCCGATGTGTAGCCCGGCACGTAGATGTGCGCCGTGATGCCGGCCCGGCGCGCGTAGGCGGCCACCGACGCGCCGGCGTTGCCGGAGGAGTCCTCCACGATCTCGGGGATGCCCCACTCCTTCAGCTTGCTGATCATGACGGCTGAACCCCGGTCCTTGAACGACCCCGTTGGGTTGAGGAAGTCCAGCTTCAGGAGGACGGGCCGGCCAAACAGCTCGTCGGCGACGAGGGGCGTGAAGCCCTCGCCGAGCGAGACCACGCAATCGCCTCGCTCGACGGCCAGCGCCTCACGGTACCGCCAGAGCGTCGGGGGGCGGGCGGTCAGGGAGTCCCGGGTGAACATCCGGTCGGACTGAAGCAGCAGGCAGGCGCCGCACTCACAGCGCCAGCGGGGCTCGGTCTCCGGGTATGTCTGATTGCAGCGACTGCAGGTGAGCATCTTTTTTCCCTCCTAGTGAACGGGGTCGGACCTGGCCGCCCCCCAGGCGTCCCAGCCATCCAGCGTGCAGGGCTCCGCATCGCCGGTGAGCACCGCCGCCAGCGGTCCCAGCCACGCCGCCCAGGGGTGGCCCCGCTCCCGGGCCAGCGCCACGTGCGGCCCGAGCTGAAAGCCGGGCGAGCGAACGCCGGCCTCGATGAGGCGGCGCAGGTTCCTGAGCGCCCACGGGCGCCGGTCCGCCTCGCCGTGGACCACCTGGTAGAACCAGACCTCCGCGGCGTCGGCGGTGGGCCGCTGCAGGGCGGGGTGCCGAAGGCACGCCTCCAGCATCCGGCGCCCCTCTTCCGCCGTCCCGCCGAGCAGCAGCACGCCGGCCAGGTTGGCCATGATCGCCCCGTTGCCGGGGTAGGCCTCCAGCGCCACCCGGTAGAGATCCGCGGCGTCGGCGTACGCCTGCTTCACGTCGGTCAGGAACAGGGCGTACTTGAACAGGGCGTTCCGGTGCAGCGGCGCCACCTCCAGGGCCCGCTGGTACAGAGCCTCGGCCCGTTCGTGTTCGCGCCGGACCTCGGTCAGGAAGGTCGCGTAGTTGGTCAGGTTCCCCGGGTGGAGCGGATCGGCCTCCAGGGCACGCCGGTAGTACTGCTCGGCCCGGTCCGCGTCGCCGGCGGCGTGCTCGAGGAAGTCGGCGTAGTCGCCCAGCAGCGCCGCGTTGTTCGGCGCGAGGCGGAGCGCGGCCTGATACTGCGCCTCGGCCTCACCGTAACGCCGGCGGACGGTCTCGAGGAACACGGCGTAGTTCCAGCGGGTGCGGGCATCCTCCGGGTCCCGGGCCAGCGCCCGGCGGTAGTATGCCTCGGCCAGGCCGTAGCGCCCCCGGAACCGCTCCAGGAAGAAGGCGTACCGGCCGAGCATCCGTGCGCGGGATCGCCGCATTCGGTCACCTCCTCCCCGAGCCCATGGGCAGCCACGGCCATGGGACGCTGCGTGTCATTCCTATGATACACCTGTTTCGGCCCCAGACGACTCCTGCGTCATGCGCAGGTGGTACGCAGGGGCAGCGAGTGCGCGCAGTAGAAAGGGGCCTCCGGGCGGAGGCCCCTAAATCTCAGGCGGGTCGATCCCCTGCATGCGCATCAGCATGAAGATCTGGCCCCGGTGATGGATCTCGTGCTCCATCACGTGGTAGATCACCCAGTCCATCGTCGCCCAGGGCATGTCGGGGTAAGGCATCGGCAGCTTCTGGCCCAGCTGGTTCACGGGCGTGTCCTTCAGCCACTCGACGGTGACCCGGTGGATCTCGGCCCAGTACGCCAGGAGGCTCTCCAGGTCCGCGAAGCGGCCGTGTTCCCAGCGCGCCTCCCACGGCGCCAGCTTCAGGGCGTTCCGGTACACCCAGACCCACTCCGCCTCCACCATGTGCTCGGCGAGGTGCAGTGCGCTGGAGTGCCAGCCCTCCGGTTTCCAGGCCAGCTGCTCCGGGGTCATGCGGCGCAGCGCGCTCACGGTGAACGGGCGCAGGTCGGTCTCCCAGTGGCGATACAGGTCAAAGGCCAGCATGTCGTGCCCCCCTTCCGAACGTGGCTACCGCCCGCCCAGGTACGCCGCGGCCACCCGCTGGTCCCGCGCCAGGTCCGCCGCCGGCCCGGAGAGCGGGATGCGGCCCGTCTCCACCACGTAGGCCCGGTGGGCGATGCGCAGGGCCTGCCGGGCGTTCTGCTCCACCAGCAGGACGGTGGTGCCCTCCTCATTGATTTGCCGAATCAGCCGGAATACCTCCGCCACTACCAGCGGGGCGAGCCCCATGGAGGGCTCGTCCAGAAGCAGGAGCTTCGGGCGGGCCATCAGCGCCCGGCCCATCACCAGCATCTGCTGCTCGCCGCCCGAGAGCGTGCCGGCGAGCTGGTTCCGCCGCTCCGCCAGCCGGGGGAAGCGGGCCAGGACCCGCTCCAGGTCGGCCTGCACCTCGCCGTCGCGGCGGGGGAAGGCGCCCATCAGAAGGTTCTCCAGCACCGTCATCCGGGCCAGCACCGCCCGGCCCTCGGGCACCTGGGCGATGCCCAGGGCGGTCACCCGGTCGGCCCGCAGCCCGTCGATGCGCCGCCCCTCGAACTCGATCGTCCCGGTGCGGGGGCGCACCAGCCCGGAGATCGCCCGCAGGATCGACGACTTGCCCGCGCCGTTGGCGCCGATCAGGGTGACGATCTCGCCGGACCCCACGTCCAGGTCGACGCCCCGTACCGCCACCACCGCCCCGTAGACGACCTCAAGCCCCCTGATCCGCAGCATCTTCGTCCCTCCCCAGGTAAGCCTCGATCACGTCGGGGTTGGCGCGGATCTCCGCCGGCGTCCCCTCCGCCAGCTTGCGGCCGAAGTTGAGCACGGCGATGCGGTCGCAGAGGTTCATCACCACGTGCATGTCGTGCTCGATGATGAGCACGCTGATCCCCCGGCGCTGGATGCGCCGCACCAGGTCGATCAGCTCCTCCGACTCGGTCTCGTTCATGCCCGCCGCCGGTTCGTCCAGGCAGAGCAGCCGCGGGCCCGTGGCCAGGGCCCGGGCGATCTCCAGCCGGCGCTGCTGCCCGTACGCCAGGCCCCCGGCCGGGGCGTCCACCAGGTCGGCGAGCCCGACGAACTCCAGCTCCGCCCGGGCCTTCGCCCAGGCCTCGGCCTCCTCCGCCCGGGTGCGGCCGGTGCGGAAGACGCTGCCCCACACGCCGCTCCTCGTCCGGCAGTGGGTGCCGACCACCACGTTCTCCAGCGCCGAGAGACTGCCGAAGAGCCGGATGTTCTGGAACGTGCGGGCCATGCCGAGGCGCGTGATCACGTGGGGCCTGCGCCCCGTGACCGGCTGGCCGGCGAAGGTGACGGAGCCGCCGCTGGGCGGCAGCAGGCCGGTGATCAGGTTGAACAGGGTGGTCTTGCCGGCGCCGTTGGGGCCGATGAGGCCGAAGATGGCCCCCTCGGGCACCGTCAGGTCCACCTCCGAGACGGCCACCAGGCCGCCGAACGTCCGGGTGAGGCCCCGGACCTCCAGGATCGGACGCGCGTACTCGGTCATGCCCTCGCCCCCTTCCGCCGCGGCGCAAACGTGAGCAGCCCCTGCGGCCGCAGGGCCACCACGACCATCAGCAGGAAACCGTAGAGGATCAGCCGGTAGTCGGAAAGGCGCGCCCCGAAGAGCGAGAAGTCCCGCAGGCCCTCGGAGAGGCCGATCAGGAGCGCCGCGCCCAGCACGGGGCCCAACGGCGTGGTGGAGCCGCCGACCACCACCAGGGTCAGCATCTCCACCGCCCGGCTGAAGGCGAACTCCGCCGGGGAAACGGAGAAGTTGATGTGCGCTACGAGACCGCCGGCCAGGCCGGCCAGCACGGCCCCCTGCACGAAGGCCAGGACCTTATAGTAGGTGATGTTGATGCCCATCGCCTCGGCGGCGATCTCGTCGATGCGGATGGCGGCGTAGGCCCGCCCCACCCGCCCGGCCGCCTGCCGGTAGACGAAGGCCAGGGCCAGCCCCAGCACCAGCAGGACGAAGAGCATCACGACCAGGTTGGCCAGCTGCGCGTGCGAGAGGCCGGCGGGCGGGGTGATCCCTGCGGCCTTCAGGCCGTTCTGCACCATGCGGCCGAGGCTGGGGATGTTCTTGATGCCCAGGGCGCCGCCCGCGAACTCCCAGTTCTGGAAGAGCACCCGCACGGTCTCGGTGAAGCCCAGCGTGGCGATGGCCAGGTAGACCCCGCGCAGCCGGAGGCTGGCGTAGCCCAGGGGAATCGCCACGATGGCCGGCACGAGGGCCGCGGCGGGCAGGGTGATCCAGACGGGGGCGCCGGCCTTGGTGGCCAGCAGGGCGGCCGTGTACGCCCCGAGCGCCATGAAGCCGGCATTGCCGAGCGTGAGCTGGCCGGTGGAGAGCACCAGGTAGACCGAGAGACCCAGGAGGGCGTTGACGCCCACGAAGGTCGCCACCTGCAGGTAGTAGTTGTTCAGCAGGACTGCCACGCTACGACCTCCTCACCGCTGCCGCGCTGATGCCGAACAGCCCCTGCGGGCGCAGGAGCAGCATGAGGAAGAGGAAGCCGAAGGCGACCGCGTCCTTGTAGCCGGCTCCGCCGTAGGCGACCGTGAGGGCCTCCAGCACGCCGATGATCAGCCCGCCGGCCACGGCGCCCTTCACGTTGCCGAGGCCGCCCAGGATGATCACCGCCAGGCCCTTCAGGCCGTAGGGCAGGCCCATCGTGGCGGAGACCGAGACGAACGAGAGGCCCACCAGCACGCCCGCCGCGCCGCCGAGGGCCGCGGCGAGCATGACCGTGGCCAGGATCACCGCCGAGACGTTCACCCCGAGGAGCGCCGCCGTCTCGGGGTTCTCCGAAACCGCCCGTACCGCGCGGCCGAGGCGTGTGCGGGAGAGCGTCCACTGCAGGGCGACCATCAGGAAGATCGAGACGCTGAGCACCACCAGCTGCGCGGTGGTCATCTGCAGGGGACCCAGCCGGATGACCCCCTCGCTCAGCGGCACCCGGAAGGAGAGCGGCTGGCCGTTGGTCGCCCGGACCATCAGGTTCTGCACCACCATGCCCAGCCCGATCGTGGAAATGAGGGGCGAGAGGTTGGTGCCGCCCTGCCGCCGGAGCGGCCGCAGGGCCGTGAACTCCAGGACCACACCCAACAGGGCGGCCCCCACCATGCCGCCGAGCAGGGCGGGCACGAGGGACCAGCCGAACAGGGTGACCAGGGCCCAGCCCACCATGGCCCCGATCATGAACAGTTCGCCGTGGGCCATGTTGATGATCTCCAGCACGCCGAAGATGAGGGTGTAGCCCAGGGCGACGAGGGCGTACGTGCCGCCCTGGGTGATGCCGTTCAGGATCTGCTGTAGAAGCACGTACCGAAGGACCTCCCTCTTGCGATGAGGGCGGGGGCGACTGCCCCCGCCCGCAACTCAGTCGAGTTCTGCGTGTTGCCCGTCACCGGCGCTAGTCGAGCTCGACGTACTTCCCGTCCTTGATCTGCAGGATGAACGGCGTCATCACCGGATCGCGGTTCTCGTCGAAGGAGAACCTGCCCGTGACCCCCTCGTAGTCGCGGATGGCGGCCAGGGCGTCGCGCACCGCGTCGCGGTCGGTGGAGCCGGCGGCCCGGATGGCCTCGGCGATGAGCATCATGCCGTCATAGGCCTGCGCGGCAAACTGGTCGGGGCCCTTGCCCATCTTGGCCGTGTGGTCGGCGACGAACTTCTCCACCTTCGCGTCGCTGCGCGCCGCGAACCAGGGCGAGCCCACCACGGCCCCCTCCACCGCGTCCTTGCCGACCTCGATCAGGGCCGGCGAGTTGAACCCGTTGCCGCCGATGAAGTGGCCGGTGTACCCCGCCTGCCGGGCCTGCACCATCAGCAGGGCGGCGGAGTTGTAGAGCGTGGAGATGAAGAACGCATCCGGGTTGGCCGCCATCACCTTGGTGACCTGCGGGCCGAACTCGGTGTCCTTCACGCTGAAGGTGGCCTCCTCCACGATCTCGACGCCGTTCTTCGCGAGTTCGGCCTTGAAGATGTCGGCGCCCGACCGCGACACGTCGTCGTCGTGGGCGTAGAGCACGGCCGCCCGCTTGATGCCGAACTTCTCCACAGACCGGGCAACGGTGTGCGGGATCACCTTCGCCTCAGGCAGCGAGTTGCGGAAGACGTACTCGCCGATGTCGGTGATGCCCGGCACGGTGGTCGAGACCCCGAGGATCGGCACGCCGCTGTCGTTGGCCACGGGCCCGGCGGAGAACATCTCCGTCGAGAGCGTGGGCCCGATGATCGCCACGACCTCGTCGCGGTCGATCAGCTTGCGGACGGCGGTGATGGCCTCGTCGCCGCTGCCCTGGCTGTCCTCGAAGATCACCTGGAGCTCGCGCCCGTTGATGCCGCCGGCCGCGTTGATGTCGGCCACCGCCAGCTCAACGCCGGCCCGCTGCGAGATCCCGTAGCCCGAGCTCGGGCCCGAGAGGATGAAGACCGCGCCCACCTTGATGGGATCCTGCGACTGCCCACCGCCCGAGTCGCCGCCCGATGCGGGCGCGCTGCCCTGCGAAGCGGCCGGGGCGTCGGTCGTACCGCCAGCGTTTTCGCTGCTGGGAGCCGCCCCCCCACAGGCGGCCAGGATCATGGCGCTGACCAGGAGCAGCGCCACCTTGGAAGCCATACGTCTCAACATGACCGAAGCCCCTCCCCTGACGACTGAATCATCGGCTTTCCCACAGTAGTGAGATAAACAGGAGATACTACATGTATGTTACTTATTCCTGCGTAGAAATAGGGACTTCGGTCGAATTTTTGGCCCTGGTCAGCGGCCGTGAACGGCCTCCCACGCCGCGGCGGCGATGCGCTCGATGGCTTGATCGGCCATGTACTCGCCCCCGCCGTAGGTCAGCACCACCAGGAGGTAGGGCCGCTCGGCCCAGACGATCGCCCCGTCGTGGTCGTAGCCCGCGTAGGTGCCGAACTTGTGGGTGACCAGCTCGGGCCGCGGCGTACCGGCCTGGATGCGCCCGGTGTAGGTGACCCGGCGAAGCGGCCTCAGCAGCTCCTCCGCCTGCTCGGGCCGCTCCCGGCTCAGCTCCCACAGGCGCAGCCACCAGGCGGCCTCGTCCGCCGCGGTGACGGGCGTGGACCCCTCCTCCGTGCGGGTGACCGGCCCGCCGATCTCGGTGGTGCAGTCCAGGAGCCCCTCCCACGTGAGGGTGCGGGCCAGCATTTTCGCGGCGACGTTGTTGGAGGAGATGAGGGAGCGGTCGACCAGGTTCCGCACGGTCCACCTGCTGCCGAACTCGGCCGCGGCGAAGCTGCCCGCCCCGACCGGTTCGTAGTCCGCCTCGGTGTAGGTGATGAGGGTGTCCCAGGTCAGCTCGCCCCGGCCGATGGCCTCCAGCACGCACAGGGTGACCGGGAGCTTGAACGTGGAGGCCGGCAGGTACGGGTCCCGCGCCCGGAACTCGTAGCGGCTGCCGGTGGTGAGGTCGACCGCGACAACGCTGATCCGCCCCGGGTACCCGGCGGCGATCGCGTAGACCGTCTCGTGCAGCCCCTGCCAGGGCTCCGGCACCTCGGCCGGCGGGTCGGGCAGGACCGGCTCCACGGGCTCCACGTGCATCGGCTGGTAGTCCGCGAGCGGATGCGTCGCCCGGGGAAGCGCCTCCGCCGCCGGCGCCGCCCGCCCATGGTCCGCCTGCGCGGAGCCCGCCGCCCCATGCCCTGCTGCCGGCTGCCTGCCGGCGTCGCCCGGCCCGTCCTCCTCCTTTCCCGCCCCCGCTTCTCCCTCCGCCCCGGTGGCCGGCATCCCTCCGCCGCCCGTGCCACCGCCCCCGGCCAGCGCCGCATGCGCCTGCGGCCGGGACGCGAGAACGGCCGGCTCCGCCTGCTGCACGAGCAGCCAGACGCCGCCGGCCATCACCGACAGACCCACCACGCCCCACAGCACGCCGAGGATCACAGCCTGACGCACGCTCTGTCCACCCCTGACCGACGTTTCTCTCTCATGAGACGTCACCCCGGGTGCGTGGGTTGCGGCTAAATGCGGAGTATTCTGACTACACCACGCACTAAAAAGGGCGGTCGGGAAGACCGCCCTTTGACTCGTATCCTAGGCCCCAGGCTTGGTCCAGCTGTCGGTGTTCTTCATCTCCGCCCCGGGATGCAGCCGGTTGAACTTGGCCGTCAGGCTATCGACGTCGTCGACGTTGTCCTCATCCGGGATGATGCTCTCGACCGGGCAAACGGCCATGCACTGAGACTCGCTGTAGAAGCCGTAGCACTCGGTGCACTTCTCAGGATCGATGACGTAGATGGTGTCGCCCGGGCTGATTGCCTCGTTGGGGCATTCCGGTTCGCAAGCGCCGCACGAGATGCAAGTATCGATAATCTTTACGGCCACGGATCCTCTCCTCCTTTGAGGCGCACGCCGACATCGCTGTGGAGTGCAACCCTAATGGTAACGTTGCCCCTCAAACCCCACACGGGTATGCAAAACACACTATAAGGATACCGTTCGAGCACATAGCAGTCAAGCCACCCGGGGCCGTTTTCTGGGTGAGAATGGTTATCAGCGGCAGCCATACCCCAGGCTCAGCCCCCCTCCGACGGGCGCAGGATGGCCACCTGGTCCCCGTGGGCCAGCACGCGGTCGGGCCGCGCATTGCGGCCGTTGACCAGGGTGACCACGTCGGTCTCCACGAGTCCCACCAGGGCGGGCAGGTCCGCGACCGTCGTCCCCTCGGGCACCGACGCCGTGCCCGCCCACCGGCGCGCCCCCCGCACGGGAACGTAGACCTCCAGATGAATGGTCACTTCTCCTGCCATATGGCGTCCAGCTCCTCCTGCGGAACGTCGAAGACCGCGTTGTGCGGCGGGAGCGGCACCTCCCGCATCCACTCGGGCAGCCGGTCGGTCTCGGGCCCCAGGCCCGCCCGGCGGTTGAACGCCACCTCGATCCGGATGGTGTCGAGCGCCAGCGTGCGCAGGTCCTCCGCCGACACCTCCGCGGCGAACCGGGCCCGGATCAGCTCCAGGAAATGCGCTTCGTGGGGAACGTAGGCCGCCCGGGAGAAGCTGCACATCCCCAGCGAGTCGAGCAGCGCCGCGGTGATCTGCAGCTCCCGGCTGAGCGCGACCTTCCCGGCCGGGTCGAGATGGTCCACCCGGGCGCCGATGGAGTTGCCCGCGGTGTGGTCCGCCCCCATCGGGCTGGTCGCGTAGGTGACGCCGTTGCCCTTGATGACCCGAGGGTCGTAGGCGGCCATCGCCTGCCCCTTGACGACCGGCACCTCCCGCACGCCGAGCACGCGGCCCACCGTGGCCGTCCCGGCGCCGATCAGCCGGCCCACCGGCGTACCCCGCCGCATCTGATCGAAGAGGTCGAGCACGCCGTCCATGTCGCCGAAGGGCAGGAGCCCGCCCGCCATCGCGACCCCGATGGCGGCCCCCGTCTCGATGGTGTCGATGCCCAGGTCGTTGCACTCCCACAGGAACCGGGCGATGGCATCGAAGTCGAAGATCTCCAGGTTGGCGCCGAGCAGCGTGTTGGTCTCGAACTCCATGGCCGAGGCCACCTCGCGGCCGTCGGGTCCGACCCAGGTGTTCGAGCACTGGATCGCGCACCCGGTCATGCAGGAGTGGCTGACCAGCCCGCCCCGCTCCCGGATGACGTCGGCCATCAGGATGCCCGTGATCGCCTCGGTGGCCGCGTCCTGCCCCCTGCTGAAGCTGCGGATGGGCAGCCCGCCCAGCTTGTTGACCAGCTCGAGGGTGGCCGCGGTGCCGAAGTTGCGGTACCGGGCGATGGCCGGGCTGTCCTTCAGCTCCAGCAGGTACGGCCGGGTGTGCTCCCGCCAGCGCGCCGGCTCGGCCATCCCGGGTGCGGCGCCTCCGCCCGGGTCCAGCACCACCAGCGCCTTCAGCCCCTTGGCGCCCATTACGGCGCCGAGCCCGCCCCGGGCTGCGACGCGGCTCGGCCGCCCCTCCGGGTCGGTGTTGGCGATGCCCGCCACGTTCAGGCGCATCTCGCAGGCGGGGCCGGCGAGCGCGAGGGCGGCCCGCCGCCCGAACCGGGCCAGGAGCCGCTCCGCCGCGGCGTAATTGCCGAGGCCCACCAGGTCGCCGGCCGGCTCCAGGCGGCAGCCCTCCGGACCGACGACGGCGATGTACCACGCGCCCGGCTGCGGGGCGCCCTGCACCACCACGGCGCGGATGCCCCACTGCGCCAGCCGCAGGGCCGTGTTGCCGCCGGCGTTCGCCTCCTTGATGCCGCCGGTCAGGGGCGACTTGCCCCCGGCGGAGATCCGGTTCGAACTCGAAAGCACCGTACCGGAGAGCAGGCCGGGGGCGAGCACGAGCCGGTTGTGCGGCCCCAGCGGGTCGCAGAGCGGGTCGACCTCGTCCGCGACGATGCGGCTGGTCAGCGCCCGCCCGCCCAGGAGCCGGTATGCCTCCGGCAGCGGCTCCAGGCGCGCCTCCCCGGTCGTCATGTCAATGCGCACGATCTGTTCCATGAGTGAAGCGCCTCCCTACTGCCGCCATGATTCGACGGCAGTAGGGAGGCTTCCTCTATCCGGCCATACCCGCTGCCAGCGCCTTGCGGTTCGCTTCCTCGGTGCCGCGGGGCACGCTCTCCAGCATCGCCTCCGTGAGCGCCTCGTCGCTGACCAGCTTGCAGATCCGGTTCAGGACACCCAGGGCCACGATGTTGGCGGTGATGGCCCGGCCGGTGGTCTCACGGGCCAGGCGGGTGATCTCCACCCGGTGCACCTCGCCGTCCACCGCCGGCACGGTGTGCACGAACTGCGGGTCGACGATGAAGGTGCCGCCGGGGCGGAGCTTGGTGTGGAACTTGTCCGCCGCCTCCTGGGTCATGGCCAGAATCACATCCGCCTGCGTCACCTTCGGGAAGTCGATGACCTCCGTGTCCAGGATGACCTCGGCGCGGCTGGCGCCGCCCCGGGCCTCCGGCCCGTACGACTGGGTCTGGGTGACCTCGTAGCCGTCGATGATGCCGGCCTTCGCCAGGATGATGCCGGCCAGAATCATCCCCTGGCCGCCTGAGCCCGTCAGCATGATCTGCTTCACTCGTGGCCACCTGCCTTCCCGATGACCCCGTCATAGAGCTTCGTGTACTCGGGCCGCGGACGGTGCCACAGCTCGCCCACCACGATCTTGCCGGCCAGCTCCTCCGGAGCCATCGAGGCCGCCTTGCTGGCGGGCACCGTCCGCTCGTGCATGAGCTTCATCATGTTGAACGGATCGCCCAGCTTGTTCTTCCGGCCGAAGTAGGTGGGGCACTGCACCAGGGCCTCGATGAACGAGAACCCGTCGTTCTCCAGCCCCTTCGCGATCAGCCGCTCCAGCTGCCGGGCGTGGTAACTGGTCTCCCGCGCCACGTAGCTGGCGCCGGCCGCCCGGACGAGCTCGCACAGGTCGAACGGGGTATCGATGTTGCCGTACGGGGCCGTGGTGGCGTAGGCGTCGGTCGGGGTAAGCGGCGAGTACTGCCCGCTGGTCATGCCGTAGATCGTGTTGTTGAAGCAGATGCAGGTGATGCCGATGTTGCGCCGGGCGGCGTGGATCAGGTGGTTGCCGCCGATGGCCGCGGCGTCGCCGTCACCGGAGATGACGATGACGTGAAGCTCAGGATTGGCCAGCTTGATGCCGGTGGCGAAGGCGAGCGCCCGGCCGTGGGTGGTGTGCAGCGTGTCGAAGTCCACGTAGCCCGCCGCACGGGACGAACAGCCGATGCCGCTCACGATGACGGTCCGGTCCTGGGGGAGCCCCACCCGATGGATCGCCCGGAGCAGGGCCTGAAGCGCGATGCCGTGCCCGCAGCCGGGGCACCAGATGTGCGGCATCTTGGCCGTGCGCAGATAGCGCCTGACGGGAACCTTGCCTGCAATCGCCACCTCAGAACACCTCCTCGATCGCCGTGAGGATCTCGCCCGGGGTGAGCGGTTCCCCGGCCACCTTGTTCACCGGGATGACGTGCGTGGTCCCGCGGGCCGCCCGCGCCACTTCGCGAGCCATCTGCCCCAGGTTGAGCTCGGGCACCACGACGGCCCGCCGGCCGGCCACCGCGGCGTGCACCCGCTCGTCGTGGAACGGCCAGATCGTGACCGGCCGGTAGAGCCCGACCTTCAGGCCCTTCGCCCGCGCCTCGCGCACCGCGCGGCGCGCCGCCCGGGCGGTTCCGCCGTAGGCGAACACGACGACCTCCGCGTCGGCGACGCCGTCCTCCTCCGCCTCGTAGATCTCGTCCAGGTGGTTCATCACCTTGCTGGTCAAACGGCGCACGGCGGCCTCCACGACCTTCGGGTTGGTGGAGGGGAAGCCGTCCTCGCCGTGGGTCAGGCCGGTGACGTGGATCCGATACCCCATGCCGAAGTCGGGGATCACCGGCACGCCGTCCGGGCCGGGACGGTAGGCCTTGTGCTCGCCCGGAGGCAGCGTGGGCCGGGCCCGGTTCACGATGGTGAGCTCAGACGGATCAGGCAGCGTGACCGATTCCCGCAGGTGGCCGATGATCTCGTCGGCCAGCAGGATGACGGGCATGCGGAACCGCTCCGCCAGGTTGAAGGCCCGCACCGCCACACGGTAGGCCTCCTCCACCGAAGCCGGGCAGAGGGCGATGGACGCGTAGTCACCGTGGGCGCCGTAGCGGGCCTGCATCACGTCTCCCTGCGCAGGGGCCGTCGCCACGCCGGTGCTGGGCCCCTGGCGCTGCACGTCGACCACCACGCACGGAACCTCGGTGGCAATGGCATAGCCCAGGTTCTCCTGCTTCAGCGAGAAGCCCGGGCCCGAGGTGGCGGTCATGGCCTTGCGCCCCGCGAGCGAGGCGCCCACCACCGCCGCCATGGAGGCAATCTCGTCCTCCATCTGGATGAATCGGCCGCCTACTGCGGGCAGCCGCTCGCTGGCGAGCTCGGCGATCTCGGTCGAGGGGGTGATCGGATAACCGGCGAAGAAGCGCATGCCGGCCGCAATCGCGCCCTCCACGATCGCCTCATTGCCCTGCATGAGGACCTTTCTGCGGACGGATGTGGCGGGGCTAGCCATGCACGCTCACCTCCTCGAGTTCCTCGACGTCGATGGCGAAGTCCGGACAGAAGATCTCGCAGTTGAGACAGCCGGTGCACTCGTCCGCCGCCCGGACGCTCGCCTTCTGCCGGTCGTCGAGCGCGAGCACCTGCTTGGGACAGATCTGAACGCAGATTTCGCAACCCTTGCAGTACGCCTTGTTGATGGCGATGGTGAAACGTCTCGGCTTGCTTGCCATCGGACCTCCTCCATTCCGCCGTTCTCCTATCATCGTAATCAATCTTCATAAGCATGTGGTGTTCATTGAGCAGATTAAGCCAACGGGTTTAACTGGTGGCACTTTCGGTTACCCCCTGATCACGCCCCTTCCTGATATCTTTTCGTCATTTCTTTCATTTAGGCCGCTAATTACAATTACTGTAAGGCCACCTTCTGGGCTCCGGCCCGGTCCCACTGTCCCTGTGATCCCGCCCCGGCACCCAGCACAAGAACGGCACCGATCACACACCTGCTTGGCCACGTCAAGCGTCGCTCCCACGCAGCGTCACCGAAACCGCACTCGCAGGCCCTCTCGCGCATCCGCGGCCGGCCCGGCCGGCCGCTCGGCAGCGGCAAGCAGTCATCCTCTGGAGGTGCTCGGACTGTGAAGAAGTGGTTGAGTATTGTGGTGGCCTTCGCTCTTCTGTTCCTCGTCGGTTTCCTCTGGACTCCGCCGGAAGGCCTGTCCCCTGAAGGGCAGCGCGCACTGGGCATCGCCCTGTTCGCCATCGTCGTCTGGTTCACGCAGGCGATGAGCGACGCGGTCTCGGGAATCTTCATCGTCTTCCTGCTCGCGGTGACCGGCGCGGTATCGCTCTCCGGCTCGCTTTCGGGGTACTCCAACACGTCGCTCTGGCTCATCGTCATCGGCTTCGTCATGGCCGCGGCCATGGAGAAGACCGGCCTCTCCCGCCGCATCGCGCTGCAGATGCTGCGGGCGGTGGGCGGGCGCAGCATCGCCACCTACTGGGCCGTCTTCGCGGTCATGGTGGTGCTGACCTTCCTGGTGCCCTCCATCACGGCCCGCACGCTGCTGATGCTGCCGATCCTGCTCGGTATCGGCGAGGCGTTCGGCGCGAAGGAGGACAGCAAGCTGATGCGGGGCCTGCTGTTCATCGTGGCCATCGCCGGCACGGCGCTCTCGATCGGCGTCCTGACCGCCCACGTCGGCAACCCCACGACGGCCGCCTTCATCGAGGAGGCCACGGGGCAGTACATCGGCTGGGCCACCTGGTTCAAGTACGGCTTCCCGCCCGCGCTGATCCTGGGCATCATCTTCGTCTTCCTGATCATCTGGATGTGGAAGCCTGAGCAGGAGGATCTCGGCGGCGGCATCTCCTATCTGGATCGGGAGATCCAGAAACTCGGCCCGATCACCCGCGACGAGATCTACGTGCTCGTCGTCTTCCTGGCCACCGTGATCCTGTGGGCCACCGACTCCTTCCACGGCATCAAGGCCGTCGTCGTCGGCTTCGGCACCATGGCCGCCCTGCTTCTGCCGGGCGTCGGGCCCATCACCTGGAAGGAAGCGCAGGCCCGGGTACCGTGGAATGTGTTCATTCTGTACGGCGCCGGCCTGTCCATGGGCAGCGCCCTGGCCTCGTCCGGTGCGGCGGCATGGCTGGCCAGCGTGGGCCTCTCGCCCATCGCCCACCTGCCCCTCACCGTCCAGGCGGTCTGCCTGATCTGGCTGGTCACCGCCCTGCAGGTCTTCTTCACCGGCGGCGGTCCCAAGACCACGGCGCTCACGCCGGTCATCATCGCCCACGCCACGGCCATCGGGGTCAACCCGCTGTTCCTGGCGCTGCCGCTGGGCCTCAACATGCACCACCAGTACATGCTGCCCGTGTCCAACATGCCCAACGCCGTGATCACCGGTACCCCGTACGTCCCGATGAAGGACCTGCTGAAGACCGGTGTCGTGGCCAGCATCGTGGCCTGCGTCTTCTTCTCGATCGTGGTCTTCACGTACTGGTCGTGGGTCGGCCTGTTCTGACACTCATGGGATAAGGGGGCATTCCGTTGACGGCTGGACTAGCTTCTGATCTGCGTCAGCTCCTGCCCCGGGAGCAGGTGCTGGACTCGACGGAGGACCGGTTCCTGTACGCCTATGATGCAACCAGCACGAAAGCCGTTCCCGACGTCGTCGTGCTGGCCCGCTCGGCGCAGGACGTGTCGGCCGTGATGAAGTACGCCACGGAGCACGGGGTGCCGGTCGTGCCCCGGGGCGCCGGTTCGGGCCTCTCGGGCGGCGCGGTTCCGGCGAAGGGCGGCATCGCCCTCTCGCTGGCGCCGATGAACCGCATCAAGGAGATCGACCTGGCCAACATGGTGGCCGTCGTCGAACCCGGGGTGATCGTCGGCGACCTCCAGAAGGCGGCCGATGAGGCGGGCGTCTACTACCCGCCCGACCCCGGCAGCCAGGCCTACTGCACCATCGGCGGGAGCATCGCCGAGAACGCCGGTGGGATGCACTGCCTGAAGTACGGCGTCACAAAGGACTACGTGATGGGCCTCGAGGTCGTGCTGCCGAACGGCGACATCGTTCACCTGGGCGGCAAGCAGATCAAGAATGTCACGGGCTACAACCTCGTGCAGCTCTTCGTCGGATCCGAAGGCACCCTCGGCGTCATCACCGAGGCCATCCTGAAGCTCATCCCCAAGCCGCGGGCGAAGAAGACCATGCTGGCCATCTTCGACCAGCTGGACACCGCCGCCGAGGCCGTGACCGGCATCCTGCACGCCGGGGTCATCCCCGCGGCGCTGGAGATCATGGACAACCGGTCAATCGTCGCGGTGGAGGACCACCTGCACCTGGGGCTGCCCCGGGACGCCGAGGCCATCCTGCTGATCGAGGCCGACGGCATGCCCGAGGCGGTGGAGGCCGAGGCCGCCACCATCGAGCGGGTCTGCCGGGACGTGGGTGTACGGGAGTTCAAGACGGCCCGGAACGCCCAGGAGTCGAACGATCTGTGGAAGGCCCGCCGGGCCATCTCGCCGGCGATCTCCAGGCTGCGCCCGACCAAGATGGGCGAGGACATCAGCGTGCCCCGCAGCGCCATCCCCGAGATGGTGCGGCGGGTGCAGAAGATCGGCGACGAGTTCAACCTGCCGATCGTCATCTTCGGACACGCCGGCGACGGCAACCTGCACCCCAACATCCTGACCGACCGGCGCGACGCCGTCGAGATGGAGCGGGTGGAGAAGGCCATCGCGGCCATCTTCGACGCGGCAGTCGAACTGGGCGGCACGCTCAGCGGCGAGCACGGCATCGGCCTCAGCAAGCAGCCCTTCCTCGGCAAGGCGCTGACCCCCGAGACGATCAACCTGATGAAGACACTCAAGCAGGCGCTCGATCCGCGCGGGGTGTTGAATCCAGGTAAGATCTGGGGGTGACGATCGTGCAGATCACAGACCTGGCCGGACTCTACCGCTGCAACAAATGCGGAACCTGTACCACCATCTGCCCGCTATACAACCACACGCAGCTTGAGGGCATGGCCGCGCGCGGCAAGGTCGCCCTGATCGAGGCGGTCGTCGACGGCACCCTCCGGGTCACCCCCGCGCTGCGGGACAAGCTCTCCGACTGCCTGCTCTGCGGGGCCTGCAAGAAGAGCTGTCCCTGCTCGGTGCCGACCACGGACCTCTTCCTGGAGGCCCGGAAGGAGGCGACCCGGGAGCTGGGCCTCCCCCTGTTCTCGCGGGCGGTGGTCACCGCCTTCGGCTCCCCGGCCCTCCTCGGCATGGGCACCTGGGGCGGTGCGCTGCTCCAGCGGATGGGCGCCCTCGGATGGGCGCCGCCCATCTCACGGCCTCCTTACCAGAGCCGGCGGCTGCCGGCGGGGCCCGAGACCGGGGCGAAGATGCGGGTCGCCTACTACGCCGGCTGCATGATGAACTACGTCTACGCCGACGTGGCGGAGACCACGCACCGGGTGCTGGTGCACAACGGCTACCGGGTCGAATCGCCAAAGGTGGAGTGCTGCGGCATGCCCAACCGGGCGCTGGGCGACCACGAGGGGGCGCTTCGGCACGCCCGGCACAACGTGGACGCCCTGGCGGGCTATGACGCCATCGTGACCGACTGCGGCAGTTGCGGTTCGGCCCTGAAGGAGTACGGCCACCTGCTGGCCGGCGACCCCGGGTACGCCGAGAAGGCCAAGGCGGTCTCCAACCGGGTCTACGACGTCGCCGAGTTCCTGGTGAAGTTCGGCTACGCGGAGCCGGAGCGGAAGGTGGAGGCCCGGGTGACCTACCACGACTCCTGCCACATGGTGCGGGAGCAGAAGGTGGCGAAGCAGCCGCGGGATATCCTGAAGTCCATCCCCGGCGTCGACTACGTGGAGATGAAGGGCGCCGACGTCTGCTGCGGCGGGGGCGGCTCCTTCGCCTTCACCCACCCCGAGCTGGGCCGGAAGGTCGGGGCAACCAAGGCCGCCAACATCCGCGACACCGAAGCGACCATCGTGGCCACCGGCTGCCCGAGCTGCTCCATGCAGATCGCCGCCTCGCTGCGGCAGGCCGGCGTGAAGGCCCAGTTGCGCCACCCCGTCGAGCTCCTGGCGCGGTCCTACGGCCTGCTCGAGGACTGACCGGCGGCGGCGACACGAGAGCAAGAGAGGCTGCAGACGAACGCGCCCGGTTTCCCGAACGGGAAGCCGGGCGCTGCCCTTTGCATGCGGTGTTCCTCCCCCTCCGGGCGGGTGGCGCGGCCCGGGGATGGACAAACTGAGGCTGCAGTACATCTCCCGGAGGTCGATCCCATGCAGAACGACGATCTGAAGCACGCCTGCGACTACATCGTCTCCGAGCTGAACCGCATCGAAACGGTGGCGGGAACCCTCGCCATGATCGAGCGGGAACACTACGACACCCTGAACCGGTTCGACCACCGCGAGCTGCTGGACGTGGCGGTGGAGGAGCAAAGCGCCGCCCGGCAGCTCAGCATGGTCAAACAGGTCTGCGGACAGCTCGTTCAGAAGATGACCGAGATCCAGGAGGCCATCGGAGGGGCCGGGCATGGTTCGTCTCATTGAGAACTGGCTCCGCTCGGCCGTCAACGAGACGGTCGACAAGGCGCTGACCCGGCTGTTGCGGGACCAGTACACCGAGTCGCTCGCCGAGATGCTCCCTTCGCTACAGAAGGTGGGTTCCGTCCCCTTCGTCGAGCTGCTCATGCGGGCGGGCAAGGGCGCGCCGGTGCCACGCCCGCTGGGCAGCCCCCTGCGCCTCTCGCCCTGGGACCAGCTGCTCTTCAACCCGGTGCACCTCTGCCGCTTCCCGACGCCCGAGAGCGTGCCGGTGGCCACGTCGGTGACCATCGGCCCCCGGGCGCGGCGGCCGCTCACCGTTGCCATCCCCATCCTCATTGCCGCCATGTCCTTCGGCGGCGCCCTGAGCAAGCGGGCGAAGATCGCCCTGGCCCGGGCGGCCACCGCGGTGGGCACCGCGACCAACACCGGCGAGGCCGGACTGCTGGCGGAAGAGCGCGCGGCGGCCCGGCTGCTGATCGGCCAGTACAACCGCGGGGGCTGGCTGAACGCCCCAGAGAAGTACCGGCAGCTGGACGCCATCGAGATCCAGCTCGGCCAGGGAGCGCAGGGCTCCACCTCCCAGCGCACCTCCGCGAAGAAGATCGGGCCCGACTTCCGCCGGGCCTTCGGACTGCGGGAAGGCGAGGACGCCGTCATCCACGCCCGCCTGCCCGGCGTCAACTCCCGGGAGGACTTCATCCAGCTGGTGCGGCGGCTCAGGGCCGAAACCGGCGTGCCCGTGGGGCTGAAGATCGCCGCGACCCACCACCTGGAGCGGGAGCTGGCGGTGGCCCTGGAGGCCGGCGTGGACTTCGTGACGGTGGACGGCGCCGAGGGCGGCACCCACGGCGGGGCCCCGACGCTGCAGGACGATCTCGGCCTGCCCACGCTCTACGCGGTGGCCCGGGCGCGGGACTACCTGGCGCGCCAACGGGCCACCGGCGACGTGAGCCTGATCGCCGCCGGCGGCCTGATCACCCCCGGCCGGATGCTGAAGGCCATGGCCCTGGGGGCCGACGCCGTCTACATCGGCACCGCCGCCGTCATCGCCCTCATCAGCGACCAGGCGGTGGAGGCCCTGCCCTTCGAACCGCCGACCAGCATGGTGATCTACGACGGCAAGCTGACCGATCAGCTGGACGAGGGGCGGGCGGCGCGCAGCCTGCAGCGGTTCCTGAACGCGTGCGTCACCGAGATGGAGCAGGTGGCGGCCTCGCTGGGACGCACGGCCCTGGCCGACGTCGGCAAGTCCGACCTCTGCGCCCTCGACCCGGTGCTGGCCCGGGCGACCGGCGTTCAGCTGGGGCTCACGGCGCCCGACCAGCAGTACCGTCTCTTCCCCGAGATCACCGACCGGGAGCATCCTGACCCGCAGCTTCCCCTCCGCCGGCATCCCGACTCCCCGGATCCCGGCTCGCGGCATCCCGGCGGGCCGCTGCAGGCCACGCCGCCGCGCGCCGCGTCACCCGCGCAGGGGGACCCGCCCCAGCCCGTGCACTAGGCGCGCCCGGGGTCGGGCCTGAGCCGCAGCGCCCCCCAGATGCCGCCTGCGGCGGCGGGGAAGGCAGCGGCGAAGGCGAGGGCGTAGAGCGGCAGGCTCGTGCCCGGCACCCGGTCGGCCACGAGGCCGTGGGCGAACAGGACGGCCACCATGGCGACGGAACCCGCCGCAAAGAGCCGGAACGCCCACCGCGAGGCCGGACCGCGCACCTCGGCGATCGCCCCGAGCAGTGCGCCGGAGACCACGAGCAGCAGCTTCAGGTGCAGGAAGCCGATCACCAGGCTGCGGTTCAGGGCCAGGTCGGTCCCGACGGGCAGCAGCGGCGCGAACTCCAGCACCGCCTTCACCGCCAGGCTGAGCCCCGCGAGCCGCCACCAGGGCCGGGCGTGTTCCGGCAACCGCAGCCGCCGGGCGAAGCCCAGGAACGTCAGCTGAACGAGCCCCAGCAGGGCGCCGGCGACCAGCGCCACCGGCACCAGCGGCCCCTCCAGCCCCCGGGGAACCAGCATCCGCAGGGCGGCCGGCCCGTTGAGCACCAGGGCGGCCACGGCCAGCCGGGTGAGCAGGGGCCGGGCCTCGTCCCGCACCCCCGCCAGGGCCAGGACGGCGCCCATCAGCCCCACCTCCAGCCAGCCGTCGCCGAAGTACTGCAGGAAGAGGTAGACGCCGGCCTGGTAGAGCAGCGGGAACGCCGAGTCGAGCACCGCCTCCGAGATGATGACCAGCGTCGTGCCGGTGATTGAGAGCAGAAGGAGCAGCACCGCCGCGCCCATGAACCGGAGCGGGACGGGCCACGTGCGCACGGGGGCCCCGCGCACCTCCCGCCGGAAGACGACGGCGAAGAGGACCCACATCACCTCGTTCAGCGCGGCGAAGGCGATGGAGGGTCCGTTGTACCCCCACCATGCGAAGGTCACCAGGGCGCCGCCCACGGCCCACGGCGCGAGGCGCAGGAGCCAGGTCAGGGGGCGGGAACCGGCCACGGGCCGGCCGGTGAAGAAGGGCAGAAGCTGCAGGATGAGCCCCATGAGCCCCAGGCCCGCCCAGCCGAAGTAGGCGGTGTGGCTGTGGGCGTGGATCAGGTTGCCCCAGTAGAAGGGGCCGGGGGTGTACAGCCACACGAAGGCCGAGCGGATGAGAACGCCCAGGGGCAGCACCACCGTCAGCCACCACGACGAAGCGCTGAGCAGTGCGCGAGCCGCGTGCATCGGCGTTGACCTCCCGTCAGGACGCATGCTTCGCCTCCACAATAGCCCAACGGGCCCCATCGGGCCCGTGACGCGGATCACAGGATGCAACAAGGCCCCCACCGGGAGGTGGGAGCCTGCGGCGGTCACTTGGTCGAGAGCCGGTTCCGCTGGGGCTGGGCGATCAACCCCCAGGTCCTCAGCGCCTCCAGCATGCCGTAGATCTGGATCACCGGCATGATGAGGGCGCTGACGAAGAACGTCGTCCGGAACACGGAGGGATCGGCGTAGAATGCGACGACCAGGAGGTTCATGCCCAGGTAACCGGCGATCGTGAGGGCGGCGACGCCGAGGTACGACAGGAAGAAAAGCGCCGCGCCCAGGCGGCGCAGCCCCGAAAGGAGCGCCAGCACCGCCGACGTGGGCACCACCAGCATCAGGAACGCCAGCAGCACCTCGTAGACCGCGCCCGGCCGTCCGGAAAGGCCCACGGTGCTCGCCGCATGCACCGCGGCGGCGGCTACGTGCAGGACGAGGAGCGGCAGGAGATCACGCACCGTCTTCCAACCCATGCCTCATCGCCTCCCCGCCGCGCACAACGCCCTGCTGGCGACAGTATAACCGCCCGGAAATGCCGCTCCAATCGGTGCCGACAGCGATTCGTGGGGCTCCGTCATGGAGCGGATGTCCTAAGACCCCAACAGTAGCGGCCGCCCGAAACCGGGCGGCCGCCATAGCCCAAAAGGATCAGGAGAAAAGTTGCTCCAGTTTGGGGCCGAGGTTCTGGAGTCCCTTGTCTCCTGCGGCCCGGAAGAAAAGGTTCCCCTGGGCGTCGAAGAGAAAGAAGGCAGGGACGAACTGATTCTGGAACGCCTGCGCCAGGGCGTGCCGGTGATCGAGAAGCACCGGCTGGGTGATTCCGTACTGCCGGATGTCGCGCTCGACCTTGGCCGTGTCCAGGTCGCCCTCCTCCTTCGGCATGTGGATGGCGACCACCCTGAGCCCCTTCGGCTGGTACAGGTCGCGGTACCGCAGGACCTCGTCCATGACCTCGTGACAGATGTGGCACGAGACGGACCAGAAGTGCACCAGCGTCGGGTGTCCGGCCAGAGCGCCGGGATCGAAACCTTCGGCGTTGTACGACCCGGTCGCCCCCTCAAGCGGCGGCATCGGGCTGCCAAGGCGCATCGGCATGAAGCAGGCCTCCCTTGCTACACCTGGAGCAGCGCGTCGCCGGGCTTCCAGTTGGCCGGGCACAGGCCGCCGGCCTGCAGGGCCTCGAGCACGCGCAGGACCTCATCGACGTTGCGGCCGATGTTGTTGTCATGGACGAGCTGGTAGCGAACGGTGCCCTCGGGGTCGATGATGAAGAGGCCGCGCAGGGCGACACCCTCCTCCTCGATCAGAACGCCGTAGGCCTTGGAGACCTCCTTGGTGATGTCGGAGGCCAGCGGGTAGTTGACGGGGCCGAGGCCGCCCTCCTCCCGCGGGGTCTTGATCCAGGCCCTGTGCGAGTAGACCGAGTCGACCGACACGCCGAGGATCTCGGCATCCAGGTCCTTGAACTCCTGGACGCGGTCGTTGAAGGCCGTGATCTCGGTGGGGCAGACGAAGGTGAAGTCCAGCGGGTAGAAGAACAGGACGAGCCACTTGCCCCGGTAATCGGCCAGGCTGACGGTCTGATCGAGCTTGTCCAGGTCCTTCGTGGACGGCATCGTGAAGTCCGGAGCCGGCTTACCAACCAGTCGCATGTAGCAGAGACCTCCTTGCAACTTAGAATCAATCTAAGGGACTCCGTTCTTGTGACGCCCCGGACATGCCCGTGGTTACGTCTTGAAAGTTACGACTATATCAAGACACAACCGGGCGGTGTCGACATGGGCGGCGCCAGACCCAGTATCTCCAATGTTGATGTTTGCCATACCGACTGCTTGGAAAGGAGCGTGCCGGCATGACAACGAGAGCGCTGGTGATGGGAGGCGGCGGTGTCCTGGGCATCGCCTGGATGGTCGGGCTGGCCGCCTCCTGGAAGGAAGCCAACGTGGACCTGGCCCGGGCCGACCTGGTGGTGGGCACGTCGGCCGGCTCCGTGGTCGGGACCCTCATCCGGTACGGGGTCGATCCCGCACAGCTCACGGCCCTGGTGACGGCCGGCATGGGCCTGCCGCCCGCCGCCGTGGCCAAGGTGGCGACCGGCGCCGGCCTCAGCGAGGACGAGTGGGTCGGGCTGTTCCAGGCGCCCCTGGGCGATGCGCCGTGGCCGCCCCGACCCCTGCGCATCTCGGCCGTCGACGTGGAGACGGGCGAGCCGGTGATGTGGACCCGGGAATCCGGTGTGCCCATCGCCCGCGCCCTGGCCTCCAGCTGCGCCGTGCCCAACCTGCTGCCCACGGTGCTCATCAACGGGCGCCGGTACCTGGACGGCGGAGCGCGTTCGGGCACGCACGCCGACCAGGCCGCGGGGTACGACCGGGTGCTCATCGTCGCGCCCATGGGCGTGCCCAAGTACGCACTGGGCCACGAGATGCTGGAGAAGGAGCGCGCCGCG